>Ga0272441_10001414_pt1 | contig 51164 bp, 51 predicted proteins | sample SSMProp6N_FD_193582 | JGI IMG/M metagenome (GOLD analysis project Ga0272441, IMG submission 193582) | Marine sediment archaeal communities from Little Sippewissett salt marsh, Falmouth, MA, United States - SSM-Prop-6N | ecosystem: Environmental > Aquatic > Marine > Wetlands > Sediment ... | reverse complement strand
TAATATGGCAAAGTACGCGCATATATAAAATATTTGCACACTTTGAATTTGATGCACTTCTCCATTACCAAAGTCAGTTTATAAAGCTTTCGGTAACAACAGTAGTTGGCAATGTTTACAAACAACTAAATATAATAGTTAATATTGAAAAATTATTAATTAATATAAGAATAAATGTATGATTTTATATATTAATAGTGAATATAGAAAATATATCAAATTACATTATGAGATTTAATAATTAATCTTAAATTTTCATTTGTAATAATATAAGGCTTTATTATTATGGAGTTGTCCCCCCCATCATGAAGTGAATTGCGAACATAGTAATTTTCATTATTCGAATAAATATTGATTTTATCTTTAATTTCTATAAACAAATCTCATTCACCTCTTTCCAAGAATATTTCTTAACAGCTTTTTCATATCCAACTTGTGGCATTTGTTTTATCAGTTTATCAACTGTAGTATTAATCAATTCACTTAAAGTATTTTTTGTAACAGAAGCCACAATACTTGAAATTATTTGTATAAATTCATCTTTAGTAATATCATCAGGTAAATCAGGTAAATCATTAATATTGATTGATGGAAGTGAGAGATTAGAAATATTAATATCTACTTTTGGAGGAACGTTTAATATTTTTCTTAATTTTACATCTTGAGAAAGTACATCAAATCGCTTAGTACTTTCAATACATGCCAATGGCAAATTATCCCATTGATATTCATTTAAGTTATTTTCTATAAGATATTCTTCAGGATTAAAGGGATTGTCAAAGTTAAAATATTTGTTGTATTCTTCATATAATCCCCATAATTCATTTGATATCTTTTCATCTTCAGCTTTTTTTACATGCTCAAGACCAATATAATCCTTTGCTTCTGTACGGCTTATAGCATGCCTATGAGAAAATACTTTTGAAGAAATTTTCTCTATTATATCATTGTTTTTTTCTTGATTGAAAGGTTTATCCCTTGTTGATAATAAGTTATTAGCTACTAATTTAGTTTCTTCTAATAACCTATATACTTTTCCTATAACCAAAGGATGTATTTTTTGGGTAATAAGTTCAAATCCCTTCATTTTTTCATCTGGTCTTTCACAACCTATTTTTTCAAGTAAAGAAAAATATCCTGTAACATCTTCTACCGATAATGGTAAAGGGTTATTTGTTCTTTCATCCAAAGGATTATATGGACCTGTAATAGTAACATCTATAGGGCCTAATTCAGCTTTTTTTGTCATTACAATTTCATCAGCCCCCAAAGAAATCACTGTAGCGGCACTATGGGCTTTATATGGTATTAATACACTAAAATTGCCTTTTTGAGTATATTCTCTAAACATAGAAACTAAAGCTAGAGGAACATCACTATTTCCGCCCCTACTATAAATAAATAAATCTATTTTTTCTCTTTCATTTTCTGTTAATTCTAAAATATGCTTATGTATGTGGGGGATTGCGTTTTCGTCTATTGGAGCATTTAGATTGATTCTATCACTAGTAATATATGTAATTACTTTAGATTTTCTTTTTTTTTTCTATTTTTTTTATATAATCAATTCTTTTATTTCTGTCCATAATGTTTAACACATTTTAAAAAATATATATTTTTACCCTTATGTGCTTTGCACTTAAGGTTGGTTCATAGCGTAGTGGAAAAAAAGTGCGGAAAACATGCTATTTAAATAATGTTTCTAATATTTTCCATGCTTCAGTATTTTTGAAAATATAATTAATATAATTTTCATCTATGTTGTCTTCGCTATCATACGGTAGGTATATCTTTATTTTATGCACCTTGTTTTCATAACATTTTCTACCGTAGGAAAAACGCCATTGCAAAATGTTTATTTGTGTTACCATTAATAACAATGTTGTAAATTTATATTTCTTTGTCGGATGACATACAAGCACATTATCCTTTGCAGTAAATGGATAGTAATGGTAAAAACAAGTAAGCGGTTGCCCATCTGAGGAAATTGTTATTGCATTTTTAACGATATTATCCGTATTTTCTATATTAAAAAAGCCTTCAAATCCACAATCAGTTGCCACGCACGATACTAGGGGGGTTTTGCCGACATCCAATTCATTGCTAACGTGATAAAATCCTGTCTTTATAGGATTCTTGAATATATCCGTTATATGTACCTCTTTCCATGTTATTTCATGTGGATAAGGGGCATTATTGAAAAAGTCAGGTTCTTCTCTTAGTATATTATTACGAAATTTTGTAAAGGAGTTGTATTTAATCATAGATGCAATAAAATCTCTAAGAGTATTATTGATGTTTTTTAACAACTTTTCATCGGATGGCTTTTTTTCCTCCAAATATGCATGAGGGATTAATTCTAAGTTTCTATCTTGAGCTATACTTTCAACTTTGATATATTCTTCTTTATCCGTTACTGTTATATCCTGATTTTTTATGAAACTCTTTACAATATCCTCTACTTCGCTTAGCTGATTGTTTTCTAATTTGCTTGGAAGTCTTTTTCCTTTTGTTTTCCTATAACCATCATTATCTACTTTAATCCACAGTACTTTCTGTTTAGGGGCATGAGGAATCCCTTTCTTGACATATAATCCCAAAGTATGCGTTCCAAGGGGATAAAACAAATCTTCTGGGAATGTTACAACCACTAATAAAGTATTATTAAGCAAAAGTTCTTTTCTCCATTGTAAGAACGCTTTTTGCTTTACAAGTACACCCACTGGTAAAATTGAAAACAATATACCCTCATCATGCATCTGGTCTAAAGCTTGATTGATAAACTTATATTCTTTTGTTTTTTGGCTGAACGGGGGATTTATCATAACTTTCGTTATTGGTCTTATCCTATCTCTATCTTCATCTTTAAACTGAGCTATTACTGTGCCATTTTCAACTTTTGCAGTAAGCCATTTTTTGAAGCAATCCCCTTCAATCATGTTAGTTTTTCCATCTCCCCTAAATATCATGTTTACAATAGCGAGAGATATAATCTGGTCTTGTTCCTCTATCCCATATATCCCATGATTTTTAAAGGTGTCAAATTCATCAGTATTTTTTGTTTTTCTTTTTACCTCGTCATAAGCAGAAACAAGGAAACCACCCGTGCCACAAGCCAAGTCTAGTACTAAGTCCTTTGAAGTTATGTCCAATGTATATGCGGCAAATTTTGTAATATGCCTAGGAGTTAGTACAATGCCAATCTCTTTCGCTCCATTGCCATATTTAAGAAATACTTCGTAAAATTTACCCAAAACATCTTTTCCAGAATTCATTGCGGAGCGTATATTCAGGTCTAATAGGTATTGGTATGTTGTTTTTATTGCATTTTTTACCTTGGTGTGATTGTCAGCACTAGAGGGTTCGTCTATTTTTATATATTGCGAAAATTCTCCTTTTCCATGCCTTTTTAATATTAATTTTACTTTTGTGTTAATGTTGTTAATTAACACCAAAGGTTCCTGACTTATGTTAATATCTTCTCCATCAAGCATAGATAACAATATGGCAGAGATAAACCTAGCCCTATAATCTTTATTTATGGAATTCTCATGAAGATTCTTATTAATCTCAATTGCAGTATTCAAAAACTCTTCTTCAGAAATTTCTACATCTTCTATTAGGGAGGAGTTATTTTTTAGAATTGTTTCAACATGTAAAGGTGAGAGAATGCTTGATACGGCTATTCCATTTTCTTTTATAATGTTCCAACTTTTCCCATTATAATAAAAACTTTGAGAGATGTATCCCTCATCATTATTTCCAGCTACACCTGTAATGAATAGTGCCTTTATTTTGCTACTTTGATTTATTTTTTTTGCATATTGGTCCCTTGCTTCACTGACAGCAACATCTATCTTTCTTTTCTCGTTTTTTCCTTCAATCACATAATATATTTTTTCATTAATTTCCACAATATTTTCCGGTCTATCTAAGACTAGATGTTTTTTTATTTCAGGAATATGGTGACATTCTTGTTGAGAATATACATTTCTCTTTTCCCAACCCTTTTTTTCTAATTCATCAAGGATATATTTGTAACAATTTACCTCTGAACTTGTTGTTGACATTTTTTGTTTTCCCTACCTGTTTAGTTACTAATTAAACATGAAATACTGACTGCTTATATGCGTTCCATCATTTGTCATCTATTTCCTCAAGCAATATTATTTTCACTCTTTTTGCCAATCCATTCCTTGGCAATCTTTTCTATCACTTGGTATGCGTCGAGTGTTATTTTCATCGGTTCAGTCATATTGTGTGTTTCTATTATTGTTATAAAGTAATATGGATATAATCTACTTTCAATATTTTTTTCGTTTTTCTTTTGCAATCCTAAAATATTTCTCTACCGTATCTATATTTAATATCCATTCAATTCTATATTTGCCGGTTCTATCTTTTTTGTTTGTCTGTATAGGTATTACCAAATCAAGTTTTTCTAGTTTAAAAAGCCTATTTTTTATGATAGTAGGGCTTCGTAAAGTTTTTTTGTGCAACTCCCATACAGTCATACTCCTCCCCTGCACATACAATTCATTTAGTATGTCCATCTCATATTTGTCAAAATATCTGTAATTCATTTTTGAATAAGCTCTCCTTTCAACTTCGGTTTTTCTTTTTTTTCTCCCTCGATAATGGATGGAATATATTCAAATCTAAATTTATCATTTGAAGTATCAATATTCAATGAATCAGCAAATTTTTTCGGTATGCGTATAGAATATTGTTTTGTATCATATATGATACTTACATCTATTATTTTTGGTGAATCTCTTCTTATTTTAGTTAATCCATCTAATAAGTCTTCTGCAATATCATCATGGGGTATATCGTCCGAATCAACCATAATAAATAATATATAAAAGGACGAATATAAATCTATTGTATAGTTTTTTAGGACGAAAAAGCAAAACATTTATATAAGTTTAAATATATAGTACATTCGGCCGAGAATACTATAGTGGTTATATGGGATTTCAGGAAACTCTTGATTGTTATGTCATGGGCATAACAAAAAAATCCATAAGAGAAATTATGGAAAATCCCAAAGTGAGCTTTGACTTCAACCAAACGACTCGACAAATGCAAAAAATAATGTCAAAATGTTTGCCAATAAAAATGAGCAAAAATTCAATGTATGAAAAAATGCATTATTTAGATGCTTTTGAAGATTTGGTCACTTTTAACAGAAGTGCCAATAGCTATTATGTTCGCAATTTCTACGTACCTATAGATACACCATCGGGAAGGAGTTTAAGAGACAGAGTAGTAAAGATGAATTTTGCAGATATAAAGAGTGGATTTGATTGTTTTGATAAGTCTTTTTTCAATAATCTAAAGAAATTTGCTAAACTAGTAGGAAAACCCATAATAGCTTCTATAGACTATACAGAATTGCCCTTCTACGGAAATAAAAACACCACATTGAAGTTATGTGGCAGTAGGAAATTTGAAGGAACAAAAAGTGTTTATAAGTACCTTGTATGTTGTATTCACATAGGTGAACTAACCTTTGTCTACAAAGTTATCGATTATGATTTTACAAAGCTTGAAGACAACTTGTTGGAAGAAATTGTATCATCATTAAAAAAAGATTTTAAGATAGATTATGTTGCAATGGATAGGGGCTTTTACACAAAAAATGACCTAAATATATTCAAAAAAAATAAAGTATATTATTTAATGCCTGCAGTTCGAAATAATAAAAATAAGAAAATAATGAATAATAATAAAGTAGGCACAGTAGTACCCTCAAGCATGAAATTTGAGCATGGGGCAACGATTCACTTCAATATAAAAGTTGTTAGCGATGATAATGGTGAAAAGAAGATATTTTGCAGTAACATGCCTATAAGAATATTGGAAAAATTGGATTTAAGTGAGAAATATAGGAAAAGATGGAAAATTGAATCTTTTTTCAAAGATATAAAACATTCTTTTCTTCCAAAAACAACGTCTAAAAACTATCGATACAGATATTTTCTTTTTAGGTTGTCATGTTGTTTTTACAACATGTGGGTCTTAATGAGATTATGGCTACATAAGAAACATTTCCCAAAATCTGCTTCTAAAGATTTTACGGCAAAAAACTTCATGGATATAGTGAAAAATTACATGAAGATTGATTTTGGTTAAGTATTAATTTGAGAGAAAAGAGAATTATCCGCCTAATACTTTAATCGATAAATTGTTACATTTAGTTAGATATTCAAAAGTATTTTTCTTCAAATCGAATTCATTATAATTGTTATCTGTGTAAAATGATTTTCGTGTAAATGCCCCAATACCAGCATATGGCAAACTAAATAATTTTAATAGTTTTATATCTGCATATTTAGGTTCATAAAACCATTGTTTTTTAGTAGGAAATAATACATCTAAAGATTTTAAAGCATTATCGATGCATTCTTCAGGCATGCCCGTTTTTAAAGAAAGATAAAAAATTTCTTTATCGTAGTATTTTTTATCCGTTAGTAGAAAACCTCCAAAATACCACATAAACCATTGCCAAAACACAGGATATTTAATATAATACTCATCTTTTTTTATTCTATTAATTCCTTTTAATAAAGAATCTGGGAGTTTTATATTTTTATCATCTAAACAGTTTTCAATATTATCTATTTTGCCTTCTGATTCTAATTTACTGCATTCAATGGCACTCTTTAGAATAGCGAGTCTTGATTTATGCTCAATAAAAGTTGAAAGTTGAATGTCTGTATAGTTACAATCGTTATACGTTTTTTCAAATAAATTAGTTGATATTTCCTCACGTTGTTTTTCAAAATGACCGTCTTCTATCTCAGATGATACTTTTGAAGACAAATTGGGCATCTCTCTATAAATATTATACATTTTACATAATCTATCAACATTATCGGTAAAAAATATCTCATTGTTTATTTTATCATAATATTTGTACATCGCTTTGTATCTTTCTACATCTTTATGCTTATTTTTATTTTTTAATTTACTAATATCATCCAATAATTTTCTTTCTAATCTAAAAGAAAATCTCCATATATCTACATCATCATCTTTTATTTTTTTATTTTGAGATATAATACTTATAGATTCATGTGATGAACTCACATTAGGAGGAATAACTTTAAAATCAATATTTAATTTTTTAACGGCATTCTTAATAATCTCGTCATCAACATCAGTAATATTCTCAGAAACATAAAAACTGCCTTTATCTACATTTAGTAAATCCATCCACCCCCTAAGTGCTATAATGTCTTTTCTGCCCCAGTTTTTTCCAGTTTTAAATTCGAAAAGATGGGTTTCCAAATTCTCTGAATCAAAATTAGTTGTTAATAAATCAATTTCAGAGATATCTCTTTTTTCTTCCATAAAACATATATTTTTGTCTGTATAATAACCACAGCACTGATATATCGCAGATAACAAATCCTCATAATCATGCCCTTTTGGATATTCTGATAGTTTTATTGATGGCACATTAAAATATTAATTATTTAGAAGAAAAATATATTCCCATAATATGTTTTTTGATAATATTAATAATTATTTATTCAGTATATTAAGTATGTACGACAATTCGTAGTTGCACAAATAATAATTTGTCTTGTGATTATTATCTAATGATAAATTCTTTTAGGAGAAATATTAATAGAAATCAATATATCCATATTCTTTTATCATTGATATTACTAAATCCACATTTGCAATATCTTTATTTTTTAATAAGAATGGTAAGCTTGCTTTCTGTTTTCTATAAGCATAAACTTGTGCTGAAATGCTTCGTAGCTCATTAGAACTGTTAGAATCTGCAATTATTTTCTCTAAATATGTACTCTCATTTTTTATTAATTTGCTAATTGATTCAACGCTTTGCCCTATACTTCCTCTCTGTATAGAATTCTCAATATCAATGAAGTAATATAATTTTATCATTTCTTTGTATGTAAATTCTGATATCAATTTTTTACATTTATCTCTGATATCAGAGCTTATCGGTCCTATTCTCCACATTATATCTTGATGACTCGGTATATGTGAAATATAATATATCATCAAAGGTTCTATTTTACTTATGTCTAATCTTTTAAATAAATCAATGAAATATATCCACGTATCCATCTTATCTGAATGGTTGTAATACAAACTTTGAAGACCAATAATTCTTTCATCAGAATTTCTGGACTCACAATATTTTTTTGCTTCACTAAAAGATAGTTTTGCTGGTTGGCACATTATAAGTTTGGAAAATATATTTTTGAATGATTCATTGTCAAATTTATTATATTCATTTAACTCAACGATAATATTACTACAATCTTTATTATTATTGATGTAATTCTTAATATCCACCCAATATGCTAGTTTTTTGCATGGTAAATACACCATGCCATACACAGGCAATATGTGTTTTTTCCAATAATTATAGTGTCCATTCACAGGAAAACTACATAAATTAGATTTATCTCTAAAGTAAGAATCGCCCGATTTTATTTGAATACCTATCATTATATTTGAAGGTACTTTGTTGATTACTATATTTATTATTGCATCAATACCTACATCATTTGGAGGATGTATTTCATTGAAAATGTGATTATTACGTTCGAAAATATTTCGAATGTAATTGACTCCAATTTTGGCTGTTGCATTAGTTTCAGGGTATAACATAAATTAATCTCTATTATTAATTTTATCAACATTTATTTATTATGCCTAATATATAATTTTCATAATAGTCTTGATATTTACAAATATATTATTAAGAAAGATATAATGTAATAATAAGAAAGTTAAAAACTATAATAATACAATAATTTTCTAATATAATTAAATTAAAATAACTTAATTATTCTTCAATAAATTCATATCTAATTTCATTAAATTCTTTTAGAACTTTCCATCTTATCTCAAAAGCATAACTATTTTATTTAACTGTTTGTAAACATTGCCAACTACTGAACAAGGTTTTTTCGTAATTTCTTGCCATGCATTTTAAGAATCATGAGTATGATTGGGGAGTCCTGATGGAACTAAAGACAATGCATTCAAGACGACATATCCTTATACATATAAATAAAATAGAAAATAAGAAGGAATTTACAAAAACATCTATTATATCCTGTACCTGAGCATCTCCCTGGCGTCCGCGTCCACCTTGCCGCTGATGCCGTCAAAGACCTCTATCCTCTTGTTCTTCCCATCCTCGTATACGGCCACCCAATAGGGATAATATACCTTCTCCATATTCCATATCTGAATATGCTCAAAGAACTCTATTACCTTACTGGCCTCTGAATCCGAAACAACGAAATCGATCAGTGAACCTTTCTCTATGTACTCTTCCCCGTATTCCAGCTCCACGGCGGAGACCTTCTTGTTAACTGGGGAGTCGACCAGTTCGAAGTCAAAGTTGGGATGTATCTCAAGATGTTCTCCCCTCTTGACTGTCTTGACAAGCCTTTGAGAGAGCAATTTGTCAACATATCCCCGGGCCTTCTTTTCCCTTATATCGAGGTCCTTCTCTATGTCCGGATAGGTCGCATTCTCCCTGTCTATCAGATAGAGCAGGAAATCCCTCTCCTCGCGTTTGAGTGAAAGCAGCTCCCTCATTCCACGGGTCCTAGATCCTTTTCGGTGTTTGAGAACTATCTCGCCGGTGATGCCGTCTATGAAAGTTGCGAGGGAAGCGTACTTCTTCCTGCGGGGGAAGTAGTCGTAAGTGACCTGCCAAAGAGGATAATATACAAGATAATTACAGACCAGATTCTCCTTGGGGCCGAAAAGCCTTCTCTTTTTCTTCTTATCGGCAATGTCCATGATCTTGTCTATACCCACTTTCTCGAACACTATCTTGACCTGGGTGTAGTCCAGGTCCTCATTTACCATCATCTTTTCCTCAGGGGCGATGTCCAGAAGGGATGGCCGTTCCTCGGGGACGTAGGCCTCGATCGGGGACAGTTCCATGGAGATGGGCTCCACCTGAGGTTCAGGCGGCATGTAAATTGGCTCCTGTGGTGTTTCGGGTTCGATATATCGCTCAGGAGAGTCCTCAAGAGCAGGAACGTTCTCCAATGGTTCCCCCTCTGCCTCCGGGGGTCCTACAAGCAGCTCGTCGTCCGCCTCTATCTTGTCCTCGAGCGCAAGCTCCCTCAGGATTGAGTCAAGCTCTATCTTGATGCCATATTCCCGTTCTATGGACTCTACTATCATCGGCACCTCATCGCTGAGCCCCTCGGAGTATTTCTCCTCTATGAGCTCCTTGACGTTCTTGCGTAAGGTTCCCGGGTCGAGCTCCATGGTGGACGTCCTCTCACGACCCTCGTGCTGGGATATCCTGGGCCTTATCTTGGTAAGGAAAGCACGAGAGGTCTGCTCCTGCTTGTCGCCTATTATGGCCATGCCTATAGAGAGGTTCTTGATAAAGTGTGAGTTCTTGAACGTTGAAGGCATCTCGGACGGCATCCTCCTCGTGACAGCCTTAATGTCGTCATCATAGACGAGCTTGTGGCACATGAGAATGTCTGTCTGCGACAGGATGCGCGAATCGATGGCAGAAGGTTGCTGGGTGGCCAGCACTAGAGAGCATCCGGGCTGTCTTCCCTGTCTCACATATTCTATGAGTGGGTCGGATGCGGCGGTCTTTTGGCCTGAGGCCGGCACTAGTATGTGCGCCTCATCTATCATAAGCCATGTCACTGGTATGCTCCCGAACACGTTCTTGAGATTTCCCGTTGCCTCGTGCCTGGACACCTTCTTCCTTGTGTTAAGCAGATTCCTTGCAATGAAGCCTACCACTAGCGCCCGGACGTTGTCATCCAAGAACGAGACATCTATTACTGACACTATCCCCCTCTTCGAGAGGTCCTTTAGCTGAGTGCCCTCCTTGGCGAATATCCCCCATTCGCCTGCGCCGTTGATCCTTGCTATCAATGCCCTTCGGGTCGTCTGCTTGAATCCCTTTGTGTTGGAATTGATCGTCTCCTCTTCCTCTATGCACTCAACGATGTCATCAAGGCCGTAGTCGTTGCCCCTTCCTATGACCTCCCTGCCCTCCATGGTGGTATAACCGTTCTTCACCTTGTCAAGCGACCTCTCGAGCAGCAGCCCCATCGTATCAAAGCGATCGATGTTGAAAGTGAGGCACCAGTCATCCACTGAGATCTCTGAAGGCCTTATGGTGAACTCCTGGTCGTAAGTGTTCCTTGGGACCTCCTTTGAAAATCCGGAGGGGAGAAAGATGTTCATGTTCTTGAAGCCTTTGGGGGAGAGGGACCACCTTCTCAGGGTCTTCTTCTCCTGCCCCACCTTGTTGGGATTCTTCATCGACCAGAAAATGCCCATGGGATCTATTATCAGGACCCCCGCGCCATTGTTCTTCATCGCCATCTCCTCGGCGATGACGCCAAGCGTGTAGGATTTTCCAGAACCCCTCATCCCGCATATGAATATGGCATGGGGTGATATCGAATCAAGAAGAACTGGCCTGCCAATGAGGTTCATCCCGGTCTTTTGCTCCTCGTATATCTTGCCGATGTATAATCCGGACTTATCCTTGTACTTGTCGAATACCGACTGCTTTCGGCCGACATATACATTGTTGCCGTCGTTCAACAGCTTCAATGGTTCATCTAACTGGACGCTTTCCCTTACCATATGTACCTACCAAAAAAATGGAAGAGGGATATTGCCCTCATCAAGCACCGGATAGTGCAATGTTCCTAGCCAAGTAGTAACTAAATGTGTTGATCACTATGTGGGCGACCAATCCAGGCAGAAAACTACCCGTCTGAATCAAAGAGAAGCTCCATAGCAGGGCCAATATCAAATTGATGTTGCCGAATATGGGCTTGTCCATATAAGCTACGAAGAACAATATGCTTGAGATAAGAACCCCTGCCATGTCATTGAAGCTCTCAGCCACCCTGGTCACTATGTAACCTCTGTAGAACAGCTCGAGCGGCAGGGCAACCCATATTATCTGCATGAGGAATATCTGAACATATCCCGGAAGTGATATGAACCTGAGGTCTATGCCCTCATTTCCTACGATCAGGGCGCCCTTTTCACGATCTATCCGTATTAATCCCTTTGCCCGTTCCCGTCTAGCAGAGAAAATGAACAGCAAAATGGTAACAAGGGTGCAGATTATTGTATATTCAACTGTCAATGCCAGGTTGTCGCCTAGGCCGACAGCCAGCGAGGATATGGTCCTTCTCTCATAAAGATATACAGCAAAGAACAATGCTACCCAGAACAGGTCAAGATATAGGAACTGAGCCAATCTCCTGTCCTGTTGGTAAAGGTGAGGGATGATGTACCTTAGCAGAACTATTGAAACTATTCCAAGGCCCAAGGCCACGATGGTGGTCTGTAGTATTTCAGCCATCTATTCACCAATAACTAAAAGTGGGGGGGCATTAAAAAGCTTTTCTGGTAATGGGCCGCCCTACCTTTCCTTTTAAATGCCATAGTTTTTGATGTATGGGATTCAGCTCACTATCTTCTTGAGCCTATCAAGTGTCTCCTCTGGCGTCTCTATGGTGTTGAGCATAAAGATCCTGGTCCTCTCAAAGAACTGCTTGAAGAATCTCTTTCTTATGCTGACCTTCCTTGGATTGGATATGAGCATGTGGGGGTTGCAGAAGTTGTTCGCCACCAGATAGTCCATGGCCTCCTTGACCGACATGTTGTATACGACCTCGTCCTCATAGTCCCTTTTGAGGAACACCGTGTTGAACAATGTCGTCTCCTCGGCCTTCTTCGTATTTCCCAAAACGCCACTGATGTCTATGATGCCCCTGTCCATCTCATCGAGTTTTGTGTAGGATATTACCTTCTTGAACTCAGGGTAGGTGTTCTTGATGGATGCCCTGATGTATACGTTCTTCTCAGAGGCGCCGCATACGACCAGTTCGCCAAGTATCTGCGCGTAGAACCAATCATCGCTCACAAGACGTGTTCCGGGATCCAGCAACAGACCGTATGACAAGGTGGTCTTGCCAGTTCCCGAAGGAGCTATGAGTGAAACGCCCCGACCGCCGATGTCTATTGCCGCGCCGTGGACCGAATACCTTGAGTGGATTGAGTGATACTCCTCCAAGAAATCGCCCGCTATCGCCAAAGCTATGCTCTTTACATGCCCATAATAATTACAATTGTACAGGAAACAGGTCTTTGAGACAGGTTCATAGAAGAGCCTCATGCCCTCCTTCTCTTCATCCTTGAGGGCAAATATCCTTCCATGGGGCCTGATGAACTCTGAGATATGTTTGAAGTTGTCCTGCCACATCTCCTTGAACATCTGGTCATCTGTGATAAGCTTGATGCAACAGCCGTTGAGCTCTGCCTTCTCTTCATAGAGGTACTTGTTCATCAGCTCATCAATCAGATGATCCTTCTTGCTCTTGGTAATCATCTCAGCTTTAAGTGTCATTAAAACTACTCTATTTTTTTATATTAATAAGTTGGCATTGATGGTATAGTGGTAAAAGATGGGGCCTTTACATAAACAATATTTATATGTTCATATTTTCAAAGATATTTTTATAATAATGAAACGTGACTATGACCAAAAGTATTTATGGTAAAAAAAGGACTTGATTTTATGGGAAAAATCCCTTGGATAATATTTTTTATAGCAATAATATGCATATCTGGATGTATAGGCCCCGAGGAGGAGAGTACACCAGAGAACACCATTCAAAAATATTACGAGGGTTTGAACGAGAGAAACGCTCAAAAGGTTTTGGACACCCTCTCCCAGGATGTGATCGACAATGCTGGCGGGGAAAAGGCGATTCTCGCGTCCCTGGAAGGGACATTAAGCGTCCTAGAGGAAGATAAGCTCATCTTCGAGATCGATGAACTATCCTCATCCATAAAGGGATTCCAAGCCACTGTTTCTGCCACGCTAAGGCTATATCCGATGGGCTCAAGCGACGTATCCATGATACCATACACCTTTGAACTGGTTTTAGAGAATGAGAAATGGAAGATCAAGGACATCAGTTGAGCAATAATCACTATTTTTCAAAAATACGTTACAATATCCCGATTTAGATATCGAGACACATAACACTATGTCCACGAATCGCTGCTAAAATGGTATTTTATTTATTTATATTTGATTATTACAATCCAAATATCATTAAATGGAAAATAAGAAAACAATTAGCTTTGAATATTATACAAAAAATATTTAAGCTGAAGACCAAAAGAATTGGAAAACTCGTTACTGGGGATTTTTATGAAACTATTAGAATATGAGGCAAAGGACATCTTTGTCGATTACGGGATACCGACATCCACAGGATATGTAATTGAGGATGTCGAAAATCTCAAGGCAATTCTCTATAAGTTAGGCCTCCCCGCCATACTCAAGGCCCAGGTGCTTGTTGGGGGAAGAGGAAAAGCAGGGGGCATCAAGATTGCCAAGACAGAGGAAGAGGCAATGGAGAAGGCAGAGCAGATACTTGGCATGGAGATCAAGGGACTGCCCGTGAAGAAGCTTCTCGTGTGCCAGCCATCGGTGATAAACAGCGAACTCTATGTCGGATATGTCGTTGACAGGAACTTGAAGAAGATGGTCCTGTTGGCATCTACTGAAGGGGGAGTGGACATTGAGCAGGTCGCAGAGAAGTCACCTGAGAAGATAATCAAGCTCTACATTGATCCTATTATAGGAATTCAGGACTATGAATGCAGGTCGGTTGCCAAGAAACTGGGTTTCGAGGGCAAGGATATGCTGTCCCTTGCATCAATCATCTACAAGCTTGGCAAGATAATGGAGGACAAGGACGCTGAACTCATCGAGATCAATCCACTGGCCATCACGCCCGAAGGCTTCGAGGCGCTCGATGCAAAGCTTGTCATAGACGACAACTCGCTCTTCAGGCAAAAGGAGTTCGAGGTTGACCTCAAGGAGTCCCAAGAGTTCACGGAGATAGAGAAGGCCGCAAAGGAAGCGGACCTTGCCTATGTTGAGCTCGACGGTGATGTGGGCATTATCGGATGCGGTGCCGGCCTTGTGATGGCATCCCTGGATGTTATCAATCACTATGGCGGCAAGCCGGCCAACTTCCTTGACATTGGCGGCGGAGCAAATGCCGAGAACATGAAGAAGGCCTTGGAGATCATCAACATGAAGAAGGGCCTAAAAGCGATCTTCATCAATATATTTGGAGGAATTACCAAGTGCGACGAGATCGCCAGGGGAATATTGGACTTCAAGCCGAAAGTGCCTGTCTACGTCAGGATGATGGGAACTAATGAGACTGAGGCAAAGGATATCCTCAACTCGGCAGGTTACGAACTATATCAATCAATGCAGGAAGCAGCTGAAGCTGCAGTAAGGGGGAGATAGAGATGTCAATTCTTGTCGATGAGAACACCAGGATCGTGGTCCAGGGGGCAACAGGCCACCAAGGACAGTTCCATTCCAACAGGATGAAGGGATATGGCACAAAGATCGTTGGCGGTGTGACACCAGGAAAGGGCGGCCAGACGATGGGCGACATACCTATCTTCGACTCGGTGGACGAGGTCGAGGCAGACGCGTCAATAATATTCGTGCCCGCCAGATTTGTGAAAAGCTCAGCGCTCGAGGCAATCTCTTTAGGACTCTCACCTGTTGTGTGCATCACCGAACACGTTCCCGTAAGGGACGCGATGTTCATTATGGAATATGCGAAGCAGCACGATGTCGATATTGTCGGGCCAAACACGCCCGGGCTTATATCCCCAGGGAAGGCCCTGGCAGGCATACTTCCACCCCATATCTTTGAGAAGGGAGAGGTCGGACTTGTGTCCAGGAGCGGAACGCTCACATACGAGATCATTGATGAACTGACCAAGAACGGTTTTGGACAGAGCACAGCAATCGGTGTGGGAGGGGACCCCGTCATTGGCATGGACTATCTCTCAACGCTTGAGAGATTCGAGGCGGACAAGGAGACCAAGGCGATAGTCATGATAGGCGAGATAGGCGGAAATGCCGAGGAGCTAGCCGCCGAGTACATTAAGGAATATGTATCAAAGCCCGTTGTGTCCTACATTGCCGGAAAGACGGCGCCTCCAGGCAAGAGGATGGGACACGCTGGTGCAGTGATCTCAGGAAAGAGCGGAACGGCAGAGAGCAAGATAGAGGCCTTGAACGCAGTTGGCGTCGAAGTGGCTACGATGCCTCATGAGGTCCCTGACATCCTTAAGAAGCTTCTATAGTTTTTTATTTACTTCTTCTCTTTTTCTTTTATGATCAGATCCGTTATCTTTGACATAGACGGCACCCTTATCGACCATCAGACCTCCCAGGCCAGGGCACTGAGGAGACTTTACAGGCACCTTGAGATAAAGGGGGCCAGATTCAATGAGTTCCATGACCTTTGGAAAAGGGTGGGGAAAAAGTACTTTGATGAATATGCGGATGGCAAGATATCTCTAAGCGAGCAGAGGATCCTTAGGATACAAGAGGTCCTTGGCGGCTTTGGAAGGGAGATTGGCAACAACGGCGCTCTAGGGCTCTTCGAGATATACCTATCATTCTACAAGGATCACTGGTTGCTCTATCCTGAGGTAAAGGGTGTGCTCAAAGAGCTAAAGGATGATTTCGTCCTCGGTGTGATATCCAACGGCGATAGCAGAGGACAGAGGGAAAAGCTTGAGATGACCGGGATAAGTGGCCTATTTGATGCCATAGTGATATCGGAGGACATTGGGTCCGCAAAGCCCGGCCATATGATATTCGACCATGCCCTCTCAATGCTCGGGGTCTCGCCGGGAGAGGCCTTGTTTGTCGGGGATGACATGAAGGCGGATATTGGAGGCGCAAAGCGCGCAGGGATCCTTGATGTTTTTGTGGACAGGGAGGGCCTGGGTTGCAAGGAGGCCACTTATGTGATAGGCGACCTTCATGGCCTGATGGAAATAGTTAAAAGATAGGTCGAATAATAATATATATGAAAAGAGCCGCTCTAGTGTGTGCATTGTTCCTGACGGCATTCAGCTTCTACAGATACGAGATATCGCCGCTTTACATAGTCTATCTAATGTTCCTATTCGTCCCTTTGATAACACTGACAACAATAGCCAAGGCAGACCTGGACAGGTACAACACAAATACTTGGAATCCGAAGAAAGTTAAGAAGTGACGTCAGTCCCAAAAGCGCCTCGTTCTAGCATATGTCTTCTCTGCCTCAAGGATGTCCCGTAGAAGCGACTCCTCGTCCGGCTGCATCTTTGCGAGGACTCGCGCTGCGGTCTGGGCGCCCACGCCACGAGCTGATAACGTCAGAACGGCCTTTTTACCATATACTAAAATAAGGTCGGCGGTCCTCTTGGCCCTTATCACAAGCTCTTCCTCCTCGGGCGTGATATTTTGCTTTTTCATCCTCTTAAGGATGGCCTTCCTCGTTACCTTCTCCTTCTTGTCTATTATCGCCAGGAAACGCGCTCCGCATAGAGGACATCTTGGTGTCTCGTCCATGTTGGATATCTTTATTGAGGCGTGCCATCTGCCGCAGGTGACGCAAAAAAGCCTCACTCTCCTGTCCTCCAGCCTCTTCTTAAGAAGCTTGAGGATCTCCTTCTCTGGCCTCTTGGGGCCCACCAGCTCGCCATATCCGAACTTTGCCAGAAGGGAGCCGGAGAACGGCGACGGATTCTTACGCTCCTGAGAGGTGATAGACACCTCCCCCCTGTTGAGTGAATCGACATATCTCTCCGCAAGCCCCACGTCAAGCTTGTCCTTGAATAGCTCGGTATATGTCTCCATGAACACGGGGGTGTCCTGGTACGAGCGCATGATGGCCTTGATCTTGAACTTTTCCGCCTCTTTTGATAACACGCCCATCCTGGTCGCAATATGCGTGAACTTCCACAAAAAAAGGCTTGATCGCTTAAGGGATAGCTCTAGGATAGGCCTGATGTCCTCGCTTCTCAAGGTCGTCAGGACATTGAGCACGTCTTCATTTGATACGTTCGATGGGAACTTGAAGGCTATCCTGTAGGCGTCGGATTTCATTGCAACGCTGGTGCCTAACTTGTTCGAGTACAAGGCGGCCATGACCCTGCCAAGGGTCTCGTTGGCAACCGAGCCAAGCCCTATGTGGAAGACCGCAAGATTGGGCATAAGCTCTACATACACCTTATTGACTTGTGGTATCTCGAACTCCTGTTGGGACCTCACGTACCTTTGTAGCTCCTCAAAGGCGTTCTGGTCCAGAGAATACCTTTTGCAGAATCTTTCTGAAAAGACGTTGTCATACAGGTTGTCGGATATTTCCTTCCGAATCCTAAATACCTCTTGCGCTATATCGTAGGGGACGGGTATGAGCTCCCCTTCCCATGCTGGCGTGGCGGCCATGTTGCCCACTTCCTCTACAAGCACAGTGTCCTCGGAGACATCTATGACGTTCCAAGCCCGGCCCTTTATGATGAAGTTCATGCCTATGTTAGCCCTGTCAACAACGAACTCCTCATCAAGAACGCCTATGGTCCTGTTCGTTCCAAGCTCCATCACCTTGAACTTCTTCACATCAGGGATCACAGATTGATTTTCAAAATAGTAACCCAGAGCGTGCCTGGACTTGTGATAGCTGTCCTCCTCCAACCAAATGAGCCTCAGCGAGGAAAGCAGTCCAAGAACACCCTCGAACTCCTCCCAGGTCAGGTCCCTGTATGGATAGGCGCGCTTTACTATCTCAAATGCATCTGACTTATTCACATCCCCCCGGTCCATAGACATCCCTATGAGCTGATGCGCAAGCACATCATAGGGCTTTTCATAAGGTAAAATCCTCTCAAGGTCGTTGCTGGCGGCCCTCCTTGCTATGACGATGGACTCTAGTATGTCATCTGCGTCGGTTGTGATGACAACGCCCTTTGGCACCTCGTCGTGCTTGTGGCCCGATCTGCCCACCCTCTGTATCAGTCTGGAGACCTGCCTTGGTGACATGTATTGTATCACTAGAGAAACAGATCCCACGTCTATTCCCAGCTCCATAGAGGATGTGCAGATGATACACTTGATGTTCTGGGTCTTGAACTTCTTCTCTGTGTCCACCCTCACCTTCTTTGAAAGTGAGGAGTGATGTATATCGACGTCCTCCGAGATAATATTGAACCTTGAAGAGAGGGCCTCGGCGGTCTCCCTGGTGTTGACGAATGTCAGCACGCTCTCGTTCTGATCCACCAGCTCCTTTATCCGCCTCACCCTCCTTGCGGTCTGGGGGGTGGTTGAGAGCTCCATTGAGAGCTCCTCATCCTCTTTCTCGGGAAGCGGGTATTCAACGGAGAGCTCGAAGACCTTCTTTGATGAGGCGTCTATGATCTCGATATCCCTGTCGTTAACAAGAAAACTGGCTATCTCGTTCGGCGAACCGACGGTGGCAGACAATCCTATTCGCTGGAACTCCCCAGAAAGCTGCACAAGACGCTCAAGCCCCACCGCCAGCTGCGTTCCTCTTTTATCAGATGCGAGCTCATGTATCTCATCCACCACGACCACACCGACGGATTTGAGATTCTCCCTGAGCACCTTGCCTGTCAACATGGCCTGCAGGGTCTCAGGGGTGGTGATCAGGAGGTCGGGGGGCGACAGCGCTTGCTTCCTTCTCTCATGCTGGGTCGTGTCCCCATGCCTTACTGCAATCTTGATGTCAAGCAGTTCCCCCCACCATTCCATCCTGGTCATTAGGTCCCTATTTAGAGCCCTGAGCGGAGCTATGTACAAGGCCTTGATACCCTTCTTCTCAGAGTCGACTATTCTTGAGAATATTGGAAGTATAGAACTCTCTGTCTTACCCGTTCCGGTCCTGGCGATGATCAAGACGTTCTTTCCGGACATTATTGGTGGTATAGAAAGCCTTTGCGGGTCAGTTTCCTTCTTAAAGCCCTTTTTCTTGAGCAATTCCTTTACCTTGGGATGCAACAACCCAAAAGATGACGACATTCTGAGTAAGTAATATTAGACTTAATATAAATCTTGTTATTTTTTTGTATTGTTACAAAAACACCTATTGATATTGATTAAGTTGTTACAAAAACATCCCCGTATCGATGAAAGGAATTAGATGTACGGCAATGGTTTTGGCGATACTGATCGTCACTTCAGGGGCCTGTACCATAACTGCAAGGCCCATAAGGAACGTGCCCCCGCCGATAAGCATCGGTGGGGAGGACCTGCTAATGGGATATCTGGCACTGACTAGCGATGCCATCTATTATCTCAAGCTGCGGGATAGGGCATTTGACCTTGAGGAAAATATCGCCCTAGAAAGCAGGTTAAGGATGATAGAGGACCTGATAAGGTATCTCCCGAGGCTACGTAACGACATAGAGTCCATGAAAAGAATATCCGTCCCCAACAGTGGGATTGACATGTTCAGCCTGGTCAGCAAGAGCTCACTGCATACGCTGGCCGGCGATGGAGAGTATTCCGAAATGCTTGTGGAATATGCATATGCTGGCACGAACATCGATGTATTGATCAAGGAAATGGAGGAATTCCTAGATTATGAAATTGAGAATCTACTATTCTATGCCAGGTCGATACATTCAAAGCAAGTAAGGTTAGGAATAGCTAGGATCTCTACCGATGAATATATCAAAGGTCTGGAAACTTCCTATGAACGAGTAAGCAGATGCATGGAACTGAGTGAGATGGCCCCCCTCACCTCATTCTTAGAGAGGAACAGATGGATAGTTCTTCCAAGCCTGCTGCACGCCCCGGACGGGGGCAATGACTCAGACGGCGATGGGCTTTCTGACCATATCGAGGAAGGGATTGGCACAAACAAATGGCTAAGGGACAGTGATGGGGACGGGCTTAGCGACTATGAGGAGATATACGAGCATTTCACCGATCCCATGGACAATGATACGGACAGGGACGGGATCCAAGATGGCAAAGAGATAGAATGGGGCACGGACCCGACAAGGAACGAATGTATAGATATTCCCTCGGACAATCCATTCTATAACATAAATGATGATACTGATGGGGATGGCATCAGCGACAAGAAGGAGCTATCGATAGGTACCGACTTCAGGTTGCAGGACACGGATAGGGACGGCATCATGGATAAGACCGAGATCGACCTAGGGACCGACCCTTGCAATTCAGATTCCGATGGTGACGGTATAGACGACCTCAGGGACCTGTATCCAAACAATCCCGAGAAAGGAGAGGGTGGGATCGATCCGCACGATGACGAAGAGGTCCTTATGGCCATGTACGGCATAGTGGCCGTTGGGGCCACCATAGCCTCTTTCTTCGGTTGCGGCAGCTGCGTCAGTGTGGCGGTCAAGGCGACCATAGAGCTAATAAATCTATATGAGATGGAGATGAAGGAGAGAAGGGAAGGCACAGACGAATGATCAAAGCCCAAGTATCCAATGTCTCATTTGGGAGTTTTTTTGACCTATCCTGCCATTGGCACTGATGGCTTCGGCCAATAGGTCATTGAAATATCCCATATACTTCTTTCCCATATTTACGAAAGTGCTTTGATATCCATCATCCAAGAGTGTTGACATCTTCTCCCTGGACATGGTGCTCAAGACCACTTCCTCATCTATGGTCCTGTCGTAATATTCTATGACGCTCTCGGAGGATATAAGGCCATATTTGCCTGAGACTATGAAAACGTCGAGATTTACTGGGAATCTTCCCTCCCTCCTTAGCTTCCTCAAGATCCTAAAGGCGGGACCATCATAGAGGTCCATTGCGCTGCAAGGAGACAATTCCTCCCTCTTCCTATCGGAGCAGGAAAGGACCAATAGATGCCTTACTATCTTGCTCGAAGACATGGTCCTATCTTTTTGTAAGAAAGTTTATAAGATATTGTAATAATTGCTAGTCAATGCGTATATTCTCCCGAATCTCCCACAAATTGATACTTACGTTCCTTTTGGTCTCTGTGATACCAATATCAATAGCCGGGATCTATTCGATCAATCTTGCTACCGACTCTTTCCAGTCGATAACGCTGGAATACACACAGTATGACCTTGCGTCTTCCGCCGAGGAGATATACGATTTCATCAATTACAACAAAAGCGATGTGACATTTCTCGCAAAGAGCCCGGCTCTCAGGGACTATTTCCTAGCAAGGTCGACCCACACGGAATCAGAGATCGAGAGATGGAAGTCCCTTCTTGAAGAACATATACTCATCTTCTGCCAGAGCAGAAATATTTACGAAAATGTATCTTTCATTGATGAGAATGGGAACATCGTCATATCGATAGATACCGACGGAGTGACATATTCCGTAATTGACTCACCGGATGGAAATGTCTCCACACAGCAGTACTTCATCGAGGCGATGAAGCTTGAGGACGGGCACAGCTTTGTTACGGCGGCCTCGACATCTTCTTCCACAAAGACAACGCTGGTGACCTATGCGGTGCCGGTCTTCGATGATTATGGAAGTAGAAGGGGAATAATATATTCCACCATGTCTGCGGAATTCTTCCTCAAACCACTTAACGAGTCCATTTTTCTTGATGAACCAACGCAGACGGTGTCCTCGCTGTTCCTGATATCCAACACGAACGTATACCTGACCCATAGGGTGGGTGAGGATATGGACTCTGGTAGCATTGTTGAGATAGCATCGTTTGTGCTCTCGGGCAGAGAGGACATAATATCCGGGAATCCCGGAACGATCTCTGACCTTGAGGATTGGATAATAACCTACACTCCGATATTCTTTGACCTCAATGACACAAGTGAGTTCCTTGTATTGATAGAGGTAACGGAGAAGGCCGCGGTCTTTTCCAAGGTCGAGACATTCAGCAACGCCTTCCTGATACTGATATCCTCTGCAATATTCATATCGATAGTCGCGGCCATCATCATCACGCAAACTATAACGCACCCTCTAAAAGAGCTAATAGCCGGGACCAGAAGGATTGCCAAGAAGGAGCTGAGCTTCCAGATAAAGAGCTTCTCTGACGATGAGTTCGGATTCCTTGCAAACTCGTTCAATGAGATGGCACAGGAACTTGAGATAGCATACAGCGAGCTCGAGGAGAAGGTTAAGCAAAGGACCATCAGGTTGCAGCTTGCCAACGAGAAGCTCAAGGCCCTTATAAGAGAGCTAAAGGAAGCAAATGAAAGGACAAAGGAGGCATCTAAGCTCAAATCACAGTTCATTGCGAACATGTCACATGAGCTTAGGACCCCGCTAAACTCGATAATAGGATTTACGGATGTGCTTTTGGACGATGAGAATCTCGAAGAGGACCAATTGGACTATCTCAAGACCATACTCAAGAACAGCGAGAATCTTCTCCAGCTGATAAACGATATTCTGGACCTCTCAAAGATAGAGGCAAACAAGATGGATATCGTCTACCAGAAGGTAAGGGTGGAGGAACTTCTCAGAAGGGTGCATAAGCTTATGTCGCCGCTTGTCTCCGAGAAGAACATAAACATAGATTATGAATGCGTGGCAAATCTGGAGATGTACGTTGATAAATCCAAGATGAGGCAGATAATGATAAACCTTTTAACAAATGCTATCAAGTTTAACAGGATAGGTGGGAAGGTTAGGACCAAGGTAACGTTCGAGGATCGAGACAAGGAATTCGTCAGATTTGAGGTATGGGACAACGGCATAGGAATACGTGAAAAGGACTTTGATGCGATATTCGATGAATTCCAGCAGATCGACGGGACGGAGACCAGAGATTACCAAGGTACTGGGCTAGGCCTAGCCATAACAAAGAAGTTCATAGATATGATGGGTGGTAGGATATGGGTAGAAAGCCAGTACGGAAAATGGTCCAAATTTATCTTCATATTGCCCAAAGCCGTTGGTGAGAACAAAAATGATGCCAAAAAAGATCCTGATAGTGGATGATACGCCTGACAATGTCAAGCTGTTGAAAGCTTTCCTTTCCGGACAGGACTATGAGATAATAACCGCAGAGGACGGTGAGGAGGCACTTGTAAAGGCATTTTCCGAAAATCCAGATCTTGTGCTATTGGACCTTATGCTCCCAAAGAAAAGCGGCATCGAGGTCCTAAGGGAGATAAAGGCCAATAGGAAGGATATGCCCGTTGTTGTCCTAACTGCCTATGGCAGCGAGGAGACCGCAGTCCAGACCATGAGGGACGGCGCTGAGGATTACTTGATCAACAAACCCCTCAGAAAGGACGATGTCGTGAACGCCGTGAGGAAAATACTCATAGAAAGGGAATCAAAGAAGGTCCAGGACTCCACAATGGCCTATGAGATCCTCTCAAACTTTGAGAAGGACTTCAACTACTTCTTGGAAAAGGCGTTGAAGGATTATTATGGCGAGAACTGGTGGTCGGTGGGAATACCTCCATTTGTAAAGACAAAGTGCGAGCAGAGAAGAGGCAACGCACAGCTTAGGAAAAAAAAGATCATGCCCCTTCTTTTCTATTCGGATTTTTCATACTATGTTCCGATCCTCCTATACAGGGATGAGGACCTCAATATCGATAATTGGAGGAATGTGTTTGAAAGATTCTTCATCAACATCGGATGGATAAAGGCAAGGCTAATAGAGCTCAATCACATCAGGAACGACATAGCCCATCCCAAGCCTATCAAGGAACTGCAGTTCAGGAAACTTGAGCTCTTTACCAAAGAGATAAGGGAATTTATGGAAGGGTATTCCATATGAGAATAGGTATTAGCGGGACCCCCGGAACGGGGAAGACGACCTTGGCCATGGAACTCTCAAAGATATTGGACATTCCGTATGCTGACATATCCAATCTTGCGCTCAAACACGGATGGACCCTAGGACATGATGATGAAAGGGGGACTGCCATAGTGGACGTTGAGAGGGTCAGGGAATATCTTGATGAGCTTGAGGATGCCATCGTCGACGCCCATTACGCAGAACTGTTTGAATGTGACAAGATCTTTGTCGTGAGATGCGAACCCAACGAATTGTATGTAAGACTGTTTAGCAGGAACTACGGAAAGGACAAGATAAAGGAAAACATCTTGTCTGAAATACTTGACACTTGCTTGATGAACGCTTTGGAGGCGGTAGGTAGCTCTAAAGTGTTCGAGATAGAGAGCGGGAATATCAAAGATAACATCGATGCGATCATCAGTATAATCTCAGGCAATGTAGAAGGAATGGATGTGGGCAGCAAGCGTGGTGTAAGATATCTCACCCAGGAGAATCTTGACCTTCTTGAGAGAATATGAGCCTTCTCATTATATAGATGAAAGGTGTGTCCATGAGGGCTATTGCCATCTTTACCAGATATTGCCCTATTATCAGCTCCCGAATTGGAAAGATGCCGTAATAAGCAAGCGATATGAAGATGACAGAGTCAATGCCTTGTGAGACTATCGTAGAAGCATTGTTTCGAAGCCACAGGTGCTGGGGGTACCTTTTCTTCCACCATGAATAACTGATGACATCATGATTCTGAGATATCAGATATGCCACCAAGGATGCGAAGACTATCCGTGGGGTGTTCTTGAGAATGGCCTCGAAGGCCTCTTGATTCGCCCAGAATGGGGCAGGTTCCCATATTATCGCTACATAGATGCTTATTATCAATACCAAATTCCCAAGAAATCCAGCCCAGACGGCCTTTTGGGCGTATTTCCTCCCATAGAACTCACTGAGCATGTCTGTTATCAAAAAGCTTGAGGAGTATACTATGACTGCGGCGGGCAATGTCCTGCCTGCAAAAAGCACGACCTTGGATGCCAGTATGTTGGCTATGATGATAAGTGCCACGTACATGCCGATCATGTACTCCACGCCATACCTCTTTGCGATCAGGGCTGTGGATGAAACTATGGCCAGTGTCATTATTATCCAAAAGACGATCTCAAGCATGAAGAAAATAAAAAAGATAAGATAAAAATCTTATCATATGAAATCATAGGTCCGGGTCCCAAACACAGTCCAAGGATTCTACATCACTCAAATTCTCGCCGCCAATACTGACACTGAAAGATCCATTGGCATAGTTGAGAGTGGCGCCCTCTATCGTTGATATCGGATAGTTCCTTTCACCATCGGCATAAAACACGTTGAAGGACTGGGCCTGAGGATAGTATGCAACCTTCTTGAAAAGCTCAGATAAGGTGAATCCATCCTCCTTCCCAGTGAAATGCCTTATATCATCGATGGTGACGTAGATGGGATTTGCCACATCGCCAATTAATCCCAGGGAATCTGAACGGTTGAAGAACTCCAAGCCCACTACCTGCTTCATCCAATTGCATGCGCATCCGACGTTGAAACCTAGCATCACGGGCCCTCGATCCTCATCTAGGCGCTCACCCTCAAGCTCGGTCGCCAGTATGCCGTTGTTAAAGTCATTGAGCGTGAATGTTAGGATGTATCCGTCAGAAGCGTGGCAATTGACGGTGTCTATGAGGTCGGTGAGGTCTGCCATTTCCACAATATGCGTCAGGGGGACGCCTGAATACATCTCCTTGCCGCTAACGAGCTGTTTCTCCATGCTGGTCTGGGGCATGTCCGCAAGTTCAGCATACTCTATAACGAACGAGGAAGGAATGTCCCCATATACCGTTATTGTCCAATCTATGTCCTCTTCACCGCCTGATATGCAGCCCGAAGACAGGATCACGATGGATAGCATGATCACTATAGCGAGGTATCTTCTCATCCTGTTGTCACCCAGATCTCAGTAAGATTCTGTATCCAGTAGCCAGATGACATGCCTGGGGCAATAAATCTAATTGGCCCGCCGTCCTCTTCCGCGATCTCAGAGCCAGTCCCATCTTCCCAAGCCAGCAATGCCTCGGCAAAATCGTCAATTCCTGAGCTCTTTTGATATCCATCCGATGCAGCAAGTGTAACGTCAACGGCACCTGAGATGCCAACATAATCCAAGAATCCGTATAAGGGGGTGCCGCCCCAAGTGGAGACGATCTCCTCCCCTGTACTCTTCGTCATGCTGGCCTGTATCTGTACATATGTCAGGGCCTTGATCTCGCTGAGGCCGACCTGCATGTACTCAGTGCCGTCCTTGTATACTGTCAAGTAGAATGACTCGGCAGGGGCGGTAGTGACCCTGATCTCAGTTAGATTCTGTATCCAGGTGTTTGATGGAAGTCCGGGTGCGACGAACCTAATAGGTCCTCCGTCCTCAACAGCTATCTCTGAGCCTGTCTCATCTTCCCATGCGAGCAAAGCTTCCCTAAGCTGAGCGTATTCAATATCTTTCTCATATCCGTCCAGTGCCACCATTGTGACCACTGATATGTTGGATATGCCGATCTCTTCCATAAATCCATAGAAGGAGGTGCCTCCCCAGCTCGTCTCTACCTCGGTTCCGGTCTTCTTTACCATGGTGGCATCTAAGTTCTGGTAAGGAAGGGCCTTGATCTCGCTAAGCCCGACATCCTGATAGTCGCTTCCATCAAGAACTATCGAGAGGAAGAATGTGTCATCAGGCGGTGCCACGGTAGTTGTAGGTTGTGCTTCATCATCCCCAGATATGCAACCTGAGGCAAGTAGCATTCCAAAAATGATAATTGCTATTAATAAGGTATTTTTGATTTTCATAAAGTTGAGTAGTTTTTTTTATTTATAAAGGTTATGTTCATTTGAAAATAACGACATTATAGTGAAGTAAGGCCCCTGACTATCATCTCTATACCAAAGGATGCCGCGATGACTGCAGCAAGATACGCCAATACCTTCAATGAGTTCTTTCCAAAGTACCTGATAATGTCCTTTGCGGCGAGATAGATAAAATACTGGATTATCATTGCTAATGCAAGACATGTAAGCGCGATGTGCATCCCAGAGGTGGCAGAGATCAATAGAACAGTGGCTATCGACCCGGGTCCTGACATCATCGGCATTCCGATGGGGACCAACGCCACGTCACTACAGCTCTTCACATTCCTCTCGGGACCGAACATCATGTCAATCCCTATTATGACCAAGAGTATCCCGCCCGCTATCATGATGTGTTCAAGCCTAAAGCTTAGCGTATCAAAGATAATCTGTCCAAAGAAGACGAATAGTATGAATATCATCACTGCAAAGGCAGTTGCAATGTTGATAGTGCGCTTGACCTCCTCGTTCCCCATGTTCTTTATGCAGGAGATGTAGATAGGGATGTTCCCAAGGGGGTCTAGGATCCAAAAGAGTGCGAAGGTCCCCTTCAGGATGGTCGTAAGCAGACTACCACCCTATGCTGGTTATGCCGTTTATTATCAGTGATACCGCGATGGCCGAGAAGAATAGTGCTGAAAGCCTGCTCCATGCGTTGAGCCCGTTGGTCCCCAAGGTCATGTATATCCATTTGTGGTTCTCCAATAATATCTTGGACAATATCATTATCAGCGCCAAGGATATTATCACTATCAGCTTTCCATATTCGCCTTCGAGCACTATGGCGGTCGCTATGGCGCCAGGTCCGGCAAGAAGGGGTATGGACATCGGGACAATGGACTTGCTGTCGAAGGAGATGTTCCTTGTGATGGGGGGGTCTCCAGACAACATGCCCAAAGAAATGTAGAGAAGCAATATTCCACACGCTATCATGAAGGAATGTGTTGATATCCCTATCATGTTGATGAAGTACTTGCCCAACAGAATGAAAATCGCCATTATAACGAAAGCTGAAAAAACGGTCTTGTTTGAAAAGCTGTTCGCTTCCTTCTTGGGAAGATTCCTCACAACTTCCACATAGTTGGGGATTATCATCAATGGATTAATAATTATCAATAGCGGAATGAAGGCCTCGATGAAATCGGTTAGATTTAACATTTATCTTCCTCTAGGATCCTATTCGCCAAATACCTTTTGTATTGCATTGAGCAATATTTGGAAATCTGTCCTCTCCATGGTATCTGGTGTTTCTAACCTTTTTATGACCTCATTCATAAATGCTTCGGTGTCCAGGTCCATTTTACCATCGATGAACTCCTTTATCATATGGGCATCGTTGAGGTAAGGCCTTATGGAAATATAGACCTCATCCATGCTGGCAACTTCCATCTAATTCCTCCAATTGGTCTCAATATGTTCCGAGCATAGCGCCCTAAGTTCATCCATCTCCTCGTCCTCTTGCGGAGGGAGCTCAGAATAATTAGGATCCACTATGTTCTCTGGATGGAATCTTTGTAATACATATGACTTGGCGCCTTTAATATATGTGCATATTGCCTTAAGGTCTTCGGGTGTGACAAGCCCAGGGACCACGGTGGTCCTTAGCTCATAGCTTCCCATTCCTTTCAAGAGCACTATGCTTTCCAATATCTTATCAGTGTCCACATCCGTTCCAGCAGTGATGGAATATTTATTCCAAGAGTTCTTAACGTCCATGGCCACGAAATCCACCAAACCGTCATCGATCATACGTTTGACAACGTCAGGATTTGAACCGTTAGTGTCGAGCTTGACCTCAAGCCCCATTGATTTAATGGACCTGGCAATGTCCACCAATCCGCTGTAGCATGTTGGCTCTCCGCCAGTGATCACCACCCCGTCTATCCAGCCGGAGGATTTCTTTATCTTTCCTAAGATCTCTTCAGTGTCAAGGTCTTCCACAGAATCAGGATTGGCAGCAAGGTCCCAGTTATGGCAAAAAGGGCACCTCATATTGCATCCTCCTATGAATATCACTGCTGAGACCTTGCCGTCCCAGTCTGTCAATGACATCCCTATGTAGCTCTTTATACCCATTATATCGCCATCTTCCTAATCTTGATGCCAGCCTCGTTCAATAGGCCCATCTTGGTGGAATTTTCCATGTCATACTCCTTCTGATACACTATCTCCCTTATGCCTGCGTTGATGATTATCTTGGTACACGACATGCACGGGAAATGTGTCGTATAGAGCGTTGACCCTTCTGTGGACGTTCCATGAAGTGCTGCTTGGATGATGGCGTTCTGTTCTGCATGCACGCCCCTGCATAGATATGACTTTTCCAAAGAACCAAGTTCTTTCCTGAGGCAGGTCTCCTCGGTGCAGTGGGACACGCCCTTTGGGGCACCGTTGTATCCCGTGGAGATGATATGCTTGTCCTTCACTATGATGGCGCCCACATGCTGCTTGATGCAAGTGGACCTGCTCGATACCAGCTTAGCTATCTTTGAAAAATATGTTGGCGCGTCATCCCTTACCATTGTCTTTCACCTTAATGCGTCCGCATGAAAGGTCGCCCTCTGGGCAATAACCTTCACAAATGCATGTGGGGCCAGCCTTATTAAAAATCTTTGGAGCCACTTCCTTGCACTTCCTCAGCATCTCGTTGGCCACATCCCTAATTTCCCATTGGGCCCTCTCACAGCACCTGAACTTGAAAAAGTGCCTAAGCTCCCTGGCGTTCATCGTAACTACAATGTTAGTTGCTGTGGCATTAGGAAGGATGAAACGGGCATCCTCGTTTGGTATTCCCAGATCCACCAGCCTTGCATAGCATGACTTTATCCTCTCTATCTCATCCATGTATGCCTTATTTGCCTCAGGGTTGGAACTGATGGTTGAGGGGACCACGGGGTCCATATCCTGGACCTTTACATATCGTTGCGACTGTTGAGTGTATGATGCCACCCTGTGCCTTACCAACTGATGTGTGCATGCCCTTGACACGCCCTCTATGGAGAAAGTGAACTTAACGTGCTCTATTACAGAAACGTGCCCATACCCAATGACCTTGTCCAATATGTCGTCTATCTCCTTCCCGGTCAGCACTTCGAATGTGTCCGAGGCGCCCTTGTACCAATATGACGTCAAGGCCGCCGCAGCACATACGCGCTCAGGATCAGGTGTGTGTGATAAAAGGGATACCTTCATTCCTATCATCCACAGTTCTCGTTCTGATAGGTGCCTGAATAGCTCTCTGTCTCCATGTCGAGGTCGAAGAACACCAACTGGAGGACCCTTGCATTCTTTTTGAGATGTATCCCGTTTTCATTCGATACGAATAGAAGGGACGATGACCTTCCCCTGTATCCTGCGTCCCAAACTCCCGTCCCTATGCTGGCACCGCACCTTAGGAGGGATGACCTGGTCCTTGCAAGTGCGATGGCGCTCTTAGGTATTGAAACGGTCTCGTTGTATGTTACCTTGTATGTTCCCCTCTCAAGGAATATCCATCCTTCATTATCAAAATCGATGACATCAGTCCCTGAAATTTCCCTCTCCTTGTTGGTAAAGTCGATACGTCCGGCAGAAGTAAGTTTTTCGACCTTCTCCAAGGTAAGGTCTATTCCATTGTTGGTGACCTGAACATCTGTATCTATCTGGCCATTCAAAAGCCCTTCATTCATTATGAAGTCCATTATCTTCTGTTTTGAGAATGCGCCCATGTAATCACTCTTGGGACAAAAGCGTCTTGACCTTTTCGTAGTTCATAAGGACGTCAGGACCGTATAGCTCCTCGTCCAGCATCATGGAGGGTGTCTCGGATACCATGTTGTTCAAGGCCTCTATCCTTCCTTCAGTTGTAGATATGTCGATTATCGCCAATGGCATGTCAATATCCAGTTCTGATATTGCCGCCTCTATATTCTTTAATGCCTGGGGGCATCTAGGACAGTTCTGTGACTTAAAGAATAAGACTCCCATCATACTACCTCCACTGCCTCGTTCTCGTATACGTTGATGTCTGCCGAAGCGTCTTCCTCCAAGGCCCTGAATCTATTCCCTCCTATGTTTGAGGCGCGATTGTTGAACTCAGCGAACTTTGATGGTTGCCAATGAGCATTCGATAGGCCCTCTTTTTTGTTCCCATTCCTCCATTTCAAAATGGACTCAACCGTTCCCACTGTTGAGTAATAGCCAGTGATCCTGGACTGTACGACCAGTTCCTTGGGGCCTGCGCCACATTTGCACTTGGCCACGACGCCAGAGTAGGTTGAGTGGCACTTGTTGCATACTGTGATCTCCTTTGTGAAGGCAAAATAGCTTGTCAATGACTTGTCAACTATCTTCTTGGTCAATTCCCATATAGAGTCTGGATTAGGGTCCTGTTCCCCTAACCATATATGTAGGAGATTTGAAGTGACCAGTCCATGGAAAGGAGCCTCGTTCTTGATCTTGGAGAAAACATCTATCCCAGAATCAACGTTGCAGTGGGTGAAGTTGTTGTAATATGCACTGCCCGACTTAGGATCGCCTTGAACGACCGCCTTGTTCCTAAACTTGTTCCAATCATCCTGGGCGAACTTGCCTGACATCGTCTCCCCGGGCTGCCTCCATATGGCAAAGTTAAGGCCGGTCTCCTCTGTCAACTGCTTGCAGCAGTCCAGGCAGTGGATGAGTATCCTCATGGCAAAATTATGGGCCTCCTTGCTCTCGTGCAGCTGTGTACCCATGTGGGCGCTAACGAACTCGTTCATGCCACAGAAAGAGAGGAGCACAGATTGTTTTTCTAGGTCAAAGTAAGGTGAATCATCGACACCGGGCAGCTTTGATTGTGTCAGGAACGGAGACAGTCCAGAGGATAGGACCTTCCTCATGAAGTCTCTCTTTGCCACCATAGCGTACTTTAACAGGTCCATCCTTTCCATGATCAATTCAAATACCCTGTCATCGTCCCCATTCGCCAAGTAGGCGATCCTAGGAAGGTTGAATGAACCGCATTGCAGGGCCCCCATTCCCAGCGTACCCTGTCTTGCCAGCTCAAAATCGGCCGGGTCGTCTGTCTCAAGGACAAGGGAGCAACAAGATGTGCAGGCGACCTCGTCATCCTTTACATTCTTAACATTGTATACGTAAGGACCACCGAACTTAGCTATATAACGCATCAATGGACCGTAGACATGGTCGTACAGATCATCGTCCTTGAACCATTTTGGCTTAACTGCTGTGTCGTCCTTCATCCAATGGAACATCCCTCCATTGGCATCCCCCTTTGCTGAATGGTAAAGGTACGCATGCCAAAACATCAGCACATAGTCCCTGTAATCCGAGTAGTCCCCTCTTATGACCTTTCCGCCAGGCAACACTATGTCTGCATCATCGGTCAGGTATTTTGGGGGTTCGGCAAAGTTTACTAAAGACGAGAATGCCGCCTGGCTACCCCTACCTACGAACACGTGATTAGGCTCGTATCGAAGCATCTGGGCGCTTTGAACGATCCCTTCGGGGATTTCAAAACCATCTATGTTAACCTTTGCTGTGGACCTCTTCGCCTCGTCCTCCAAGAAAGGGCCAAGTTCCCAAAATAGATTCCTGAATCCTTGGCCTCCGTTCCAGTTCCTGCTGGCGGCTCCGAGGAACTCGCATGTGTGCCTTACCGCAACGTCCAATCTCTTTGCAGGTTTTGAAACGTTGGAATACTTCCCATTTCCATCGACCCTCAGACCTGACCTGAATATGAATCTTCCCGAGTGCTGATAGCAAAAAGGCCTTGCAGGGTAGTCCCTGTCATGAATATATATGTCCTTGTTAAGGTGGGAATATGCGGGATTCCCATAGGGTGTATCAATATTATATAATTTTAATAAAGAATATTGTTCGTCTATGCAATCTCCCTTGATCTTGTGAATGTACTCCTCGCATGGGATCTGATTGGAGTTGTCAGAGTCAAATCCAAAAAATAACTTTTCAACATCGCTGACCGGCATTCCAACCACAGTGAGCTTGTCTCTGGTTGCAAAATCTCCATCCATTACAGCTATGACACACATCAGCTCTCTAATCATCCTCGTAGTGATATATTTTAGTTTGCCTTTGAGATAAAGAGATTCCAAAAGGAACAGAATCCTCTCAGTGTACTTCTCTGCGTTTTCTATTGAAAGATCTGCCTCTTCCATGAACACCTTTACAATTTTAGCTGGATCAAATTTCTCCAGGTCCTGATTTATCGTTCTCACTAGAGGGAGCTGATCTATCATTGGATGATGCCTCATATACTTTTCCGTGAGAAGCATCTGCCTCCTCTTTATTTTATTTTGAGCGTTCCTGTGTGTCATTCATTCACCTACCATGAGCATCAATTTCATATATTCGTCGAAAATCGACCGTACCCAATTAATTACACTTGATTTAAACCCCACGATAGAAACGTTAAAATGGTCTCATCGCAATGGGACGGGTTTTGACGAATATAGGTATGACGATGCCCTAGTATTATGTGTTAAATATAATGGGGTTCCTTCTTGATAAAGCTTACTGGATGAATTTTAAGACCCCAAAATATATGAAGTATTTGATGCTTTTCCTTCAAATGATATCCTTCATTAATCGTTTAATTAAGAATTAATAATTATTGAGAATCTATAAGACTTGATAAGAGGTACTATAATAATATTTTTGCTCATTTTATTGCATTTTGAACAATAGCCGAAATGGGATATTGCCTGCATGGAAAGGTCCCTCTCCTAACTGAAGCGCGTATAATTATTAATATCATTTATATATATTATAAGCAAATATGTGATATAGAATAGAAAATAATCCTAAATAACAGCTAAAATACTTAAAAAAATACAAATAATACGTCTAAACGACAAGAAAATAAGATAAAAATGTTATTTTGTCAAAAATATATAGTAATTATATGAAATTGTAACATATAACTACAAAACATTTTTAAAACAAAACTATAAGACATCCTTAATACTTTTCGAGGAGGGTATTTTGTGTGCGCAAAATATGTAAAATGGTTTGAGGAACTCGGTATCAACGACGTTCCTTTGGTTGGTGGTAAGAACGCTTCATTGGGGGAGATGATCCAGAATCTTACATCCGAGGGCGTCAATGTTCCCAACGGGTTTGCAATAACCGCTGAGGGATACAAGTATCTGATGGAAGCTTCAGGGACCATGGAAAAAATAAAGGATGCCCTGAAGGGACTCGATACCCACAATATAAGGAATCTTCAAGAAAGGGGAGAAAAGGTCAGGAAGCTGATCTTTGAGGCAGAACTTCCAAAGGACCTTGAAGAGGATATAATAACTCATTATCATCTGATGGCAAAGAAATTTGGATATGAAAGCAATCCCGATGTGGCAGTGAGGTCATCGGCAACGGCAGAGGACCTTCCAGATGCCTCGTTCGCTGGACAGCAAGAGACATATCTGAATATAAGAGGAGAAAAGAATCTCATCCATGCATGCAAGAAGTGCTTTGCTTCTCTTTTTACGGACAGGGCGATATCCTACCGAGAGGATAAGGGCTTTGGCCACTTTGACGTTTATCTTTCAATCGGTGTTCAGAAGATGGTAAGGTCCGATGAGGCCTCATCCGGCGTGATGTTCTCCATAGACACTGAAAGTGGTTTCAAGGACGCCGTGTTCATCACCGGTGCCTACGGGCTTGGAGAGAATGTGGTCCAAGGAGCGGTCAATCCGGATGAATACTATGTATTCAAGCCCACATTGAACGATTTCAGACCCATCGTCTCAAAGAAAATAGGGACAAAGAAGATCATGATGGTCTACAGCGATGATGACGATGAACCTGTCAAGAACATCGATGTTCCCGAAGAGAAAAGGACCAAGTATATCATTAGCGATGATGAGATCCTTCAGTTGGCCAAATGGGCCGTCATCATTGAACAGCACTACAACAAACCCATGGACATCGAATGGGCCAAGGACGGAGATGGGAAGGAAGTAGGCACAGGTGGTCTGTTCATCGTCCAGGCCAGGCCAGAGACAGTCCACTCAAGGAAGGACATGAACGTCCTGAAGTCTTACATCCTCAAGGAGGAGGGTAAGGTGCTTGTCACAGGTCAGGCAGTGGGAGAAAAGATAGGTCAGGGCTCAGTCCACGTCATAGAGTCGGCTGACGACATAGAGCACTTTGAGAAGGGAGCAGTGCTTGTGACAGACATGACGGACCCCGATTGGGAGCCGATCATGAAGATCGCCTCCGCAATAGTCACCAACAGGGGTGGCAGGACCTGCCACGCCGCAATTGTCTCAAGAGAGCTCGGGATACCTGCGGTGATAGGGACAGAGAACGGCACAAAGTTCCTAAAGACGGGGACAGATGTCACTGTATCCTGCGCGGGGGAGACCGGTACCGTATACGAAGGATTGCTAGACTTCGAGATAGAAGAGACCAATCTGGATTCAATGCCTACCACAAGGACAAAGATAATGATGAACGCTGCCATACCCGAACAAGCCTTCACCCAGGGTCAGATACCAAACGACGGTGTAGGTCTGGCGAGGGAAGAGTTCGTCATCAACTCCTATATTGGAATACACCCCCTTGCATTGATAAACTTCAATGAGCTAAAGGCCAAGTCAAAAAACGACCCCAGGCTTGCTGAGGTCATTGAGAAGATAGAGGAAAAGAGTGTGGGCTATGAGGATAAGAAGGAGTTCTTCATCGAAAAGCTCAGCCACGGCGTGGCCAGGATAGCTGCAGGATTCTACCCCAACGATGTAATCGTCAGGCTCTCGGACTTCAAGACCAACGAGTACGCGAATCTGATAGGCGGATACCTCTACGAGCCGGAAGAGCACAATCCAATGATAGGATGGAGAGGCGCCTCGAGATACTATGATGAGGACTACAAGCCCGCCTTCGGACTCGAGTGCGAGGCCATAAAGAGGGTTAGGAACGAGATGGGCCTCTCAAACGTGAAGACAATGGTTCCGTTCTGCAGGACGCCTGAAGAAGGAAAGAAGGTCATAGAGGTCATGAAAGAATATGGCCTGAGGCAGGGCGACAACGGACTTGAGGTATATGTCATGGCAGAGATCCCTTCGAACGTTATAGCTGCCGATGAGTTCTGCGACGTCTTCGACGGATTCTCCATAGGTTCAAACGACCTTACACAGCTCACGCTGGGTCTAGACAGGGACTCCGAGCTTGTTGCTCACATCTACGATGAGAGGAACATAGCTGTAAAGAGGATGGTCGCCAGCGTCATAAAGACGGCAAAGGAGAGGGGAAGGAAGATAGGCATATGCGGACAGGCCCCCTCAGACTTCCCGGAGTTTGCTGAGTTCCTAGTTGAGTGCGGAATAGACTCCATGTCGCTCAATCCAGACACGGTCATCAAGACAAAGCTGCTGGTGGCTGAAAAGGAAGAGAAGATGGGCATCAAGCCTTAATTCTCCTTATTTTTTGTTCAATAAATATAGGCCTGTATATTCAGGTCTTCTCTAAATATTTTTCACTCTTTCAACGATAAATCATTTAAATTGATTCTATTATCTTATTCTATGAAGAGGAAGGTATTGGCCCTTTTTATTCTGATATCCTTGATATCATTACCGGTGGTATCTGGTGACGACTTCACATTGGACATAGATGTGGACGTTTCAAAGGATGTGGTTGAACAAGGTGCGAGCTTCAATGTCCTGGTGGATGCGGAGGGTCAGTACGTTGGTGAAAATCCATACGAAATGGACAAACAAGTTCTAGTTGAAGAAACGGTATTTCTCAACGGCGCGAAAATAGGAGAAGGAAATATTCCAATTGGCGCCGAAGGATTTGTATTTACACCCGGTCAGACTATGTCTCTTGATGACACCATCCCCTGCAGGGTGCCAGAGGACACTCCGCCTGGTAACTATACTTTAGAAGTCAAGTTCTACGCTGCGGCCTTCGGATCGAGCATCAGCAAGACCAGATACGCCCAGATACAGGTGATCGAGGCAGAAGTTGATGAAGAGGTGATAAATCCGCCCGAGATCTATCTCTCGATGTTCCCTGTGGAGATGTCGTACGGGAGCACGACCAACCTTACCATCAGGGTGTACAATCCCAACAATGCAGACCTCGAAACCAACGTGATACTCAAGAAGGTCAAAAAGGTGGGGGAGTACTTCCTAGAAGACATCGGGGTGGAGATAGGGCCGTTTGAGACCTTTGAGGTCAGGCGCTCTTTCAGCCTTCAGCAGAGGCTGACAGACCTTTGCTTCCTTGCGGAGATACAAGGCTATGTGCTTGACAGGGAGCAGTACACCCCGCAAACGCCAATCATGCAGCAGGTATGCGCCACCATATTGCAAAGGCCATCTCTTGTGCCGAACGTGAGCTTCGGAGACTTTGTCCAGGATGGTGAGAACTTCTCAGCAAGCGCATACATACAGGTATCGAACAGCAACGATTGGGCGGATTCTGTCCTGCCCAGGGAAGCCATAGTGGAGATTTTAGGGCCCCAAGGGATCGAACCTCTTAGCAAGACACTCAACTACTATTCACTTAATCATGACATATCCGCACGTTATACGATCAGCGGACCGATAGAGTATGGGAGCGATGCATCTGCGACGATGACGATAACGGTGAAATACCCAGAGCAATACGCCTTGGATGACGAGGTGCTATCTATCAACTTCAACTTCCCAACTGTATCCAAAATTAAGGACGAGCTGGGCATTGAAGATAACGGGGATAACGGCAACGACAACGACAATGGAGAAGAAAACACATTGAATCCCCTTCTACAAGCGTTCTTGGATAACATGGGTGGAACAGAAGGGCTCTCAAACGAGGAGATAGAGCAGCTTCTAGGCGGATTCGTCGACTGGCAAAGGGAGATATTCTCATGAGCCAAGAGGGGGAAAGATACGACTTTTCCAAATATAAGGAAAAGATAAAGGACTTCGTGCGCTTTTACACCACCAAGCCTTTCACGCCTTCCAAGATACTTGGTCTGGCCATCATCATCATATTGATCCTGGCCTTTGTCTTCGTTCTGCTTCTTGTAATAGGGATCATCACTCCCCTCTCATTGGCAAACTTCGTTATCAACCTTGTGGGGGAGGATGTGGAGGTGACCGACATCAAGGACCCCGAGACCTTCTCAGAGCACCTCGGAATGAGAATATTGGATGCAGACTGGGAACTAATATCTGAAATGGAGGACAGGGCCTTTCTCAAGAATGGAACTGCAAGCATCGCCATAACTTACATAGAGGCCGATCTCGAGGATGAAGAGACCTATCTGACAGAGAGGATCAACGAGATGACAAGGGAGCTCGACAAGGCCGGCGTCTTCTACTTTACCCAGGAGTCGACGGTTTGCGGACATCCTGTGACGAGCTTAATCTCTGAGGCCGATTCCAAGTTCATGACCAGCATATGGTACTGTGACGTGACGGCGAGGATCTATATAGTGAGCTCTTTGTATGAGGACAGGAACGATGTCCATGACTTCATGCTCATGCTCGAGTGTCACCAGCTGGAAGGCACTGACTGAATAACCTGTTATATTATTCTTGATTTTTTATATTATCTTGTTACCCCTTGCACAAATTATAAAAATCAGTTCAAATCAATAGCTCACTGATGAACAAAGATAAGGTTACTGTAAGCAGTGTCATTAACGATGCTCTCACAATTGTTAGTAAACACCCTATGATACTTTTGTTATTTTTAGTACCTGCAATTGTCTCTTTGATAGGCGGCGCCGCCATCGCAGGAGGTGCTGGTGCCTTTGGTGCTTTTGATGAATTCACTATGGAAGATGGGAGTTTCGAGATTAGTGATACTTTCAATATCGGAGGTCTTATCGGGGCCGCGGCTCTAGTGACGATCGTTGTAAGTGTGATATCTATATTGGTCAGTGGAATAGCAATTGCCATGACGGCCGATGCCTTGGATGGGATGTCAGTGGACCTCTCTAGGGGATTCGACCGGATAAAGGACAAGTGGCTTTTGCTGATAGTTGCTTCCATAGTCCTTGCAATATTGCAGTTCATTGGCGTTTTGGCATGTTGTATCGGATATGTTGTAGTAGTGATAGTAACTGTTTTCGTGATCCAAGGAATCGTTTTAGATGATCTGGGACTGACTGAGTCAATAGGCAACTCCTTCAATCTTGCTAAGAAGGTCTGGCCAGACATCTTGATCCTGTACATAATAGCCTTGATCGCTACCATCGTACTTGCATTAATACCGTTCATTGGCAGCTTCATTGGTCAGCTTGTGTCTGGATTCTTCACTATCGCTTTCACTATATACTACCTGGGCATCACCCGCGTTCTCCCAGCCGAACCAGCACAATGGGAAGGAAGTAGCTGATAAAAACAATGCCAAACAGGAATCCCGTGATAAGGCGAAGCTCGTTCGTGCTCTCACGAAATCCCAATAACTGGGTAAAGCCGTCTATTGCAAGCGGCACCAGAGAGAGAAGAGCGACCTTTATACTAGGGATTCTTGGATTTTCTATTTTATTGTAGATTGGAATTATCAAGGTCCCTATAAGAAGGCCCGTGTATATTCCAAAACATCTTGCGCAGACTGCCATTTTCTCTCCAAAAATAAATAGCGATCTATCGACCTTTTGATGGCAAACGGTACTATAGGCGTTGTACAGATTGTCGGACACCGCATCTATTCCCATGGATTCGAAAAAAGGTGCGGCTATGATGCCCAACAGCCAGACCACTTGAGCACAAATTGCCAACAGGTAGATATTCCTCATCCGCATATGATAATAAAGTGCTGAACGCCATTTAATAATGTGATGCGCCCGAGAAAAATTAAAGCCTTAACGTTAATTGATATATGTCCTAACGCCGACCAAAACACAAATCTTTTTAAACAATGGTAGTTAACAACTGATATTCAGGTGATGTTTATGTTTGAACCTAAGGTGAGAATCAATTATCAGAATGTGCACAAGACGAGAAACGGTAGGGGTTTTTCACGAAAAGAGATTATAGAGGCCGGTATAACAATGGATGAGGCCCTATGGATAGGCATACCAGTAGATGCTAAGAGAAAGAGCCTCTACGAAGAGAACGTGGAGACGATACACGACATCTTGGAGCATATCGAAGAGCTGCAGAAGGAATACGAAGAGCAGAAGAAGATAGAGCAGGCCAGGCAAGAGGAGATAATGGCCGAGAAGGAAAAGGTATCCAAGAAGAAAAAGAAGGAGAAGAAGCCTAAGAAAGAGACCAAAAAGAAGGTGGAAGAGGTCCTTGAGGAAGAGACCATCGAGGAAGAAGCACCTCAGGTCCAAGCAGCTTCAGAATCCTTGGAGACCATCCCCGGCATAGGCCCCAAGACAGCCGAGAGGCTTACAGAGGCAGGTTACTCGACCGTTGAGGACATAGTAAACGCTACAGTTGATGAACTTGCTGAGATAAAGGGCATCTCCAAAAAGTCAGCTACAGAGATGATCGAGAAGGCCAAGGAACTTTAGTTCCTTCATTCTTTTCTTTAAAATAATTCTTCGGGCTGCCTGCCATCCAGGAAGGGAAGTTCCTTCGTGGAGATGTAGATAGGTCGCCCGACGTCCTTTGCCCTGTCCAGGAGCAGTTCCTTCCCTATCTGGCTCATGGCAAAGATCGGTATCGAGGAACCGGCCTGTGCCAATATGTGGCCGCCAAGATTTTCCCTTAACTGTTTCGATGCGCATGAGGTTATCAGGTCACAACCGTCCAAGACCTCTTGGCTAAAACATATCCCCGAAGTGTGCACCAAAAAGGTTACGGCCCGGTCTCCAAATCCATCCTTGATCCTTTTTGCCTCCAGCGGGTCAGTAACTGTAACGCCTATGCACTTATATCCCATTTCTATCCCCTGCTCCACCCCGGAGAACTGGTCTATGGAGACACTGCTAGGGTAAAGCACTATCCCGGAATGTGACCCTATACCATCTATGATGGCCTTTATTGGTGTAGTGCTTACAAGGCCTGAGAGCCTGGCGCCGATGCCCTGTATAAGTGCGGGGTTGTTCGAGATGACGGTGCCGGCGCCCTCACATACACATACAACAGAATCGATGCTTCCCCTCTTGAGAGCGGACATGAAGATCTCGGACGTGCCAAATCCCACAAAGACATTTTGGAGAAGGTCCCTTCTATCTGTGAACAGGCCGAACTCCTTGATCCTGGCCTCGATGTTCTCTTTAATTATGTCCTTGGTGATCTTATCGATGCCCCTGTACTTGTTGAAAAGCGGGCAGAATGAGAGTTTAGGTTCGGAGACGGAGATTACTTTTCCATTCTTGATAATTACCCTGGACATGCCTAGGGTCTCCATGACATGCTCATCTTCCATGGAAATGAGGTATTTCCTACATTAATAAAGCTAATGAAAATAATAAAATAAAATAAGCGGGCCGTGAGGGATTCGAACCCCCGACCGATGGATTAAGAGTCCATTGCTCTACCAGACTAAGCCAACGGCCCATAGTAAAAAGAATATATCCCTTTTTAAAGTTTATGCTATATTCTCGAAAAATTAAAATGATGCTTTATGTTAAGCAATATGGGCATTTTTCCAATCTGGGGAATTATATTTCATATCAAAATCAGAAATAGAGAAAAAGAGATCTTAGCATTGAATATTGTTGATGCAATTAATAAGGGGAACTCAAAGGCACTTTTAAATCTTCAAACTGAGGACTTCAAACTTGTTGACTCTGATGGTGGTATATCCCATGGCAAAGCGGCTGGGAAGGCAATTTCTCTAAATACCCTAAATATAAAATTCATATAAACAGCATATTGACCAGTGGAAAAGACGTAGCTATCCTAGGGGAAACAACAGGCTCTCATGTCCCATCTGACATTGAAGAGAAAGAGACAGTTATCTGGACGGCTAAAATAAGCGACAATCTTGTATCCAAATGGCAGATATACACAGATATGCACTAATGAGAAAAAGAAATCAAATTAAATAGCGATTGTATGACATAATATTGTATTGTGGGGCCAGGGCCGAGATTCGAACCCGAGTCAAAGGATCCACAGTCCTTTAGGATAGACCAGACTACCCTACCCCGGCCACGAAAAGCATTTCCACAAAGTAATATTAAGCATTTAAATCTTTTGGTATTGTTCAGTGTTGCACAATTCAATAAATACTTTCTATTTCCACATAACAATGAAATAAAACAATATACTCACATAAAAGAATCCCTTTGACCAAAGAAATGGGAAAGAGAAAGAAGAGAATTTATAGTGGCCTTTCGCAATCCTTACATTTGCAAGGCCATTTGAGCGATAATGTTTATAAGAGAATTTATGAAACTCACTCCTAATGGCCAATTCAAAATCACCGATAGTAGTTATAGGTGCTGGTATCAGCGGACTCCTTTCAGCTCTTATGCTATCAAAGGAAGGTCACCTTGTTACAGTCCTAGAATCACAAGATAAGATTGGTGGTATGTGCCAAAGCTATGATGTTGAAGGATTCCAAGTGGATACGGGACCACATATAATCACACGTCTAAAAGACGGCCCTCTAAAAATGCTTATTGATGATTACTTTTCCAAAATACCCGTTTTCGTTCCCCATGGAGAGTATTTTGTCCGCACTTCTAACAAGATACGGCCTTTTCCTTGGACCTTGAGGGCCTTTACACAATTCGATATAATACCAAGATCGGACAGGTTAGAGATCCTTCAGCTAGTGACCTATCTGTATTCACAGCGTGCCTTGGGAACGTTGCAGAGGGATGCATCTGTCCAAAGCATCGTGAAAGATAAGGGGCTAAGCGATATAACGCTAAAATTCTTAGATGTCATTTGTAGGTTCATGACAGGTAACGGCATGGATAAGACCCCGCTGGCACGATTTTTCGACTCACAGGACTATAAGAACAAAAAACAGGGCCAATACCGGATCAATTACCTGAACAACATAAAGAACATTTTAACAAAGAAGGGGGCGCAGGACCAGACTTACCCCAAGGGCGGAGCAAAGTCTATCATTGATGCGATATGTGATTCCTTTCCACCAGGCATGGTGGAAATCAGGACAGGATGCACTGTTAATGAGATAATAAGTATAGATGGGGCCGTTGCCGGCGTTAAAACAACATCTGGTGAAGTGCCAGCAAAATGCATCATCTATTCCTCGTATGCTTCAGTTCTGCCCACACTTACTGATAAGCTTCCAGAAAAATACGCAAAAGCATTGACACAGTTGGAAAACGTTCTATCTCTGACACTATGGCTAGGACTGGACAGCCCATTGTTCCCGCTTAATGGCAGTGAGATATGGATAGATACAGAACCCCCATGCTGGGTGGTTCCCACATCTAACTATGATGATACCCTTGCTCCAAAGGGGCATCAGTTGGTCGGATTCGCAACTAACATTGAAAAGGACGCAGATATTGAAAGCATAAAAACCACGATGTATGGAAATATCAAATCATATATAGAAGGTATAGAATCGCATATTGTAATGACCCACTGGCAGACGCTGATTCCTGAAAAGGCCGCATGGGTAATAGATAAAGAGATGCCATCATCAAGGACGTCTATAAAGGGACTTTATCTTGTGGGCACCGATACCACAAACAAGTCGATGGGTGTTACAAGAGCGTCATACTCGGTGATTTCTTTAAGAGAAGCACTTCGTGAGGATGGACTTATAGATTAGTAATTATAGAAAATAAGTTTTTTTACTTTACCATCGCTCTCTCTATATGCTTTTATTGAGGTAATCATTCTATAAAACGATGGTCTCCCTAGAAAAAATGGTCTCGCTGGCAAGGGAAAGTAGATTCGATTCAACAGGACCTGAAAATAACAGCGACATAGATCTCCAAAAGGTATTTGCCCTCGGAGATGCCACGAAACACGACATATGTGTTTCCAGCGCCAGCCCCAGGAAGGTCAAGGGATTAGATAGGATAGGTGATGTGGCAAGAGGTGGCGTCTGTCATTCTTTTTCACACGATGGCAGATGCGTGAGTATGTTCAAGACCCTATTTACGAACGAATGCACACATCAGTGCGCCTACTGCTCCAACTCTTCCACCTGTAAAAAGAAGAGGCAGGAGTATACCTACGAACCCAAGGAAATGGCGGACATCTTCATGAAGCTCTATAGGGGAAATAATGTGGAGGGACTCTTCCTCTCATCTGGAGTGGGAAAGGACGAGCATGCCACAATGGAGAAGATGATAGAGTCTGTTAGATATCTTAGAGATGTATGTAGATTTGCAGGATATGTGCATTTGAAAATACTTCCAGGAGCGGACAAAGACCACTTGAAAGATGCATCGGACCTGGCGGACAGGGTCAGTGTAAATCTCGAGGTCCCCTCGGAGGATTACATGGACATTATGAGCCCATCAAAGGATTATGTTAACGACATTCTGCGGAGACAAAGGTACATATCCAGGATAGTGAGGAGGAACAAGCTGCCGGCCGGACAGACGACACAGATGGTGGTGGGCGGAGCAGGCGAAACTGATAGGGAGATATTTGATTCCGCCGTCAGGGAATACAACGACCTAGAAATGAAAAGGGTGTACTATTCAGCCTTTCTTCCCGTAGAGGGCACCTCCTTGGAAAAAGAGATGCCTCAGCCTTCCTGGAGAGAACATCGCCTATACCAGCTGGATTGGCTGTATAGGGTATATGACATGGACAATAAAGAACTGGCACTAGCTTTCAACGACGATGAGAATCTTTCGAACGACGATCCCAAGATAGTGATCGCTAGGCAGTCACTGGAAAATCCTATCGATCCCAACTCCGCACCATACAAAGAGCTTCTTAAGGTCCCAGGGATAGGCCCGGTCAGCGCCAGGAGGATCGTCAATGTCAGGAAAATGAACAAGATCAGGACCAGAAGGGAATTGCAATATCTCGGAGTCAGGACAAAGAGGGCCTCGCCCTACCTCTGCGTGGGGGGGTGGCAGGAATCGCTACTAGACAGGTGGATGAAATGAACAAGAGAAATATATTGAAATACCTTACATGCCATAGCGCGTGCACAGCTTCTATCTACAACTTTGCAACAAGGCTCTCGGCAGCGGACATTGAGAACGCCAGGGACCAAAAGACATCAAGTGTGAGGTCGATGATATCGGCGGTGAGATTAGAGATACACAGGATGAGAGGATATGTTAGACTGGCCCCGCTAGGCGACATGGTTCTCTATGGTTACATGAAGCCCAAGCACCAGATAGGGGAGATCGTCTCCAACATCATGGCACACAGATACCCCAACACAATCATAGTGCTGGGAAACTCCAACAGAAGCTGGATATCCCTATACTCCTCAGAAGGTGTTTCGTACATGCCAGGGGGGCCGCTGGAGAGGGTTGTTGCCAAGCTTAAGGAGCTTACAAACCGGGATGTTAAGGACGTTCCAATTCAAAATGTCTGGGACACCTACTACAAGAGCCAGTACCGCCCAGAGAGAAGGAATCTCAAATACTTCCACAAGAACATGACCTTGACATCGATGCGGTCGACGAGGTCGATCACAGAGTCCAATAAAGGCGGTACAACCCTTGACCTGTACATGTGATGACTGCACTATAAATATATATTAAGTAAATTCATATTAAATCCGATGAACATAACTAAAGTGTTTGATGTGCCTATCGCCCAGACCCCGCACAAGGTAGATGTCAGAAAGCTCTTCGATAGTGAGCATGTGCAGCTTGTTCATATAACCCTTGAACCTGGTGAAAGCCTCAAGAAGCATATCACTCCGGTCGATGTGACCTTTTACGTGCTTGAGGGCGAAGGCGTAGTTCTTATAGGAGAGGAGAAAAGGACTGTTGGTAAGGATTCTGTTGTAGAAAGCCCCAAGAATATTGTACACACGTGGTACAACGAGGGAAAAAACACCTTCCGTGTTCTTGTGATCAAGACACCTAGACCAGAAAACGCTGCGAGAATGCTTTAATAACTAAAACATTGATGACTAATTATCCAACTCTGGAGCTAAAACTGCACTGTTTTGCTTAATTTTATTTCAAATTCCTATCAATGGAAAAGCACGTGCCCGCCCTCATTGAGATGTTTCGATCTGACCGAGTGAACGAATGTAGTGCTGTGACCACAAGTATATCGCAACGCTGCCTATCACATTGCCGATTACAATGCCCGACCATATCCCGGTCAGTCCAAATCCAGCAACTATGCCCAATAAGTATGCGGCCGGCAGTGTAGCGATTAAGGACCTGAACACTGTTGCTATCAGGGCCTTGGTGCCGTTGCCAGTACCTTGGAACATGGCAGAGGACTGCATACCGAATGAGGTCGTAGGATAAAAGACACAGATGATTCGCAAAAAGTTGGTGATGCCCGGTGCCAAGTGGGCAGCCGTGTCGGCATGGGCGAATATTGATGCGATCTGCGGGGCAAAAATAAAGGTAAATGCCGCAAGGACCAACTCTATCTTGAACCCGGTCATTACAGCGTAACGATGTGCAATATTGAGCTTATCGTATGCTTTCATCCCATATGCCGCCCCCGTGACCGCGGTAACGGATGTTGCTATACCCAACAAGGGGACGATCGCAAGGCTGACCACCCGCCACCCAGTGGAATATACGGCTACACCGTCACTGCCCGCAACGAGAACAACGATTCCGTTGAGCACCAGCATCGATAAAGACATAGACATGTGCTGAATAGACGCAGGAATGCCCACTGTTAGTATCTCTGACAAGATGTGCCTAGAATATGAGAACGCCCTGAAATGAATGCTTACATAGGTATTTCTTTTGAAAAAGAGCCAATAGGACATCAACAGCGATGAAACTGCGATTGAGATTATGGTTGCCTGTGCAGCACCCGCCACTCCTTGGTCCAGGACATATATGAATATGGGGTCGAGGATGATATTGAGGATCGATCCGACAACGATGGCATACATTGCTCGCTTGGTGTCGCCTTCCCCCCGAAGGATGTTGTTCGTGACGTTCATGAAGAATATGACAAGCGTGCCCGCAAAGAGTACCTCTGCATAGGCGACGGTCATATCCAAGACATCGTCTGCGCCGAGAGCATTGAATATGGATGGAGCGAAAAGATATGCAGGGATTGTTATTACTGCACCAACCAAAAGCGTTAGCAACAGGGCGTGTATGCTAACTGCATCTGCTCCAGGCTTGTCCTTTGCACCGATACGCCGGGATATCGCAGAGCTTGCTCCAATGCCTATACCGTTCGAAAGGCCCATTATGAAGAACATCAGCGGAAAAAAGAATCCTACGGCAGACAGCGCATCCGCGCCAAGTCCCGAGACCCAAATGGCATCGACAAGATTGTAGATGACCTGAATTGACATCGCCAGCATCATTGGGAGGGAAAGCTTTATGATCGCCCTCTTTGGGTCGCCCATAAGAGTGCGTACTCCCTTCGTCTGTTTTGATTCCTCTGCCATGCCATTGCTCCAGTATATACCTAATCAACATGAGAAGCGACAAAAAATGCCCGGGGAGCGCCAGTGTATGAATAAATGTTACTGGGATCGGCCATATCGCTTTTTCAAGTCTTTGATCGTTCTGCTTAAAAAAGTATCCATTTTAGAGAAAAGCGTTCAAGTGACAAGCAGATGCTATTATGATATTGTATATAAGTCAGATGTGTAAGGATATACCTGTCTTTCTATCTGAAAACATATGGCAACTCGGTATCTTTTCAGTTTTGGATTGCTCGATGTGTCCTTTATTTATACATTATATTGTATAACTTAACGTAAAAATTTATATTTAGTATTTTATCACTATAAAATAATATTTTATGACCATAAAATATTTATATCAACGTTTATCAATCAGGTGAAGGTGAAAGTATGAGTAAGATAAGACTAGCAATAGCAGGTGTAGGCAATTGCGCATCATCTCTTATACAGGGACTTGAATATTACAAAAATGTAACAGAAAAGGATGATCTGGTGCCAGGGCTTATGCACAATGTCTTCGGCGGCTACAAGATATCCGATATTGAACCCGTTGCGGCATTCGATGTTGACAACAGGAAGATAGGACTTAAGTTGGAAGAGGCCATTTTTGAGGGAGAGAACTGCACAAAGAAGTTCTCCGAGGCACCTAAGACCGATGTTGTGGTCCAAAGGGCACAAGTGCATGATGGAATTGGGAGGAAGCTCTCAGAAGTTATACCTGTTGACAAGAACGCTCCCACAGTGGATGTAGCACAGGTGTTGGAGGACACAAAAGCGGACATGCTCGTCTCCTACATGCCTGTGGGTTCCGCAAAGGCCGCAAGATACTATGCAGAGGAATGTCTCAAATCAGGGACTGCATTCATCAACGGCATGCCCGAATTCATATGCTCAGACGACGGATGGGCAAAGAGATTCGAGGATTCCGGAATCCCATGTGCCGGTGACGATATAAAGTCGCAGGTCGGCGCCACCATATTGCACAGAGTGCTCTCAAAGCTGTTCCTTGACCGTGGTGCAGAGATCGTTGAGTCTTACCAGCTAAATATAGGCGGTAACACCGACTTCTACAACATGCTCGAGGAGGAAAGGCTGACCTCGAAGAGGATCTCTAAGACAGAGGCCGTACAATCGCTGGTACCATACAAGGTTCCGCTAAGGATCGGCCCTTCAGACTACGTGCCATTCCTCAAGGACAACAAGGTATGCTACATTAAGATGACCGGAAAGAAGTTCGGTGACGTTCCGTTCGAACTGGACCTAAAACTGTCCGTAGAGGACTCCCCTAACTCGGGAGGTGTCATGATCGATGCCATCAGGGCCACAAAGATAGCTCTTGACAGGAAGGTCTCAGGACAGCTGATATCCATATCATCTTATTCCTTCAAGCATCCACCACAGCAGTTCCCGGACGATGTCTGTAAGCAGATGGTGGAAGAGTTCATAAAAGGCGAAAGGGAAAGGTAATCTAGCCGCCAAAGGCGGGAGGTATCAGGGACAGCTTGTCCCCATCCCTTAATTTTATTTTATTATCCTTTATCAATTCACCATTTTTCAGGAATAACACGTCATCCATCAGTTCGCCATCCTCTATAAGTTCATCGGTAAGCTTGCTGCCATATTTTCTGCCCAGATAGTCTATCATCTCGCGTATGGAAATATCGTCCATGTCAAGACTGAGATTGTGAACTCCAGTAGCAAGCCTGAAATGTGCAATGAACTCTACAACGATGGTCATCGTAGAAAAGAACATATAGAAATTAATAAATCTATCTGATTTTGAATCTCAAGCTCATATTTAAAGCAAATATTATATTTTAGTATATTTATTTGGAACTATGACCAGATTATTATTTCAAGAGGACTCCTATCTCAAAGAGGCCACTACAAGGGTCGTTGACGTGCTGGATGGGGGATTAGAGCTAGAGAGCACCATTTTCTATCCACAGGGCGGAGGCCAGGACACGGACAAGGGCAGTCTCTTCATCAAAGACCGAGAACTTCCCATAAAGGAAGTAAAACGTTCTTCAGGCAAGATAATCCACAAGACCGCCGCATCCTTGGAGGATATTAGCGCAGGTGACGAGGTAAAGATGGTACTGGACTGGGAGAGGCGCTATACCATGATGAAGTACCACTCGGCGCTGCATCTTCTCTCAAGCGTTGCGTACAACGAGTTCGGATCCCAGATAACCGGCAATGCAATAACCCCAAGTAAGGCCAGGATAGACCTGACCCTTGAGGGCCTCTCAGAAGATATCATCTCCAAGATAGAGAGTGAGACCAACGAACTGATAGGCAGAGGCCTGCCAGTGGAAATAAGGAACATGCCAAGGACTGAGGCTGAGGCCATGGTCGATCCCGACAAGACCCGCCTAGACCTGATCCCGTCATCGATACAAGACATAAGGCTGGTCATTATCGGAGATGAGGACACGGATGCGTGTGGTGGCACCCATGTTAAGAACACCTCTGAGATCGGACCCATTGAGATATTCAACAGCATGAACAAAGGGAAGGACAGGAAAAGGTTGGAAATTAAATTAAGATAAAGAGATGCCCATGGACCAGTGCACTTATGAAAAGGGACTAAAGTCAAAGATAGTCGAGAGGGGACTGTGTTGCAGATGTGGCACGTGCGGAGCAGTATGCCCTAAGACCCGCAACATGAGGAGATTCAATCCCCTGATGTCAAATCCCATGCTCGGGCTCGATGAGGGATCTAAGGAGAAGTGCAGCCTATGCCTGGATGTATGCCCGATTGAAAATCGGGGTATCAATGATGGTATAGGTAATATAGTCTCTGTGCTAAGGGCTCGTGCAACAGACCCCACTATACGTAAAAGATCTCAGGACGGCGGGGCGTGCACAGCGTTCTTAAGATCGCTCGATGAACATACCACTATAGGCGTTGGCAGGGATGGAGGTCTGCCACGACCCGTGCTCAATGATCCCATGAGGAGCATTGGGACCGTCTATGGAGCGACATCGTCCCTATCGGTGCTGGATGGGAAGAAAAGAAATGTGGCCTTTGTGGGGCTGCCATGCCAGATGACCGGCATTTTGCTTTCACAGCGAAAGGGACTATTGAAGGCCATCGATCTAAAGATAGGCCTTTTTTGCACTAAGAACTTCTATCA
>Ga0272441_10001413_pt1 | contig 51172 bp, 37 predicted proteins | sample SSMProp6N_FD_193582 | JGI IMG/M metagenome (GOLD analysis project Ga0272441, IMG submission 193582) | Marine sediment archaeal communities from Little Sippewissett salt marsh, Falmouth, MA, United States - SSM-Prop-6N | ecosystem: Environmental > Aquatic > Marine > Wetlands > Sediment ... | reverse complement strand
CACCGGCGGCGCAAGGCCGCCGCGGTCGAGTCTGAGGAGTGGGTGGCCGCGTCTTGTCCGGGCGTTCTCCTTCACCGGCAACGCAAGGCCGCCGGGGTCGCCGGCGAAAAGTGTGCGGCGCGGTCTTGTCGCGAGGGCCTCCCGTCCCCGGCGGCCTTGCGCCGCCGGAACGGCAGACCAAGCGGCGTGACCAAGGACGGCGGCGACAATGACTCCCGTCCCCGGCGGCCTCGCGCCGCCGGAACGCAAGGTTGTTCTCCTTGTTCGACCCAGGCCGCTGGACTTGCGTCCCCGGCGGCCTTGCGCCGCCGGAGCGGAAGATGCATACTCCCCGGATGCGACCACCACCGCCATTCGTTCTTAGTCCCGACGAACTCACAAAGAAGATCAAGGAGTGGGCCAAACCCAAGCCGCTCTACACGCTCGACAAGCTGCACGCCACCCACGCGCTCCGCTTCGATTGGACCGGCTGGCTCTCGGAAGACGCGCAGTTTCCGGCATCTACACCGACTGTCGTTCGCGGACTCGCCCCGCTCTGGCAGCAGGACGGGCTTCGCCTGGAGCAACACAAACCTCGTGGCAACACGCTCCAGATCCTTTGCCGTACCGAACCGCACGTGAGCCCGACCCTCTTCGCCAAATGCGTGAAGGGCCGGCTCCAGCACGCATTCCGACAGGCGGGCACGCCCGTCAAGTTCAGCCGCAAAGTGGCAGTCCGAACGTTGGGCGAAAACGTGAGCGCCGCAGTCGCGGGCTACTTGGGTAAGCAGGTCCGCAAGGAAGGCTTCGTGGACCCGCGCTACGTGAAGCGGCTCCAGGATTTCACCGTGATCCGAGACGATGTCGACCTGTCGCAGCCTGCGGCAAGCCACAGCGGACGGTACTGGTACAATCTGCACCTGGTCCTGGTCGTCGGCGACCGCTGCCGGATCCAGGACTATGCGATGCTCGGCAAAATGCGGGACGGCACCTTTCAGATCGCGCAGGCCAAGGGCTATGCCGTCAAGTCGGTTGCCGTCATGCCCGACCATCTGCATGTCGCGTTGCGCGGGAACATTTCGCATTCGCCGGCGGACACCGCGTTTGCCTTTTTGAACAACCTCGCGTATATGCTCGGACGATTTCGGATTTGGCAGAACCACTACTATGCCGGCACGTTCAGCGAGTACGGGTTGGACGTGATCCGGAAGATCAGCCGCCAATCTTCTTCACCGGCGGCGCAAGGCCGCCGGGGTCGCTGCTGAGCGGTGAGCCGGCGAGCTCTTCCGGGGATTCCCGTCCCCGGCGGCCTTGCGCCGCCGGAACGCAAGATCGTCTGGCCTGACTGGGCGCGGGCGCCCGCTCCATTCCCGTCCCCGGCGGCCTTGCGCCGCCGGAACGAAAGATGCTTTTCCTGCGCGCCGGGTCGGCCTCTTTTCTCCGTCGCGAAACGGAGCGACAGGCGTTCCCGCCCGCGGGAGTCCGCCGCCCGTCACTCGTCCCGCAGCGCCGGCACGAGTGGCCTGCGCAGCGCGATCCGCGCGGCAGTCGCGGTCCAGCCCAGCCCCAGCGCGAGGATCCCAACAAGCAGCGCGACGATCGTGCCGTACGGGATCTGCACACCGGGCGTGCGCAAGTTCGGCCAGATCGCGACTCCGGCGGAGACGACCCCGAGCGCGAGGCCGAGCACGAGCAGGAGCCAGTGTTCAGCGGCCACGACACGCGCCACCTGGCGGTGCGAAAACCCGACACACTTGAGCAGCGCCAGCTCGCTGCGCCGCTCCAGCACGTTGCGCAGCACGATGATCCCGATCCCGATGCTGCCGAGCAACAGTCCGAGCCCGCCGAGCACCAGAAACATCGCCAGATAGGTGGCGACAACGGAATAGAATTCGGCAAGCCGTTGTGCGGTGGTCGAGACATCAAGACCGATTCTTTCGAGTCTGCGGCCGAGCACGGACCGCACGGATTCCGTCTTGCCGACCGGCACATCGAAAAGAAACATGCGGTATCCATCCTCGGACGGGTAACGTTTATTGAAGTCCGACTCGGAGATCAGCACTGTGCCCTGCAGGATCGAGAGCCGCATCGGCAGCGTACCGACGAGCTTGACCCCGAACCGCTCGCCGCGCTCGTCCTTGTAGTAGAGCACATCGCCGTGCGTAGGGTCCGTCTTCTTCTGCAGCCCCCACATGGCTGTATCGGAATCGCCGACCAGCCCGGGCACGAGCCCGTTCGGCAGCGGCGCCTCGAGCAATTCCCAGAGCCGGCCGTCATCGTTTTCGGGCACGAACGCGTGCCGCGCCGCGAACGGCGCGGGCGCGACCCCGAGCAGGCGCGGCGCCTGCGCGCGGTTCAAGTTGAAGCAACTCGCATCGTCCCCGTCATGCACCTTGATCGAGACGACCTCAACGCCGCGCAATTCCTCGGCGCGGTCGAGGCCGAAGCGCCGTTGCATCGCTGGCTCGCTCAGATCGGCGGGCGCGGCGATGGTCGATTCGCCGAACAGCGCGAACCCGCCGGTGCCCGACCATCGTTCCGCGGCGTGCGCGCCGGGATCCTCTTTCATTGCCAACACGGCGAACAGCATGAAACAGCCGCACGCGAGCAGGCCGGCCACCGTCAGGCTGCGCCCGCGCCGGCGTGCTGCGTTTCGCATGCCGAGCCCGTCGATCGTGAGCCGTCCGGCCGCGTCACCGGCCGCGTCAGCTGCCGCGCGCCGCCGCAGGCCGTGCGCCATGCAACCGATGCCGGAGACCAGGAGCAGCGCACCGGCCGCGAAGAAAGGCATCACCGGATTGTCCGCATCGCAGAGCACAGCCCACAACACGGTCGCCAACGCGCAGGCTATGCCGGCAACGGAGAGTACCAGCCCGAGCGGGAAGCCGGGTTTCCCGCCGGCCGGCGCCGAGCCGCGCGCAGTCGTCAAATCCGACTGCAGCAACTCGCGTGCGGGCAGTCTGGACTGTCGCCACATCGCCGCGAGCATCGCTCCTGTCGCGCAGACGAAACCGGTCACGACCCCGACAAGCACCGTGCCGGGCTCCGCGTGATAGCGGATCGCTGCGCCCGCCACCGCGCCCTGCCAGTAGTTGGCCAGGCCCCACACCAGCACGCGGGTGTAGCCGATTCCGCACAATGCGCCACAGATCGAGCCCGTGGCCGCGAGCAGCGCGCCTTCCAGAAGCAGGAGCCGGCGAACATCCCGGCGTCGGTATCCGTTTGCCAGCAGCGTGCCCATCTCTTCCGCACGCTGCTGCACGCCAAACACGAACAACAGGCCCGTCAACATGAGCGCGGCGACGATCAGGAAGAAGCTCATGCTCAGGAACAGCTCCCCGAAGTCCATGGACTGCGACACGGCATGGGTCGCTTGTTCACGAGCGGGCAGCAGGAAGAACCCGAGCTGGCCCGGATCGATCCGGTCTCGGATCGCGGCTGCGAGCGTCTTGCCGGCACCGGTCTGGAGCGGGTATCGGACGGCCGTGAGCGAGCCGAACCGGTTGGCCCACATTTCCTGGCCGGCCCGGAGCGTGACGAACGCTTTGGGCGTGCCGCGGTACTGTTTCCAGTAGGCTTCGTTTGCTTCATCCTTGAGCCGTTCCTCGTCCATCGGCATGCCGATATCCCAGTTGCGGCAGGTATCCACGTCGGTCAGCCCCGGAAACTCGGGCAACAGCGCGCGTTCCGCGCGTAACGCATCCATTTCGACGATGCGATGCACAGTGAATTCCCGGGCTCGGGTCACGAACTCGTTCGCAGTTGAGAGCTGCAGGTACTCGATTCGCAGCACGTCCTCGGGCCCCGCGTCCAACTGTTCGGCCAGCCAGCGGTTGATCACAATGCCGTCATCCGGCATGTCGGCGGGCACAACGCTGAGCGGCGCGCCGGCCGGCGAGACGGCGGTGACGAAGGAATAGGGCGTGTGCCTGGCGTGGTTGTTGCCCTTCTTCGCGATCTCGTTGACCAGGTAGACGAGCACGCCGGCAGGTTGTCTCTCAGCCGGCTCCGGCATCGGGACCGACAACGCCGCCTTCGCCGCACTGGGGTCCAGAAAGATGCGGTCGCTTTCCAACTGCCGGATCCCGTACTCCGGCAGATCCCGCAGCCTCAGCCCGGCATGCGCGAGTTGCCATGCAGCGTGCAGGGCACGCTTGCCGGTCGCGACGGTGATGGGGCTGCCGTTGCGTTGCCCGAACAGCAGCAGGTTCGCGCGTGCTTCGAGCCCGACCATCTCCTGGAGTATCGCGCGCTCGACAAAGGCGTTATGTGGGGCAATCTGGTTTGCGGCCAGGCTGAACCGGCCGAATTCCTCATTTCCGACAATCCGCTTCACGGTAAAGGCGCGCCGGCTCGACAGTCCTTCTTTGCGCGAGGAGAGCGGCGCATCACGCGGGAGCAGCGCCGGTTTCTCGACACGCAACGAAACCTCGTCGCCGACCCGCGCGGCCAGCGCGGCAGCCAGCTTGCGGCTGAGCGCGATCCCGTCCGATCCGAGCGGTCCCAGGTTCGTCTCGTGCGGGGCCAACCGCCAGAATTCGGGCAGCACGCCGAGTACCTGCACTCGGTTGACCTGCCGGCGTTCTGCATCCGAACCGCCTTGCCCGATCGCGATCCCGCGAAGCTGCAACGCCGCGCAGAGCTCGGCGTCGGGCAGTTCGTCTCGCAGCTTCTCGGCGAGTGCTGTCCCGAAGAATCTGCGCTGCGTCTGCATCGCCAGTTCGGTGCGGCCAAGCCGCAGCAGCGCGAACCGTTTTAGACTGTATCGGACCGAATCGCCGACCAGCAGGGCGCCAGTCAACACGGCGCCGCTGAGCACGACACCGAGCAGCACGCTTGCGTTTGTGCGGCGGTAGAACCAGAGCGAACGGAGGGCCAGGGTTTGGATGGAAAACGCTCGTTTCATTCCGTGCGGCGGTCGGTCTGGGTCAACCGTCCGTCCCTGAGTTCGCAGACGCGTCCCATCCGGCCGGCGAGCCGGTCGGCATGTGTGACCATAACGATGCTGACGTTTTCCTGCTCGTTCAGCGCAACGAGCAGGTCCGTCAGACTTTCCGCGGCGGCATGGTCTAGCGAGCCGGTGGGTTCGTCCGCGAGCAGGAGCGCAGGCCCATTGATCAATGCCCGCACGACCGCAACCCGCTGGCGCTCGCCGCCCGAGAGCTGGCCCGGCCGGTGCGTGAGCCGATGCGCGAGTCCGACGCGTTCGAGCAGAAGCTTCGCGCGTTCGATCACATCTGCCCGGCGCCGTCCCGCAACGAGGGTGGGGACCAGTACATTCTCGAGAACCGAACACTGAGGCAGCAAATGGTGCAGCTGGAAGACAAATCCGATCTTCTCGTTCCGCACGGCGGCCAGGCTCTGCTCGTTGAGCGCGGCAAGATCTTTGCCGTCCAAACGCACCGTGCCCGAGGACGGCCGGTCGAGCGTGCCGATAATATTGAGCAGTGTGCTTTTTCCGGATCCGGACGGCCCGACGATGGCGACGGATTCGCCGCCCGCCATCGCGAAGTCGATACCGGCCAGTACCGCATTCCGGGTCTCGCCGGTCTCGTAGGTCTTCGTGATTCGTTCAAGCTGCAGAAGCGGCGCGGCGTTGGTCATTCTGCCTGTCCCTCGCCAAACGCGACGACCCGCCCGTCGCCGGTGCCCACGACAATCATACCGTGTGCCACGGCAGGTCCCGAAATTTCGTCACTGACCTCATGTGACCAGATCAGGGTGCCGGAGTCAAGCGTCAGGACAAAAAGCTTGCCGCCGGCCGACGCGACGACCTTGTTCTGCGCGATCACGGGTGAACCCGCGTCCGAGCCGCCCGTCTCGTGCTTCCAGATCGTTTTTCCGGTTCCTGCCTCGACGCAGTAGACGTACCCGTTGTTGGCGGCGAACACGACGCGCTGCTCCCGGATCGCGGGCGTTGTAAACAGCTCCGTGCCTTCCGCCTCCGCGTTGGACCAGACCTCCTTTTGCCCGGGCACATCGATCCGGATCAAGGAACCGCTTCGGTTTCCCGTGAATGCCGTCTCGCCCCGGAGCGCGACCCCGCCGGCGATCTCTTTGCCGGCCCCGAGTTTGATGAAGTCGAGTTCGGCGCCGTCCTGCGCGTTCAGGACGTGCAGACCGGCATCGCAGCTTCCGAACACGATACGGCCGGCGCCGACCGAGGGGGATCCATCGCAGCGTGCGGCGCCCTCCCTTTCCCACTTCTTCACGCCGCTCCCGATATGCAGGGCCTGCACCGTGCCGCTGGGCTGCAGCACCACGATCACGCGCAGCCCCCCGGGCCCGCCGTCACCCGTCCAGTTCACCGTGCCCTGGATCCGTTCGCCCGCCTCGTGCTTCCAGCGCAGCTCGCCGGTGGCCGCCTCGAACGCGTACACGAAGCCGTTCAGGGACCCGAGCACGACCGTGCTGGCGATATATACGGCCGGCGCCAGGAATTCCTCCGGCTTGTCCGTCGTCTGGCCCTCAGCCGTTTTCTCCGTAACACGTGGGGCCGCGGACCAGAGCTTGTTGCCCTTCAGGTCCAGCGCGCATACGCGGCCTTTCTCGGCCGCGAAATAGACGCGGTTGTCTCCTACAACGGGCGTAGCCCGCACCGCGGACCCGGCCTTGAACGACCAGATCTGCCTCGGGTTCCGCGGCAGTTCCGAATCGCTCGTGCCGCACAAGCCGCGGTCGCCGTGATAGGTGGCCCATTCGGAGTCAGCCGTTCCGACAGCGGTCGCAGAGCAGACCGCCATGAAGGCGCAACCCAACACGACGGTGGCAATATCTTTCCGTATGACTCTCACTGATGCGCTCCTTCTTTCGCCCGTTCCGACTGCCCGCTTTCGCTGAAGGTCAATGCGCCGGTCGGACAATTCTCCACGCATTCCCAGACGGCCTCCTCGAGCCCTTCGTGCAGCGGTTCCCTGAACGGCACGCCGATTCGGGTCGATGCGCCGCGTCCGACGAAGCTGAGCCCGAGCCGGGCCTCATGCTTTTCGGTGATCCGAACGCAGAGCCCGCACGAGATGCATTTGCCCTGCTCGAACACGATCCCCGTCTTGTCCGGAAGCCGCTCGAAAGACCGGCGTTCCGCCGGTTTGAACCGTGCCTGTTTCGCCTCGTATTCTTCCGCATAGCGCCGGAGCCTGCAACTCTCGGGCTTGCGGCAGTCGCAATGCAGACAGCGCAACGCCTCGTCCGTCGCTTCCGCGCGCGTGAATCCCGTCTCGTGCCCACCTGCCGGCGTAACGGCCGGCCCGCGCCGCGCCTGTTCGCGGAGCCTCGTCTTTTCCTCCTCTTTGAGCCTTCCAATGACGGAATTGAAGCGTTTCCGCGGCGCTTCGACTGCACCGGTCCGCAGCATGCGGTCGATTACGGTCGCGAGCCTTTTGCCGTCCGCGACCGCGCGAACGGCCATCCGGCTGGGCCCGACGGCGCCGCCGCCCGCGAACACGCGCGGGTCCGAGGTCTGGCCGGTCCCGGACGCAACGCGAAGCCCGCGTTCCGTGGTCTCGATCCCGAACGCGCCGGCTGCGTCCGCGTTCAGCGGCCCGACCGCCAGCACGACGACATCGTAGCTGTCCTTGAGTTCCTCGATCGACACGTCTTTGCCCACCCGGGTCTGAAGCCGGAACACGACGCCCAGCGCGCGGATTGCGCGGATCTCGGCGTCCAGCACCGAGCGCGGCAGCTTCCATTCCGGCACGGCACTGCGCAGCGCACCGCCCGGCGCCCGCTGCTGGTCGAGCAGCGCGCAGCCGTGCCCCATCTGCACGAGATAGTAGGCGGCCGCCAGTCCGGTCGGGCCCGCGCCCACGACAGCAACCCGCTTGCGCGACGGTGCGGCGCGGCGTGGCGCGAACGGCTGGGCGCCCGCCAGGTCCGTGTCCGCGACAAACCGCTTGAGCAGGCAGATCGAGACCGGCTCGTCCAGTTCCCGGCGCCGGCACGCCTTCTCGCAAGGCGCCGGGCAAATGCGGCCGAGCACGGCCGGCAGCGCGATGTCCGCCTTCACCGTGGCGATCGCTTGCTCAAGCGCGCCACCCGCAATCTGGCGGATCATCAACGGGATATTCATGTGCGCCGGGCACGCGCGCCGGCACGGCCCCTCGCAGTCGCCCAGGTGATCGCTGAGTAACAGTTCGAGCGCCGCACGCCGGCTCGCACGCACGGCCTCGCTATTGGTTTCGATATCCAGCTCGTCGAGTGCCAGCGCGGAACAGGCCGGCAACATCTTGCCCGAGTCCCGGTCCAGGACCACGCAGAGCATGCAGGACGTGAAGTGTTTGTAGCCACGCCCGAAACAGAGTGTCGGCACGTGGATATCCAGAACGCGACAGGCGTCCAGGATCGTGCTGCCCGCCGGGACCTCGACTTCGCGGTCGTCTATGAACAGGTTAGGCATCGACCACCTCGATCGCATCGGACGGGCAGACCTGACGGCACGTGTCGCAGCGCGTGCAGAGGGCCGGGTCGATCTCGTGCCGCTCGTAGGGCCGCAGCTCAATCGCGTTGACCGGGCACTGCTGCGCGCATTTCGTGCAGCCTATGCACTTGTCCGTCACCTCGTAGCGGATCAATGCTTTGCAGCGCTTGGCCGGGCAGCGCCCCTCGATGTGTGCCTCGAATTCGCCGCGGAAATGCTTGAGCGTGGACAAGACCGGGTTCGGTGCCGTCTTGCCAAGTCCGCACAGACTGCCTTTCTGCGTGTGCCGAGCGAGCTGCTCGAGCGACGCGATGTCGCCCGGCTTCCCTCGGCCCTCGCATAATCCTTCGAGGATTTCGAGCATCCGTTTCGTGCCGATCCGACAGAACGTGCACTTGCCGCACGACTCGTTTTGCGTGAACGCCAGAAAATAGCGTGCGATATCCACCATGCAGTCGCTGTCATCGAGGACGACCAGGCCTCCGGACCCCATAATCGCGCCGGCCGAGACAAGCTGGTAGTAGTCGACCGGCGTGTCGCACAGATGCGCGGGCACGCAGCCGCCCGACGGCCCGCCGACCTGCACCGCCTTGAGCCGGCCGTCGCCCTGTATTCCGCCCCCGATCTGTTCGACGATCTGTCGCAACGTGATGCCCATCGGCACCTCGATCAAGCCGCCGCGCAGAACCTTGCCCGCAAGCGCGAACGCCTTGGTGCCCTTGCTCTTGTCCGTGCCCAGCGCCGCGAACTGCTCGGCGCCGTTACGGATGATCCACGGGACCAGCGCGAAGGTCTCCACATTGTTGATCAGTGTCGGCTTCCCCCACAGCCCGTGCTCCGAGGGATAGGGCGGCCGGAACCGCGGCATGCCGCGCCGCCCCTCGACCGCCGCCATCAACGCGGTTTCTTCGCCACAGACAAAGGCGCCCGCGCCCTCCACAACCTGCAGCCGGAACGAACGATCCGTGCCCATCACCTTCTCGCCGAGCACTCCGTGCTCTTCGCAGATCCGGATCGCTTCCTTGATCCGATGCGCTGCCAGCGGGTATTCGGCGCGGATATACAAGTAGCCCGCCTCCGCACCAACGGCGTACGCGCCGATCGAAATGCCTTCCAGCACGCGGAACGGGAACGATTCGAGAATCATGCGGTCCATGAATGCGCCGGGATCGCCTTCGTCGCCGTTGCACACCACATACTTGACCGACTCCTGCGCCGCCCAGACCATGGCCCATTTCTGGCCGGTCGGGAACCCGGCTCCGCCGCGTCCGCGCAGCCCGCTCTCCTGGATCTCGCCGATCACTTCGCCTTGCGACCGGTCCTGCAGGCACGTGCGCAAGCCCTCAAAGCCGCCATGCGCCTTGTACGCTTCGATGTCGAGCGGATCGATCTCGCCGCAACGCTCGGTCGCCAAATGGCGCTGGCTCCCGAAATATCGGCTGTCCGGGCCATGCCGAAGATCGATCGCATAGCGGGTGACCGGCTCTCGGGTCTCGTCGGTCAACAGCCGCTCGAGCAGACTGGAGACGGCCGCATTCAAGCGGCGGCTCAGAGCGGGCGGCCGGAAATGCCTCAGCATGATGGCACGGACATCGTCTTTCTTGACCATCCCGTATCGGAATCGGCGGTGGCCCGTCGCGATCTCGAGGAGCGGAGTCTGGTAGGAGATGCCCGTGCAGCCGACGGTCTTGAGCTCGGCCCGCAGACCGAGTGTCCGGATCTGGGCCTGCGCCTCGCGGTAGACGGCGGCAGAGCCGCCGGCCACGCAGCTCGAGCACAGGCACATGCGCACTTCACCCTCCGCCGGGCCCGCCGGTCGGTCCGCGGCTTGCTCCGTGCTCGCCTTGCGCGACGCGAGAAAGTCGGTCAGCACGTTGTCGACCTTGCCGGGCTGCACGAACCCGTAGGTGACATCCTCGATCATCACGGCCGGCGCCAGCATGCAGCAGCCGAGGCAGGCCACTTTCTCGACGGTGAACAGGTTGTCCTTGTCCGTATCGTCGTGCTCGCCGATCTCGAGATGCCGCTTGAACGCGTCGAACACCGTCTCGGCGCCTTTGACATGGCAGGCGGTCCCAATGCAGACCTTCACGAAATACCTGCCCGCGGGCCGGTGTCGGAACTGGGTATAGAAGGTGGACACCCCGGTGATTGCGGCCGGTGTGATTTCCGTTGTCTCGCACACGCGCCGCAACGTGGGTTCCGGCAGATAGTTATACTTCCGCTGGATCGCCTGCAGGATTGCGATCGTGGCCTCTTTGCCACGCCCGATCCCCGCGACCAGCTCGTCGATTTCGGCTATGTCAAACGCATCGCTCACCGGGTCGCTCCTCAGAGCTGCTGCGGGACATCGTCGGAGAACTCTTTGTCCTTGTCGCGCAGAAAACCGCGCAACGACTTGCTCTTCTTGCCTGTTTCCTTCGCCGCGCTCTCCTGTTGCTGCCGCTCATGATGCGCCAACCCGGCCTCGACCGTGCTGAGCAGGTCTTCGACATCGAACGGTTTCAGCGTGTAGTCGAATACGTCATAGCGCAACGACGCCGTCGCCGTGTTTGCGGTCGGGTAGCCGGTCAGCATGATCACCGTCAGCTCCGGCCGCTCCTTGTGCGCCTCTTTCAACAGTTCCATGCCGTCCATCTGCGCCATCACGATATCCGAGATCATCAGCGCGAAGGGTTGCGCGCGCAGCAGCTTCAGGGCTTCCTGCCCGCTCAGCGCTGTCACTACGGTGTGGCCCGCACTCTCGAGCACCTTCCGCAGAAGCTTTACGACCTGCTCTTCGTCGTCAACTACAAGTATGTGGCCCATCGGCTGCCTCCCTCGAAAACAATCTTGTCGTCAACCTTGTCGAACGCCTCGGTCGCCGTCACTTTGTCCCGATACAGTACAGATTCTTTTCGCCCCGCACATAGATGCGACTGCCCACAAGGGCCGGGGTCGCGCTGCACGTCTCGCCCAGTTTCGGCTCGCCGAGCGACGTGTACGTGCCGCTGCTCTTGAAGATGTGCATGGTCCCGTCCAGGTCAAGGGCGTAGACGGCGTCGCCGCTCTTGATCGGCGAGGCATAGCAGCCGTTGTCGAGCTCGTGTTCCCAGACCGTTTCGCCCGTCTGTGCGTTGACACAGCTGATGAGCCCGCCGCTGCTGGCGAAGAACACGTACGCGTCCGTGGCGACCGGGCTTGCCGTGTCGGGCAACGCGTCGAACCATTGCCACTTCGCGCTGGGCGTGAATGCGCCTTCCGCGTCTTTTGCCAGCTCGATGCAGACGCCTGCCGCACCGTCGTTGCAGACAAAGACGCGCTCGCCGGCCACCGCGGCGGACGGCCCGAGTTCGCCGCCCAGGCATTCGAGTGACCAGAGCGCGACGCCGGTTTTCGGGTCGTAGCCGGTTGCCCATGTGCTGTCGGTTACGATCAGCTGGCGTCGCCCGCCGAGTTCGACACAGATGGGCGATGACCATGACACGTCCTCGCCGGCGACCTCCCATACGATCTTGCCGTCGGCCGGGTCGAGCGCCAGGACTTGCGGTTCGGATCGATTGTCGAACTGCACGAACAGCAGGTTCTCGTGCAGAATCAGTGACGAGGCGTGCTCGTAGTTGTTGTCGTGCACGCCGATATGTTTGGCCCACTGCATCGTGCCCGCCATGTCCAGACACAACAGGTTACCGGTCGCAAAGATGGCGAAGACCCGGTGCCCGTCGGTTGCCGCCGACGGCGCGGCCCAGCCCGTGGTTTCTTCGTCGACCTCCGTGGGGGCGGGCGGCGCGCCCGGCACGTTGCCTTCTTGCGCGGTCCAGAGCAGCGCGCCGGTTTCGGTGTCGAAGCAGTAGACTTCGCGCGCACGCGCATCGCCGCCGGTCACCAATAGGCGGTTGCTCCACACGACGGGCGAGCTGTACCCATGCTTCGGGACAGGCGCTTTCCATACGATCCCTGCGCCTGTTCCGGCGTCCCATGAGACCGGCGTCGTGCGGCCCTCGACCACGCCGTTCCCGTCCGGACCCCGGAAACAGGGCCACCATTTCGCGACTTCTTCCGGCGCGGGAATCGGATAGGGCGTTTGCGATGTCGCCGGATTCCGTGCGGCTTCTGTCGCCGCGGGCCGTGTCAGGTCGAGACGCGGCACGAGCGCGACCGCGAACAGCGTGGCAAGCATGAGCAGGCCGCCGCCCGCCACCCAGCGTCGGCCGCGGCGCCGGGTTTCCCAGACGCTGTCGAGCCCGGGGCAGCCGGTCGGGTCGGGCAGCTCCTTGCGCAGGTCGCCGACAATTCGGATCGCGACCACGAAGATGATGATGCCGCCGAGCAGCAGCAAGCCGCCGGTCCGAATTTGGGATTGCGCCGTGAAGTAGCCCTTGCGCGCGAGCAGGTCGAGCGCGCGGATCCGTTCTTTCAATTCCGGGTCGGCCTGGTCGGCCTTGAACGCCTCGCGCAGCGCGAGCAGCTGCGGGTCGTTCAGGGGATCCACGCGCCGGAGTTGCACATAGGTGCCGAGCACGAGCACGAACATGACAAGCGCGAACAGACCGCTCACGCCGGCCAGCCCGTGGGCTGCGACGAAGATGAAGCGCTGCGCCTTGCCCGCCGCTTCCCGTTTGGCGGGGCGGGCGCCGGGTCGGTTTTCCCTGTCCGCGTTCTGTGGCGCTTCGCTCACGCCGGATCACCTCGTTTCTTCAAGCGGTCCCGTTCCTTGGGGCAGCTCAGAAAACATCGCGCGCAGCTCATGCACAGGCTGCGGTCCGCCTTGTAGTCCGGTTCCGTGCGGTGCAGCGAGATGTGGACCAGCCTGCCGCAGAAGCTCAGCGCGAGAAACGCGCCGAACAGCCAGCCGCCGCGCCGGAGCGTGCGCCGTACGGCCAGTGTCTGGGCGATCAGGTCCGGCACCGTCTCGCCCGTGCTGCGGAAACTCTCAGACTCCAGCGTGTCACCGGCGACAAGCCCGAGATCTTCGCGCACGATCCGTTCGGCGATCCGTACGCGCAGCGCGCCTTGCGACAGCGCGGTGTCCAGCCGCGATCCGATCCACCCGCCGAGCACGACGAAGAGGGGCGACAACACGAGAATCAAGGCGAGCCGGCGCACGCCCTTGGCGCGGGGTTCCGGACTGGGCGCCGGGGTCGGTTTCCGGATCGCGCCAAACGGGCATGCCTCTTCGCAGAGCCGGCATTGAACGCACGCGTCCGGTGTGATCGAGACGTGACGCCAGGCGAGCCGGGAGCACCAGCCGAGCAACACGCCGTAGGGACACAGAAACCGGCAGTACGGGCGGCCGATAACCGTGCCGAGCGCGAGCAGGACCCCGCCGAACGTAAGCATCGGCCAGCTTGCGCTGAGCCGGAAGAAACCGACGAACGGATCGAGCCTGCACGTCAGGAACGCAACCCCCGTAACCGCCAGAAGCACCGTGAGCCCGAGAAAGGCATAAGGCAGCAAACCGAGCAAGAACGCGATGGGCGCCGCCACCTTGACGGGCCGCACCAGGACCACGTCCTGGATCGCGCCCAGCGGGCAGACAGCCGCGCAGAACGTCCTGCCGAACGCGAGCGCAAACGCGAGCGGCGCAGCGAAAAACACCAATACGATCCAGGGCACGGCATAGCCGCCCGGGCTCAAGGCCAGCGCCACGTTCTGGATGGCGCCGACCGGACACACGCAGCCCCGGCGCCAGAACCCGAAGTAGAGCAGGGACAAGACGCTCAGCAGGAACAGTGCGCGTCGGGACCGCGCACGCAACGCGAGATAACTCGCGAGCGAGAGCGCGGCCAGCAGCACGGCAACATCCAGGTATTCATGCCAGCCGGCCCGCGGCGCGGGGGCGGCGGCCGCGGGCCGTGTGTAGCCGCCCTCAAATTCCGGCAGGCTGACCGCATGCAACGTGCCCGCACACGCCAGCAACACGACCAGCGCGAGCGCGAACACGCACGCGCCGCCGGGACCGGGCGCCATGTGTCGGACTCTCTTCACGGGCCTCTACGCTTTCTTCTTCTTGGCGATGTACGGCGTGTCCGCCGGAACCCGCATGTAAGCATCGGCCGGACATGCGCGTGCAATTGCACAGTCGTTGCAGTTCACGCACAGGTCGTGCTGGACTTGCAGATAGAGCGAGCCGTTCCCGCTGCGCGCGCAGCCCTTCACGCATTTGCCGCATCCGATACAAAGCGCTTCGTCGATCTGGTACTCGTAGTACGGGCCTTCAATGTAGCGGCGCTGGATCGCGCAGACCGGGCAGAGCTGGTTCTCGGCGGAGGTGTCCCAGACTTTGGCGTACGGTTGATAGTAGCCGATGCAGAAATCGCAGTATCCACAAAGTGTGAAATCGTGAACACACTTCACGGCGGACGGCGACAGCACGCATTCGGTCGCGCAGCGTCCGCACTGCACGCACTTGTTCGGGTCCAGCTGCCATACGGTTTGCCGATTGCGTCTCCTTCGGGCCGCCAGTCCGGTGACGGCGGTCAATGCCAATGCCGCAACGCCGCGCAGCGAGCTGCGCAGGAACTGGCGGCGTGTCTCCTCTTCTCCGTTCTTTGCGGCCTTCATCGTCTGCCTTTCGGGGCGGCCCCTTCGGCTCGCTCCCGTTTCTCTTTCGGTTCGGACTTCGCGCTGAAGATCCGTACAGCCTTCTCGTCCGGATCCAGAACGAAGATCCTGTCTCGGGAATCGACGGCCAGATCCATGACGACCGTCTCGGTCCCAAACGATTCCGGGCCCGCCACCACGGCGCGCAGTTCGCCCGCGGCCCCGAGCACCTTCACGCGGGCCAGCCCCTTCTCACTCGTGACCAGCGAGCCGTTCGCTCGATAGGCGATGTGGGTCGGGTTGCAGCAGCCGCTGAACCCGTCGATCGACATGGCTGTTTTGCCCCAATGCACGAGTCGCCTGCCCAGCGCACTGAAAAGGATCAGTTCGCGCCGGCCCGGATTCACGACCCAGACGGTGTCGTTGCCGACGGCCGCCACGTCGAAGTACGGGCTCGGAATCACGAACCGTCCCGCTTTGTCCGTCGGGTCCGGGCCGCCAATACGGTTGGTCTCTCTCCCGCGCTTGTCGTAGCAGACGACCACACCGTTACCCGCGTCCGCGGCGTAGACGAACCCCGTATCCGCGGCAATAGACGTAAGCTCTGCTTTCGCACCGAGCGAGCGCCAGGCAGCCATCCATTTCCCGCCGCTGTCGTAGACCTCGACGTGATCACGGATGCCGAGGTAAAGCGTGCCCTCAGGATCCACGGCGAGGCAGGCGGCCGCCGCCTGCACGTCGATGCTGCCGCGTTGCCGGCCGTCGGTATCGTAAACGACCACCGCGTTGTCGCCCGCCACGTACAGCGCCGCGTCGGACCCGATCGCGAGTGCGCGCGGCTCGGCCAGTGTCAGGCCGATCCGCGCGGTTTCTGCCCATTTCAGCAAATGCGGATCGGTTCGAGTGAATTCCGACAGATCGTACTCGAAGCTCTTGCCCAGTCCGTTCCGGGGCCTGCCCGGCTTTTGCATGCTGATCAGGATCAGCGCCACGATCCCGATCAGGCAGACACACAGCAGGACCGCTGCACGCAACGTCTTGTTCTTGGCTTTCATTCCGTTAGCCACTCTCCGCGGGGCGTCCTCGTTCCGTGCGCAGGTCCAGGCAGATCATCCGTTCGGAATCCCGCAGCAGGAGCAGCCCGTCGACCAGCGCGAACGGCGCCCACGCCTCGTGTCCGTCCAGTACGCGCGCACGCGCAAGCTGTATGTAACGTTCGGGCGAAGCCTGCGCCACGGTCAGAACGCCGTAATCGTTCAACACGAGCAGCTTCTCGTCCGCGATCATGAACGGGCCAAGCCCGAACCGGTTCCGTTTCCCACTCGACCAGACCAGTGTACCATCCGGCCTGTAGCAAACCAACTGCTTCCTGAGCGGCCCCTCGTCGGGCTGCACGGTGAACAGGTGGTCGCGGTACACGATCGGGGTGTGCTGTTCGCAGGCAGGCCCTTCTTTCGGAGACATCCGGTACAAGACGCTCACGGCGTAGCCGCCCGCATCCTTCGAGACCCGGATCATCATGCAGCCTTTGCCGTAGCCGGCAGTCAGAAAGACGCGGTTGTCGCCCGCGGCTACGGGCGAAGGTGCGACGCAGCGGTGGTCCCATTCCGAGGATTGCCACAGGATCCGGCCGCGGTCCGGCCCGTCCGCGGCGACGCCGACCGTGCCGCCGATCGCGCAGAGCACGTACATCCGGCGGCCCGCCAGCGTCATGGGCGTGATCGACGAATGCGCCATCAGCCAGCCGGCCGGGTTCGGCGTCGACCACACGGTCTGGCCGCTTTCGCAGTCGACCCCCATCATCAGTACGTTGGGGCCGGTCGGCGCCAGCACGGCCACGCCGTCCTCGATCAGCGGGCATTGCGAGGCATACCACATGTTCGGCAGGTCCTCGCGCGTGCCGTAGTCTCGGACCATGTCGATCGTCCAGCGCAACGCGCCGGTCACGGCATCGACGCACATCACGTGGGCCATCGGCCCGAGCGTGACCACGTACTTGTCGGTTACGGCCGGGACCGTGCGCGAGAAGCCGTGGTTCGGGCGCAATGGCAGCTTGTACCAGCGCCGCCAGATCTCACGGCCGTCTGTTAGCGAAAAGCAGCGCAGCGCGTCGCCTTCCGCCGTCTCGTCATAGTCCAGAACGTAGACTCGTCCGTTGTGGACCGCCGCGCCCGCGTAGCCTTCGCCAAGCTGGACCGACCAGCGGACCGGCGGCCCGCCGTCCGGCCACGTCGTATTGATTGCAAGCGGCGTGCGGCTGATGTGGTCGTAGTGCGGGCCGCGAAAGCATGGCCAGGATTCCGTTGTCGTGCCGGGTGTACCCTCGAAGGGCTGGAAGAATTCCCCGATCTTCACGTCCGCGGCCTTGGCCTTGGCCGCCTTGGCCAAACGTTCGCGTCTGCCGTACGGGTCGTCCGAGCCCGGCAGGCTTGCCGCGAAGCCCGTCGTCGGCTCCCGCAGCAACCACCAGCGCAGGCCGAACGCGGCCAGGACGGCAAGCGCTGCACAGAACAGGGCCGCCGCCCGGCTTGCCCTGTCCCAGCCCGGTCGCTCCCGATCGGTCGTTCCGGGGCTCGTCATCGGATCGCTTCCTCCATGCATCCCAGCGCCAGCAATGCATAGAACGTGTACTCGCAGTCCGGCGTGAGGTCCAGCACATTCCCCCCGAACCCGCCCGTCTCGTCCCAGAGGAGCTGGACAAACTCCGTGCATGCGGCGCGCACCGGCGCGAGCGGCACCGCGAGAGTGGCAAGCGCGAACAGCGCGGTGGCCGTCGACAACAGGTCCGGTTCGGGCGCGTCGGGCGTGGCGCGGAACCCGCCGTGCACCGTGTCGTGGCGGGCCAGCAGCCAATCGATTGTGTCCCGTGCCGGCTGCGTCTCGTAGCACGACAGCAGCACAACGGCGGCGGCGGTCGTGGGCGTGGTGCCGGCCGCGGCGGTTGCGCCGTCGGCATAGGCCCCGCTTGCCAGACGCACACGCGCAAGCCATCCCGTCAGGGCCCGGCCGTCGGGCAGGGCGAGACCCAGCTCGGCGTAGGCCGTCTCGGCCAGGAACCCCGCATAGACCGAACCGGGCCCGCCTCTGTGCGTGCCGTACGCGCCATCGGCTGTACGAAACGATTCCAGCTTCGCCGCGACCGTCTCGGCCCATCTCGACGGGAGCGGGCCGCCGACACGCGCACGGCAACGGGCGAGGCAGGCAACGTGCACCAGGTCGTCCAGGTCCGCACCCGCCCCCCAACCTTCGAGATACCGCAAAAGCGCGTCGTGCGGCAGCACCGCATCGAGCGCAGAGAGCACTTCGATCCCGAAAACCGTGTAGTACAGATCGCTCTGCGCCGCTCTGCCCCGGAATCCGCCGTCCGCGGTAAGCTGTGCGCGAACGAAGCCGGCAATGTGATCGCGCGCCCCAGCCTCCAGCATGGCCTGTGCCCTGGCTGCTGCAGCCAGCATCCGTGCCCCGATCGTTGCTTTCGGATAGTCCTGTCTCACTTCCCGTCTTGCGTTTGACGCCGTCTTCCGACTGCGGTCGATTGGGGCACCCGCCGCCCAACACCCACCACCTGCGGTGGCGGCGGGCCGCCTACTTCAGGATCCGCCCCACGATCCTGCGAAGCAGCGTCTTCAGATGCGCGTCACGCAGTGGGTTGAGGCAGCGGATTGCCTGGTTCTTGTGGTGCTCGTAAAGTTGTCTTGCTTTCTCCTCGACATGCAACCGGTCGAGGGATTCCTGGACGTCCGTGCCGGTCTCCACGGCCTTCAGCGCATTGCGCCAGGCCGTGCGGATCCGCTTCTTGTCCTCGCCGACCGCCGCTTCGTAAGCGAGCGTGAGCAGCACGGACGGGCCCGACATTGTGCGTTTGTCTGCGCCGCGGTAGTCGGCCAGATCGTCGTGGATCTGGTAGGCGATACCGAGCGATTTGCTCAGCTCGGTGAGCACGCCGCACACCTCCTCGCCCGCACCCGCACAGATCGCGCCCATTCGCAGCGCCACTTCAAAGGCGGGCGCCGTCTTGAGCTTGAAGACCTCGAGCATTGCGGCGACGGAAGGTGGTTGATCGTCGTGTACCCAGGCGAGTTCCTCGCCCTGGCCCTTCGACAGGCTGCAGTGCCCGTCGGCAGCCGCCGTGAGCAGGCGAGCACGCTGCTTCGCGGTCGCCTCGCACAGCCCGATCAAGCGGTAGCCGTGCCCGAGCAGCAGGTCGCCGGCATTCAGCGCGATCGGCACGCCGAGCTGACGGTGCAGCGTCATGTCGCCGTAGCGAAAATCGTCATTGTCCTCGATGTCGTCATGGATCAGGGATGCCTTGTGAAAGCATTCGACCGCTACGGCCGCCATGCGGACCGTTTCCGGAAAGGCCGGCTCCGAGATCTTCAGCGCGCGGTACACACTGGCGGTCAGAAACGGACGCCAGCGTTTGCCCTCCTTCGCGACCCAGCCGAGCGCAACCTGTTCCGTGCGACTGTCGCTCGGGGCGATATAGTCTTTCAGCGCTTCGCGCGTGAACCAGCTGCGGACCGACTCCTTGAGTTCGTCCAGATCGAGTCGGCCCGCCCAGCCGGAATCCGACCGAAGCCGCACCGACTCGTACACCCAATCCAAGTCTACGGCCGTGCTGTCGCAGCCATTACGGTACAGCGGGATCGCGATCCCGGGAATCGCCTCGGCCGCCATGTACGGAAACGATCGTTCCAGTGCCGATAGACAACTGACCCCGACCACCGCGTCGACTTTGCCTTGTTCCAGCAGCTTCGTGACCACGGTCGTGCCTTCCGCGATCAGGACCACGTAGCCCAGACGTTCTGCTTCCGACTGCAGTGGGCCGATCGGGCATCGGCCGCATTCCTCGCAGACCAGCCCGAATTCGTCCATCTCGGCAGGACACGTGTCGCGGGACCGGAGACATTGCGGGAGCAGCAGGATCCGGCGCTCGTAAGGGACGGTCGAGATCGTTTCGCGCCAGACCTCGTTGCCGATCAGGACCGTGAGGAAATCGGTGTGCTCGGGCAGCACGTGCGCGTCTTCGGCGATCGCGGCGGCGTGCGTGCGCAGTTCCTCCATCGATAGCGGAGGAACCAGCCGGTAGCCGGCGACATGCTGCCTGACGGCCGTCAGAATCCGGTCTCGTTGCGCCTTGGACGCCGGCACGCCGTATTCGCCGGTACCCGAGCCCGTCTCCGTACCGTGTATGCGGGGCGTCTCGTCTGCGAATTCGGCGTTTGCCATGCTGTTTGCCTGTTCCCTTCGTGTGGACGCGCAAGTGCTGCCGCGCGAGACGTCAGCCGTAGGCGCCCAATCCGAAGAAGCAGTTCTTTTTCGCAAATCGGTAGAACCAGCTCTGTTCCGGGATTTCCCGGCCGGGCAGGTCGTGACTGCTGCGCGGCGACATCCGCGCCAGTTCCGCTTGCACCGTGTCGCGGCCGCTGCTGTCTTTCGCGCCGTTCGCGTTCAGCAGCGCGAGCAACAGATCCGGGCGCTCGAGCAGAACGCAGCCGCGCGTCGCGCCTCCCGCCGCTGCGCGAAAGTCGGCCAGGAACTTCGAGTTGGCGAACGTATCCCGAAGCTTGTGCCCGTTCAAGACGGTGTCGGCCGCAATCTGGATCGGCGGACACGGTTCCACGTCGCCGCCCGGCCCGATGTGGTAGGCGATCCCGAGCACGGCCGGGCACATCGCTCTCCCGGCATGGTCCCAGTACGCGTCGACCACAATAATTGGCTTTCTGCAACGGACGCCGACGAGAAAACGGCGGAGTTGCACGACCTGCTCCGCATTGAGCGCAAGTTCCGGCGCCGGCATCGGTCCGACCGGCCGATAGATGTAGTACCACAGATGGTGCACGCCCCGCCCGATGCAGTCGTCCACGAACCGGTCCGAGACGAGCTCGTCGAAGTTCGATTGGCAAATGCTGCTCGCAACACCCGTTACCAGCCGATGTCGTCGGCATTCCGCCAGCCCGGCGAGGGCGCGCTCATACACATGCGTGCCGCCGCGCCGTGTGTCGCTGACCTGCTCGAACCCCTCAATGCTGACCAGCGGACTGACATTGCCGAGCTGCCGCATCCGTTCCGTCGTCTCGGCCGTGAGCAGCAGCCCGTTGGTGAACAGCACGAAGTAGCAGTCCGGATGGTGCGCCAGGAACTCGAACAGCCCGCGGTGCAGCAGCGGCTCGCCGCCGAGGATCCCGAAGAACGTTACGCCCTGCCGCTTGGCTGCGTTGACCACGCGGTCCAGTGCTTCGCAGTCGAGCTCGCGCGCGGGATCCGTCGCCGACACCCAGCAGCCCTGGCAGCGCAGATTGCAGCGGTTCGTCACGGAGATGAAGAGAAATGCCGGGAAATACTCGTTGCGCTTGACCCGGCGCCGGAACCGGCGCACGGCTCTCGCTCCCTTCCAGCCGAGATTATAGACGAACTTGCGCAGAAGCCGCGGCTCGATCTCGGTGAGCATCCGTTTTGTCAGTGCTGCGATCATAGGTGTCTAGTCCCGGCCCGTCCGGCGTCGCGCTGCGCCGGGCGGGCCGGGCTCGGCATGCGCCTGCCCCGGCCCGGAGACCGGTGCGTCCTCCTCCGTGCCGGCCGGGAGCGCATCGGCGTGTTCCGTTGCGCATTTTCGCCGCTCGTGCTGCGCGCGCGCGATGTCCCGTTTCTTGAGCAGCCGAAGCTTTGCCTTGCGGCGTCGCGCCGCGAGCGCCGCGTAGACGTCGTTGCCCAGGATTTGCTCGACGTTCAACTTGATCTTGCCGCGCACACGCGCCTCGTCCTCGATCTGCGCACCGTTGATCGGCTCCTCGTCCAGCTTCGGGAAAATAATCGCCGCTTCCGGACAGATCCGGGCGCAGGCCGGGCAGTTGTTCTTGCAGCCCTGCGGATTGCTCGCGCGTATCCGGCCTTCTTCGGTGGAGGTGAAGACGTCGAACAGGCAGAAGTTCAGGCATTGGCCACAGTTGCGGCACCGACTGTAGTCGATGACCGGGAACCATGGGATCCAGGCGTCCGGTTCCGGCTCGATCGGATCCGACGACACGTGTTCGGGTGCGGGGCCGGCACCGAGTTTTTCTATGATTTCTTCGGCACTCAGCACCCGCATGTTGAGCACCTCGAGTGGGTCGTTCGCCAGCTTGATGCCGGCCCTGTGCAAAAGCCAGCGCACGGCGCGCGGGTAGCATGCGACGACTTGTACGCGGCCTGCCAGCGCCGTCTCGTCCAGAGGTATCTGCTGGTTCGCTGCCAGCCTGCACAGGTCCGGGACCTCGATCACGCGCGCCGCACTTCTCGCCAAGGCGGCACGCACGCGGGCGCGCGTCTCGGCCGGGATGATGTTCGCGTTTGCACACGCGCAGAACAGAATCGTTGGTTCGTTTGCTTCCATCAGAATGCAGCATCCTCCCCGGAATCCATCGCGTGCTCGAGCCTGTATGTTCGCGGCAGGTCAGGATATCTCTCGGCTCCGGCCTGACAACGGCAATTCTCCGCCGAAAACCGCGCCTGCCGTGCCGTCGAACGTCTGCCCGCCGCCGTGTGTTGGATCACGGCAAATGACACCTGTTCATGATAGCCTCCGGTTTGCTTCGATTCAAACAGATTCACGCAGTGTTCCGCCGCCACGCTTTGGACTGTCGGCGGGCCGCCGCATATGACGGGCGCGGCAGAGCATCTGCGGGCGAGGCGGGACGTCGCGGGCAGGACAGCCCGCGGCGGTCTACTCCTCGGCTGTCTTCGTGAAGTCCACCTTTTCCGAGATCGCCGTGCTGCGGCCGACCAGCGCGAAACTGTCTTCACCGAGCAGTTCGGATTTTTTGTTGGTCAGATTCAAGAGGAACACGCCGCCTTTCTGGACGTCGACCCGCGTGTGGATCGGTTCGACCTCAAAGAAGAACTCGGCGTCTTTCGCGGTGATCTGGACGTGTTCGCTCGCGAATACCCAATTGGTGCCCACGGTTTCTTTGGCGTCGACCGAGAGCTTGCCCCAGCGCACCAGCAGCTTCTCCGTGAACGGATCGCCCTTCTTCTCCGGTACGAGCGTGGGCTCAAAGCTCAGCTCGGAGTAGCCTTCCAGCTCCGCGCTCATGCCGCCGGGCAACAGCAACCGAACCGCGGCGCGGCTGCCGGAGCCGACGATCTTCTGGCCCCGATACACGGCGAGCCCTTCGACCAGCGGCTGATCGTCCTGCTTGGGCGCGCGCAGATACATCTCGCCCTCGACCGCTTCCACGACCGCGATCGGCCCGCGCGGACCGGCCGCGTTCATCTGTTTCCAGACCAGCGCGGCCCCAAGCACGCCGATCACGAGCAGGGCCGTACAGGCGCCCACAACAATGCCAAGTTTGGATGCGCCGGTTCCCTCCGGCGTCGCTGCCTCTTGCGTCTCTTGCGTCGTCATTGCGCCGGGCCTCCGTTAGAGTATACCGATATCGTACAAGAATTCCGTCGAGAGGCCAGCCTGAATTGCAGGTATGCGCGAGCCGCTTCCTGTGTGTCTGCTCTTTTCCGTGACTGCGTCCCGCTCACTTGCGTGCGACGGAAAAGCCATTCAGGCGCGGTGCCGGGTGCGCCGTTGGTTCGTCAGTCTTTTCCGCGCGTGGGTCGTCCGGAACTCTGACGGCGGCATGCCCTGCACCTGCCGGAACCTGCGAGAGAAGTGCAGTGGGTCGGCATAGCCGACCAGCCGCCCGATCTCGGCGATTGACAATGCCGTTTCCGCGAGCAGCGCGCGCGCACGCGACAGGCGCAGCCCGGTCATGACCTGGAGCGGTGTCTGGTCGAATGCCTCGCGAAAGCGTAGCAGCAGACATGAACGCGACACGCCGAAGGCGCGTGCGATCTCGTTCACGTTCAACCCGCGCTCCAACTCTTCGGCCATGAACTGGCGTGCCCGCTCGGCGAGTGTTTCGAGGGAGCGCGGTCGCGTGTGGGGTGGGGGACAGCCGCGTGCCATATGGTGCAGCGTCGAGACGGCTGCCATGTCGGAGTAGGGATCGTGATGCTCGCCCAATTCGAGCAGGCGCAGGAAACAGGCCTTCACGAGCTGCGGGTCGCGTGCCCGAAAGAACGGACGCTCGACAGAGAAACCCAACGCGTTCAGATAGGCCTCCGACATCGGTCCGCCGAGCCGAGCCCAGTAGAGGCGGACCGGCGAGTCCGGCTGCTTACGGTGGTAGACCAACGGCATGCCCTTGAACATCGTGAACATGGCGCCCGGCCCGAGCGTCGCGTGCTTGGCCGCTCCGTAGACAACGCAGAGCCGGCCGCGCATGATCAGATGCGGGCAGTGCCACGACGGGGTCTGGGGCGGCGGCCATGGCTTGGGTAACCGCGCGGAACCGGCGTCGTGAAAACCGCAGGACAGCGGCCATATCCCCGCCCACGGCTCAGGGTGCGGCGTGGGCCATGCAACGTTCTTTCTCCATGCTTGCGTGGTGCTCATCATAGTCCCCTTCCAACGGGTCTGAATCATGCACAGGTAGAGTATCTCTGGTTACGAGCCGACATGCAAGCAGGACGGGGACTTCGTTTGATTCAGTAAATATCCATGCTGCACGGCCATCCCGACGGGCCCGTCTGATTCACCACGTCGTTCATTCAAGCCATGTGCGGCCGCGGAAGAGGACGGGATTCTGGGCGCTGCTGTTGGTGAACGCAATCAGCCCGCCCGCAGGTACGCGCTCGTAGCCCGGCACGGTGCCCCATCCGCCCAAGCCGTCGAGTTGTTTGCGTTGCAGGGCATAGTACCGTGTGCGGCCCGCATAGCCAGTTCCCGCTGCCACGGTCGAGGGGAATGACACGATTGCCTCGCCGTACGCATGCCGCACGGACACCGCGAAAAACGCGTTGCTGTTGCCCGGATCCGTGCCCGCGATATACTCGCCGACGTTCGAGACCCCGTCATTGTCAGTGTCCGCGCTGCCCGGCTGGTTCGTGGTTCCAAGCTTCTCGGTCTCCCACGCGTCGGGCAGCACGTCGCCGTCCGCATCCTCGGTGCCCGGCAGTTCTGCAAGCGTCACCGACAGGCTCGCGTTCAGCATCAGGTCGCTGCTAACGTCGCCAATATTGAAGACCTGTATGGCCAGTACGTTGCTGCTGGCAAGTACCGGCATGTCGCTGCCGGTCAGCGTCGTCGCCCAACTGTTGCTGCCGCCCCCGACATAGGTATCGGCATTCGCAGTGCAGGCGACAAACGAGCCCGGCACACCGGCCATGTGCACGCGTGCGACTTCCTCGCCGTTCACCCACGCAATGAATCCGTCGTCGAAGTCGATGTCGAGCCCGACCTGCTCGACCAGTTCCGGATTGTCGACTGTGAACGTGCGTCGCAGAAACACCGACGTACAAGAATATCGCATGTCGGCCAGCTCAGTCCCGGTCGGCCAGCCCCCGCTTGCATAGCCGAGCGGCGCCGCTCCGCTGCTCCAGCCGGAATCGTCGAAAACCCGTTCACGCCAGGCAGCGGCCGGCGTCGAGGCTTCCGCCGTGCCTTTGCGATAGCGCCAGAGCGCATCCTTGGCCACCGTTTCCACGGCAGCCATGGAGGTCGTGTCGTAGGCGACCGCCGTGTTGGCGGATTCGCCCGCTGCATTGTAGGCGCGGACGCGGTAGTAGAACTTCGTCTCTGCGGGCAGGCCCGTGTCGCTGTGGTTTTCGAGGCCGGCCCCGATGTTGGCATGGTCGACGGTCCACGTCGCGACACCGGACTGGCGGCGGTCGATCTTGAATCCGGTCTCGTTCGCACTGTTGTCGGTCCAGCTCAGGTTGATCTGGCTCGAGGAGATGGCGGTGGCCGCCAGCCCGCTTGGCGGCGCGGGTGCCGCTGCGGTGACGGTGATCTGCACGCCTATCGCGATCGGCCCGTTCGGGGCGCCGGACCCGTTGTCCTCGATCGTGATCGTTCGGTTGTGCGTGCCGACGCCGAGCGTGGCCGTCGTGAACGTCACCGTGTGTGTCTTCTTGTCACTCGTGCCGGTGGATGAATCTGTGCTCGGCGCGACGGCCAACCGGCTGCTGGTTTCCGTCACCTTGTACAGCAAGCTGCCGCTGCCGCTGTTCCAGACCTGGAACGTCTCGGCGTCCGCATCCGTGCCTGCCACGCAGCTTACCGCTATGTTCGTGGGACTGGCCGCGATCTGCGGCGCAGCATTCGACAGGGTCGTGGCGGCGCCAACATTCGAGTAGGCGGAGTTCCCGCTCTCGTTGTACGCTTTGACCTTGTAGTAGAACTTCGTAGCGGCCGGCAATCCCGTGTCGCTGTGGGCCGAGGCCTCCGTGCCCGGCGTCGCGATTCGAACCCAGGCGTCGGGGCCGGTCACTCCGCTCTGGCGCCGGTCGATCTTGAACCCGCTCTCGTTACTGCTGTTGTCGTGCCACGTCACGCCGATGCTGCTCGCCGACAGCGGCGCGGTAACCAGGTCGCTCGGCGCATTCGGAACCGGCTCGCTGCCGGAAATGGAATAGACCTCCAGTCTGTCGATCATGGGTTGGGACAATTCACCGCTGGCGAAGCCGATCTCTAACTTGACGGTGTTGCCGCCGGTCGGCAGGTTCACGTTCCAGAGTTCACTGGCCCAGCTGCCACGCCGTCCGGTCACCGTGGGCTTCTTCTTCCCCTTACTGACACCGTTGACGAACAGTTCCAGATTGCGAACGTTCCCTTCCCAGCTGTAGCGTGCCGCGACGACCCGGTCACCGCCGCCCGCCACGTCGTTCCATTGCAGAATTGCCCCATCGCTCGTGACATCGAAGTAGCCGCTGCCCGTGTAATCCGGTTCGATGGTCTTGACACTGCCGCCGCTGCGGATGTCGGCGCTCTCTGCCTGATAGTCCGCCAGCAGACTGCCGCGATTGCCAAAATCACGTGGGGCCAACGAAGCATCGTCCCAATACGTCTCGCCGTCGGTACATTCCCACCAGCTCCGAAATGAAACATCAAACTTGATCGCATTCTGCGGGGCTTGCAGACGGATCTTCATCTGCCGCCAGTCATACGTGCCGGCAGGCGCCCAGTTTACCAATTCCTTGTGCAGCCTTTGGTTCGCTGCGTTGCGCCAGCTCAACGCCTGAAGGGGTCTGCTCCCAGGGCCAATCCCCCCAACATCATTGCCTTTGACCCACACCGTGTAGACATACTCCAGGCCCGCTACAGCACCGCTGACTCCATTCTGTTCCGCTTTGTGTGCCGGGGCTTGACTGCCATCGTGATCGTTGATCAGTCGAAGCGCTTTTGAGCCGGTGCGGGTCGGTGCACTGACAATCGAGGATGCAGAGCCGCCTAACGTCCACGTCGCCGTTCCCGTCTCAAACGAGGCGTCGGGGATCAGGTTGGCCTGAGTAACCCAACTGAGACTGAAGAATCCAAAGAGAACAACAATGAGACCCATGTGGGCAGGAGTTCCCTTTTGCCGCAGGTTTGATCCTTCGCTCTTCACCGGCTGCTCCTTCCCTTGACGCAACGCTATCGATACCTTGATCCTTGGCGTTTCTAGAGGGGATTAACCGGATCGAGGAGCAACCTAACGGTTGTGCCCGGATTTCTGCGGAAGAACCTTCGGAGTGCGGCAGTTTGACTGCCGCCTTCAACCAACGCCAAATGCCGCCGACCACGCACCGCGAGCGCCGGTTCCGACGCGGCCGCAACCGTACCCCTTGCGCAGGACGCTTGTTTTGCAGGAAGGCGGTTGAATATCGAACAGCCAACAAGGATTCCCGCCCGTACTCGTCGCACGAGGTCGTCGATCGAAGGCGCGACGAACGCACAGGAATCGGACGACGAGCGGAAGCGGGTGTCAAGCGCAAAGCAGGACGTGACACCAGGGCTATGGCCGCCCGATCTCTGCCCGCGGCCGGCCGGCGACGTACCTCTTTGCGACTTCTGCAGCCGACAAGGCCCGGCCGTAGACGGCGACGAAGTAGAGCTCCCCCAGCCACGGTCGGCCGCCGGTCACCTCGTTGGCGAGCGCGAGCAGGCAGTCGCCCCCCCAGTTCTGGAGACTGCCTCCCGACCTCGGGACGGTGGGCACAAACTCCAGCGGCTTGCCCCGGTACAGCACGGATCCGGCGGTGGCGTTCTGGCCGTTCACGTACAGGTGGCTCTCGCCGAAACGGGAGCGGGTAAAGACAACGTGGGTCAGCGCGTCGCGCACCAGGGGTCCGGAGGCAATCGCCGCGAATTTCGCGTCAGGATTCGAGTTCGTCGTGCGCACGCGGAGAACGTAACAGGGTCCCCATCCTGACACATCATATTCACCGGCGAGAATGAGGTTCGCGAACCTGGGACCGCGCGCCAACGAGACGATTCGGGCGGGTCCGATATAGCCCGTAACGGAGCTTGGCAGAATGCGGCGCGGCCTGACCCACACCTCGACCGTGACTTCGTCGGTTGCGCGACACGTCTCGATCAGACGTTGCGCCGGGGTCGCCGACACGATTTTTGTCGGTTCGTTGATCGACAGGCCGCCACCGCTGATCCAGGAGACGTGGGCCGGGTCGGCGATTGTCAAGTCAAACGCCGGACCTGCACCGGCCGTGTCGTGCACGATGGCGCCGCGTCCTTCGCCGAACGCATAACGAACGAGCGGCCCGGCTGCCCGCGGCCGGGCCGGAGGCGCACCGGGCGTTTCGGACCGGGGCGCAATCACGGTTTGCGCGCCCGTGACAACAGCGGCGAACCCCGCCGTCAATGTGTCTATGGCGCCGTTTTGCAGATTACGAACGCGCAACGTCCCCTCCTGCATCGCCACGCGCGTTGCGCCCGCCACATCGACCGTGAAGCGCGTGCCGAGCACCTGCAGTTCCGCGTGCGGTGTCGCAAACGCCACGGAATTCGGCCCGGTGCTCGCCACGTCGGCAACGAGGTGCCCGCGCGTCAGAAACACCTTGCGCCGCCGCGCAGGCGCCACCGCGTCGCGTTCAAGCCCGACAGACGTTCGCGCGCCCAGTTCCAGGCGCATCATCGAGGGAACCGCCAACACGGCCACGCTCGGTTCCGGACCCGTCAGAATCGTCTCGCCCTTCAAGACCGCCGTGCCCGGCAACGCCGCGCGCTCGCCCGTCGGCCCGATCACGGTTACGTCGCCGCGCGACAGCTCGATCGACGCCAACCGCTCTGCCGCTCCGGCCAGCCGGTCGCCAACGCGCTGGAACTGATGCCGCACCAACAGCCCGATCCCGACCAGCACAGCAGCGGCCATCCCCGTCAGCCACCAGTTCCATCGCAGAACACGTTGAGCCGGCCGAGCTCGGGACGTTTCGCAAGCCACGCTCTCAGGCGAACCGCCTTCCAAACGGGCCAGCAAGGTCTGGACAAAAGTCTCCGTGTCCAATTCCTCAGCCGCTTGACCGAGCAGGCCGCCCAACCGGATCTCATCCATGATCAAGTCACGCTCTGCGCCCCCGGCCCGCAGCGCCGAAACCAGCCGTTCGGCCGCCGGCAGCGCCAGGTCGCCGTCGCGATGTGCCTGCAGCAGTCGAGATATTTCTTCTCGCTTCATTTCTTGTCGGTCCGTAGCGCACGAATCATGCATTTCCGCAGCGCATCCCGCAAACGCACGAGCCGCATTGAGACAGCCGTCGGGCTCCTCTTCAGCTTCTCCGCAATCGCCAGTACCGTGACTCCCTGGCGATAGCGCAGTTCGACCAGTTGCTGTTGCGTGCCCCTCAGCTTTCCAATACACACGCGCAGTGCCGTAATCCGGTGCGCCGCGTCCTCCGATGGCGCCGCTTCCGGGGCTTGCGCCGCTACCTGCTCTTCGATCGCCTCGTCAAGCAACGTAACGCCTGCCGCGCGCGCTCTGGCATTGTCTCGATAGAAGTTCCGGATCCGGTTCCTGCAGACGACGCGCAGCCAGGGCCCGAACTCCCTGTCAACATCGAAGCCGGCCAGGTGCTCGAAGGCATTGACAAACGCGTCCTGGACAATCTCCAATACGTCCTCCCTCGACTGCACGTAGCAGGCCGCAAAGCCACGAAGACGCCTCTCATGCCGACGAACAAGTTCGCCAAAAGCCTGCTTGTCGCCGCTCTTGGCACGAACAACGAAATCGCGATCTTCCATTGCGCGCTTCTGCTAGTGAGAATTACACAGCTTCTGTAACAACCTAACGGATTATTCCAGGAAATCGACCGGGCTTCCAGCAACAAGCAGAGCTGACTGCGCGCCAGTGCATCTTGCCCTCAATCGCTTCCAAAGATCCATGCCGGTTGCGCAAATGTCCGGTTTCATGCGGGATCTGCGCAGTCGTATACTTGTGCAGACGTCATCAGTCCTGCGCGCGGCAATCCTTGAAACGGAGACATCGAGATGCAGACAACGGAACAGACGACCCAAGCACAAGCGCGCCTACTCGAACCGCTCACACGGCGGCTGTGCGAGCGGGTGCGCCATTTCGACGACGAGTGTCCGCCCTGGGTCCGCGGGCTCGCGGCAACACGGGTCTATCGCGACATGCCGGATCTACCGCGTGTGCTGCAGGTCGCCGAGGTCATCGCACAGTGGTGCGAGAGGCTTGAGCCGATCGCCCTGCCCGAGGAGCGCATTGTCGGGCCCGCGTACCGGCGGTTCATGTCGCACGGTTCGATCCACCGGCAACATGGTTGGCGCAATTCGGCGTATCAGCCCGAACGGTTTGGCTACCGCGACGACCTGCCCGTGCCCGGGCACGTCCGCAACGAGTTGAAGTGGTGGGCCGACCATCACGTGCCGGGGATTCCGAACCCGGTACGTGCCGCGAACCCCTGGCTCGGCCTATACGCGATTGCGCGACCGCACGGTCGATCCGGCGGGCATTCCATGCCCGATTACGGGATCGTGCTGCGCAAAGGCATACCCGGTCTGCGGCGCGAGCTCGCGCAGCGCAGGCGGCGTGGCGACACGACCGAGAGCCAGAACCTCGAACTGCGGGCCATGGCCCGATGTCTCGAGGGCCTCGCCACGCTGTGCCTGCGCTGTGCGCGGGCTGCGCGGGCGACAGGCTGCCAAACGCAGGAGCCCGAGCTCAAGGCGCGCATGCGGACTGCGGCGGCGAATTGCGAGAACTTGACGCATCGCGCGCCGGCCTCTCTGCATGAGGCGCTGCAGCTCCTGTATCTGGCAACGATCGTGAGTCCCGGCTCCCACGGGCGGGCCGACCAGTACCTGTATCCGTTCTATGCGGCGGACACGCGTGCGGGGCTGTTGAGCGAAGCGGACGCGTTCGATCTGGTCTGCCATTTCCTTGCCAAACGCTGGCGGATCCAGGATCCCAAGACGATCACCGTCGGCGGCGTGGACCGCGCGGGCAACGACGCAACAAATGCGCTTTCCTACATGTTCCCGGAAGCGATGGAAAGTACGGGGCTCTGCATTGCCATGTCCGTACGGCTGCACAACGGCACGCCCCCGGGATTTCTGCGGACCGTGCTGCGCGTGGTGCGGCGCGGGTTCGGCTATCCGAGCCTGTTCAACGACGAGATCACGATCCCCTCGCTCGTCGCTCATGGTACCGCGCTCGAGGACGCGCGCGACTACGCGCCGCTGGGCTGCGTCGAGGTCATGATCCCCGGGCGCTGCGCGCACCGAACCATGTGTATGGGCTTGAACCTGCCGAAAATCCTGGAACTGACGTTGAACCGCGGGCGCTGCCTGGTCACCAACGACACGGTCTGGGACGATGTGCCGGGCGCGTTTGACGATTTCGACGCACTGCTCTGCGAATACCACAAACGCGTCGAGCAGGTCATCGCGCTCGGCTGCGATATCGTTCGCGAAGACGAACGGCTGGAGCCGGCGTATTCCCCGTTGCCGCACCTCACGCTTCTTGCGCACGGCGCCGTCGAAAAGGCCATTGATCTGGCGGGCGGGCTGACCGCGTACGATCCGGTCGGCGTCACGCTCAAAGGTATTGCCGACATCGCGAACAGTCTGTATGCCGTCAAGCGCCTGGTCTACGACGAGCGGCGCCTGTCGATCGAGCAACTCCGCGCCGTGCTTGCCGCGGATTGGCAGGACCACGAGCCGCTGCGCCAACGCGTGATCAACCGGTTCCCGCGATTCGGACAGGATGAACCGGACGTCGATGCGTTCGCCGCGCAGGAAGCAGCGTTCTACGCGGCATGCTTCGAACACGAACGCACATATTACGGCGGGCATTTCTGGCCCATGATCTTCGGGGTGACAACCGGGTTGATCAGTATTGGCAAAAAGGTCGGCGCGATGCCTGCCGGCCGGCGCACCGCCGACATGCTCGCGCAATCGCTCCAGCCCAGCACCGCCGGCCCGCAGGGCTGCACGACTGCCATGATGAAGTCGCTGGCCGCCGTCGACTACCACGATTATCCGGGCGGCGTCAGCAACGTACAGGAGGTCGACCCCGTCCTGGTCGAAGGCGAACAGGGCCTCGAGCGACTGTGTGAGCTGGTCGCCGGCTTCTTCGACGACGGCGGTATGGAGTTGAGCCTGAACCTGCTGAACGAACAGACCCTGCGCACCGCGCAGAAACAACCCGACGCCTACGGCCACCTGCACGTGCGCGTGTTCGGCATGAGCGCACAGTTCGTCGGGCTCAGCCCCGAGCTGCAGGAGGTCGTTATTCAGCGCGTGGCCGCCGCGCATAGGCGGGTGAGTGGGGAGAAGTCGGAAATCGGAAGTCGGAAATCGGAAGTTGGGACTTGATGTCCTCGTTTCCGACAGGACCATTTCCTGAACACGGCCACATGCAGACAACCAACACAGACAGAGCCCCGAGCGCCCCACAGGCCGCGGAGCCGGCAGTGGGCACGGCCACGATCTTCGATGTGCAGCGCCTGTGCGTCCACGACGGGCCCGGGATCCGGACCACCGTGTTCTTCAAGGGCTGCCCGTTACGGTGCGACTGGTGTCAGAACCCCGAATCGCAAAGCGTGCGGCCGCAACTGATGTTCTACCCGGCCCGCTGCATCAGCTGCGGTGCGTGCCGTGAGGTATGCGGTCTGCAACGCAATGGTGGCGCCCTGTCGATTCCCGCAGACTGCGTCGCCTGCGGGCAGTGCGCCGAGGCCTGCCCGACCGAAGCCCGACGCATGGCGGGCCGTTGCATGAGTGTCGAGGATGCGCTGGCTGCCGCGCTACGCGACAAGCCGTTCTATCGCGAGACCGGCGGCGTAACGCTTGGCGGCGGCGAGCCGCTCGCACAGTGGCCGTTCGTGCGCGAACTCGCCGATCGGCTGCGCGCCGAGCATGTGCATGTCGCGCTCGATACCGCCTGCGCAGCGCCGGACCCGGTGTTCCGCGAGATCCCCGAGCGTATCGATCTGGTGCTGGCCGACCTCAAGATGGTCTCCGCGCAAGCGCATAAGGAATGGACCGGCGCCGACAACGCCGGGATCCTGCGCGCGATCCGGTTCCTCGCCCGCGCGATGCCCGGCCGGCTCCTGCTCAGCCTCCCGCTCATCCCCGGCGTGCACGACCGCGCCGAGTTCGAGAGGATGGCCGACTTCATCGCCGCACTCGAGCCCGTGCCGCCTGTCAGACTTATCCCGTACCATCAGCTCGGCAACGCGAAATACGAAGCGCTGGGGCGGCCCGTGCCGTGTCGGTTCGTCGGCCCTGTCGACACACTGCGCGAGACGGCCGTCGAGCTGATGCGCACACGCAGCATCGAGATCCTGACCTAAGCGTAGCCAGCTGCGTGCTTCTGCCTCCTATCCGTAGCCATGTTCTCTTCTTGCGCAAACTCGCTGGTTCACAGAGCATTTCCGACTTCCGAGTTCGGCTGCGCCGCAGCCGTCACTCGCCGCCGACGTCGAGGGCGGCGCGGACCATCGCGAAGTAGTTCGCCTCCGGGATGTAGTCCGGTACGCTGTTGCCCGTCCCCAGCGCATAGCCCCCGCGCGTCGCACTACGTTCCAACATGTCGCAGGAACGCTTGTAGATCTGTTCCGGCTCGGCGCGCGCCATGAAATCCATGTCGATCCCGCCAATGATCGCCAGCCGCGCATGATACGCCTCATAGGCTTCTTCGACCGGAAGGATGTTGTCTTCATACGAATGGCGTGCGTCGATCCTCATCAGATCCGTGATGTCGTCGATGATGTTGGCAAAATACCCGCAGGAATGCAGGATGACCGGCTTGCCGTACGAATGATAGATGGCCGTGATTTTCTTGTACCAGGGAAATACAAAACGGCGCAGGTCCGCGGGCGAGAGCATGGTCTGCGACTTGAAACCCCAGTCGTCGTTCAGCGACGCAGCGCCAACCGCCGGATGCGGAGCCGCCAGCTCGTACGCGCGTGTCCGACGCCAGCCGACCTCGTGGAAAATGTCGGCAACAAGCGCCTCGTCGTCGACCAGCATGTAGCAGAGGTTGTCGAACCCGACCAGCCGGATCGTCGTCTCCAGTACACCGTCCCCGCCGCCTTGCGCGATGATCTTCGCGCCCGGCGCAAGCCGCGCCGCCTGCGCGTCCAGACTTGCCGTCGTCAGCTTGTCCGGGTCCGGCCAGTCGAACGCCTCGAAACTGGCCCGGTCCGTGATCACCGAGCCCCGATTCAGAGACGCCGTCCGTGCCCCGTCAACCTTGCGTGCGCCCGTCTTGAACTCGAGCTTGCCGCAGTTGCCTTTCTCGTAGTCGTAGTAGGGCCACGCCCCATAGTCTGCGCCGAGCGCCCCATAACCGCGCTGGCGGATTTGTCCGTTTGTCCCAAAATCCCACAGCGTCGGCCGCGCCGGTTGCTCCCGGCGCAGGACAGCAAGCAGATTCTCGAAATCCGGTTTCCGCTTCGTCTGCGGCGGCTCGTTCCAGTCTATACGTCGTGCCATGCGTCTGTCCTCCCGCGAAAAGGGAGATTCCCAACCGCTCATGAATGACTCCCCGAAATCCTAGCCGCCCGCACAGAGCTCCGTCGTTGGCCCCGCCGCCTGTCCTGTACCCGAATCGCTTGCGAACGGCCCGCGCCCCGTTGCCCGCCGCAATGGTTCTGCGAGAAGGGGCAACGGAGTATCCAACTTCCAGTTAGCAGGGGGCGAGCATTTCGGTTGGACATTGGATATTCCTTGTTGGATATTGGGTGTTCGATCTTATGGTCATGCAGCACGAATCCGACATGACGCCCGAACAGGTCCTGTCCGCGCTGGACGAGGCCGCCTGCCTCGAGGCCGTGCGCCCGAACTGGGCCCGGTCACGGCCCGAACCGGGCGCCGGGATCCCCGAGTTCCTGGACCCCGCTCGGATCGTCGGTTTTCGCGAATACTGCGGGTTCCCTGCTGAGACCGACGCACCGCTCGTGGCTGCTGCCCGACGTATCGTGCGGGATCCCGCGCTTGTCCGGCTCGCGCGGCAGGTCGAATGGCTCGTGTACGAAGCCGATCAGAAGCCCGAATTCAAAGGCTGGCCTTCGTTGCGCAAGGCGCTCGGGATGGACGCACCCGTCTTCTACCTGCTCGTCGGGCTCGGCGTCGTCCCGCATGTGCGCCGGCATCACCGGGCGCTCGGTATTCCCGATCCGGTAACCCGGGAGACCTGCTTCAACGTGCGCTGTTTCAGCGACAGTTTCGCCATGCAGCACCAGGGCCAACTCGGTATGCCGGCGGGCATCCTGGCCTGGCTCCACCACTACGTGGCGGACAAAAACGTCTACGTGCGGCTCGGCAGGTTCGATTTCTGGCTCAAGCCGTTCTACGGCGGCGCGCATGTCTATCGGAACCAACAGACCCGCGAGGTGCTCGCCTTGGCCGAGCATGGCAAGAGGTTCGCGTCAGACGGACTGATGGTCGGGACCGGGACCGCTGAAGAATCCGGCGAGATCTGGACCTCCGTTCTTGAGCGCGACGCACGCTGCGTGCGCGGCCATCCCGTCACGCCGGACGGCCGCGCGGAACGCGGAGTACGTGAGCTGCCGCTTGCCGCCTGGGAATGCGTGCTCGAAGTGCCTATGCCCATCGCGGACATGCATATCCCGTTCGGCGGCGGTATGACGCCCGAGGTGTGCAAAGAGTCGTTCGGTCGCATCGGACCGTTCTTCAGAAAACACTTCCCGGAACAGTTCCCTGTCGCCGTGGCCAGCCGGTCCTGGATGTTCAGCCCGGAGCTCGACCGAATGCTGCCGCCCGAATCCAACCTGATCTGGCTCCAGCACAATATCTACATGTACCCGCACGGCGGCGCATCCAGGGAGGGGCCCGGCCATATCTTTCCGAAACGGCCGTTCGACGTCGAGACCGCACCTCGCAACACCAGTCTGCGCCGCGCGTTCGTCGATTACATCCAGGCCGGAAACGCCTGGCACCACGGCGCCATGTTCGTGCTCACCGACGACCTGCCCCGGTTCGGGGCCGGGCTCTACCACCACGGATGAACAAGTCGGAAGTCGGAAATCGGAAGTCGGAAGTTGGGATCAGCCGTCGTACGCTCCTATCGATCCGGATCAGGCACGATGGAAGAGTACGACAGAAGCGTACGAGTCCGATTGCCTCAAAGGGCTCCACCGCGTCAACTGGCAGCGCCAGTGCTCCGGGGCTCGCCAACTTCCGATTTCCGACTTCCGATTTCCGACTTACAATCGCACCCGCACCTCGCGCCCGGTCTCTTGCGACTTGTAGATCCCTTCGAGGATCGCGATGACCTTGATGGTTTCCTCGGCCGGCACGGGCGAAGGCTTCTTGTTCACGACCGCGTCGAAGAACGCTTCGATTTCGAGCGCGTGCGGCTTCCTGTCGGCGGGCAACGGCGTGAGCTCGTCGGTCACGAACTCGCCGTCCTTGTGCGTGCCGTACTTGCCCGCCGGCCACTGGAGCGTGGCCTTCTTGCCGTAGATGTCGCAGGACAGGTCGCCGCGCTTCTCGTGGTGGCCGAGCCAACTGCTCTCGAGCGTGAGCGTGGCGCCGTTGTCGAAGACCACATAGCCGGATGCCCAGTCCTCGACACTGAACGCGTCGCGGTCCCATTCGCCCATCTTGTTCGGGATATCGTAGCCTTTCGCGAAGTTCACCTTGGTCGCGCCTGAGACGCGGACCGGCGTCGGCGAGCCCATCAGCCACATGGTCAGGTCGAGCGCGTGCACGCCGATGTCCATACACGGGCCGCCGCCGCTCAACTCCTTGTTCGTGAATACGCCCCAGGCCGGCAGGCCCGAGCGGCGCAGTGCGCGGACTACCGCGTGGTACGGCTCGCCCAGCGCGCCCTTGTCCACGAACTTCTTGAGCGCGCGGCTCATGCCCGCAAAACGCATGTGTTGTGCCGTCATCAGTACTTTCTTCTTCTCTTTCGCGAGTTTCGCCATCTGACGCACCTCGCGGACCGTCGTGGCCAGCGGCTTCTCGCAAAGAACGTGCTTGTCCGCGCGCAGCCCGGCCAATACCGCCGGCGCATGGGTCTGGTTAGGTGTGCAGACGTCGACCGCGTCCAGCTCTTTCAGCGCGACGAGCTTCCGGAAATCCGTGAAGACTTTGTCGATCCCGAGCTCCGTCGCGACCTCGCGCGCGGCCCCCTCGTTGATATCACAAACTGCACGGATCTCTGCGCCCGGTATCTGCTGCCAGCCCGGGATGTGCTGCTTCGTCGCGATCCCGCCCGTCCCGATAATGCCCACCCTCAGTTTTCGCTTCTTCATACCGTTTCCTCCCTTTCTGCCACACGGCCCGGCGCGCGCGCCGGGTGCTTAACCTTTACAGCACAACAGGGTTCCGCACAATGTGTTGCACTGCAAATCGCATACAAAATCCTGCATACCGGCCGGCATGCCGGCCGGCCTGCAGCTCCGGCCTTGCTGCGCAAGTCCGGAGTTGGGGGAACGCGCGGCAACTTCGTTTCTCGCGGGAATCGGCGGGATGATTGAGGGCAGAATGATCATCCTGCCCGAGATCATTCTGCTTGTGGCTTCTGTTCTTTCTATGGTTGGCTGCTGGGTCTCTTCCTGTTTGCCAACGTAGAAGGAGGCGTGATGAAGATACGCGTTGGGTTGAAAGACGGCGATATCATGGGCAGCACGAACGTGGCGATCCAGGCGGCGGTCGACTATCTGGCGGCGCGCGGCGGCGGCACGCTCGAGCTCGGGCCGGGCCGCTACACGATGAAAGACTCGCTGCACCTGAAGTCCGGAATCCGGGTGGTCGGGTCCGGCCCACGCACAATCCTCGGGAAATGCGATGGGCCGGAAAGCCCGCTCGCGATCGATGCGGATTACGGGCAGCTCAAGCTCACGCCGAAACGACCGGCCGGCTTCGAGGTCGGCATGGGCGTGAGCGTTGGCGACAGTGAGGGGACCGGCTGGCACACCTCCTGCGGGACCATCATCGAAATCAAGAGGCGCGCGCTCTATGTGGATAGGCATTTTGTCAGCAACTATCGCGTCGAGCGCGACGGCTACATCCGGAATGCGGTCGCCGTGATTTCCGGGGTCGACGTCGAGGATGTGGCTGTCGAAAACCTCGTCGTCGACGGGAACAAGCGGAACAACGCACCCGTGAACGGTTGTATCGCCGCAGGGATCTATTTCTGCCGCGCGCGTCGGTGCCGGGTCGCGAACTGTACGGTCCGCAATTTCAACGGTGACGGGATCAGCTACCAGACCGATCAGGACATACATGTCGAGAAGTGCACCGTCGAGCGGTGCACGAACCTCGGGATCCATCCCGGCTCCGGTTCCGCGCGGACGGTTGTGCGGAACTGCGTGATGCGCTCGAACGGCAACGACGGGCTGTTCCTGTGCTGGCGTGTGCAGAACGGGCTCTTCGAGAACTGCCGTATGGAAGGGAACGGACGGCACGGCATCTCGATCGGGCACAAGGACACCGATAACCTGTTCCGCAACAATGTCATGCTCGCGAACGGACGCACAGGCATCTTCTTCCGCCCGGACAAAGCCTCGAACGCGGGCAGCCGTAACCGGTTCGAGAACAACCGCATCGAGCGCAGCGGCCGGAAACACGCGTCCGGCGCCGTTGAAGTGCATCCGGCAACCAAGCACCTCGTCTTCACGGCCAATACGATCCGGCCCGGCAAGATGGGCCGGGCCGGGCGCGGCCAGATCGCCGCGTTCCTGCTGCATGACGGTGCCGAGAAACCACGCCTCGCCCGAAACAAGATCGCGCGACATCGGGATGGGGTGGTTGCCTGCGATTGAGGAGGACGGGAGAGCCCGTGCCCTTGCGACTGTCGCCCTGTCGGGCCCTTCTTGCGGCGCGCCCCGGCAACTCCCATCCGAGCTGTCCGATCCCGCGTGGACCCGGTGCCCGCCTCCTGCTATACTTCCGCTCAGAACAGACCGTTTGGTGCGCTTGGCGCAACCGTAACCAAGGGAGGACGAACCATGAAGAGACTCGCAGTAATCGCCGCATTCCTGGTTCTGGTCGGAACCACCGCTCAGGCCGTTACCGGCAGAGGCCTCTACGAGTTGAGGTTTATGTTCGAAAACGATTTCATCAAGAAGATGCCAACCTTCTCCACCGGCGTTGTCATTTCCGAAGACGGCTATTCCGGCGGACTCCGCGCGACGTACGGGCTGACGGACAACTGCTATGCGCGTACCGATGTGATGGGCATCGACCTCGATATCGCGGAGAACCCCGGCGTGGGCCTCCGCGTCGGGCTCGGCTATAAGCTGCCGGTCATGCTCAAACTCGACAAACTCGACTTCGGCCTGTCCGTCCAGTACGCGAAGCCGTTTATCGAGGATTTTACCGTCAACCAGTTCGGCGGCGGGCTAACCGCAACGTACGCGTTGGACACGTGGAGTCTCAAACACAAGCTGACGCTCCAGCTCGGACTCGGTTTCCGATACACCGCCTGGGAAATGGATGCCGGCCCCGTGACGGTGGACGATACGGAATTCGATTTCGTCATCACAGGCGGCGCCGCCATCCCCATCATAGGGAAATGGAAACTGTTCGCCGATGCCGAGTCCAGCGATGCCACGCTCCTGCGGCTCGGGACCCGCATGAAGTTCTGAGCGGTTGGCCGATCATTCCCGTCCGGCAGGCTTGCCCTCCGTAGCTCAAGTCCCGAGCGCGGGCAAGCGCCTCGGGACGCAGAGCGAAGGAGGGTCCGAGCTGTCCGACTCGATCGTGGGCCACGTTTCGTTTCTTGCCTGTTTGGCGGAGGAGAAGGGGCTAGCAGTCCCGGAGGGAAGGAGATTGTCTAAATGAGTATTTCAGATGTGGAATCAAGAATCTTATTGGCAGCTTCAAATATTGTGGCTTTGAGACCGCCCGGCCAGGGAGTCAAGAAGGACGATCTTGTGAAAGCCACTATCCAGATCTATAAAGATTTGAAAGAAGAGTTGGGAAAGATCGAATAGAAGTCAGCCGAGTCTCCTACCATGTCCACTTGGCTTGAATCACTTTGCCCTTTTCGTCAAGCACAAATATTCTCTCCTCCGAATGATATTCAGTTCTTGTATACGTGCCTTGATAATTCAGACGTCCACTGGAATCCGTGCTGGCCCGTGCCGGCTCCTGAATAGTCTCTTCCCAATTTAATTCGAACACAAGAGTCTTTCCGCCTTTGCCGTCAGGCTGAACCGTTGCGGGGCGACCGTACTTCCGAATCAAATCATGCTCTGTTCTTCCCAGAAAACGGTTTACCTCCTTGTTCCTCATGGAATAGCCAGGGAGTATAGCGCAACCGTTCAACATAAGCAGAGCCAGGGATAGACCAATTGTCAGATTCCCTATTCTCATTGAAAGCCTTTCGAGTGCAGTATTCATCTCTTCTCAAGTGAAGATCATGTAGGAGAATACCACAAAAGGAAGAATTGATCAAGCTGATGGCCCTCCCAGATACTGCCATTGCTCGGCGCGTCCCCGCGCCTCGCAAACGAACCCTCCGGGTTCTCATGCCTCCCTTCCTCCGTCAGCCAGGCAAGCGAAAAGCGCGGCCTTGGCCGCGCTTCGCTTCTTGCCTGTTCTGGCGGAGGGGGAGGGATTCGAACCCCCGGACGGTTGCCCGTCGCCGGTTTTCAAGACCGGTGCTTTCGTCCACTCAGCCACCCCTCCGTTAAGGAAAATAGCTATTCTTTGTCTTTCGGCTTGCCGAGATTGACCGAATAATGTCAAAATCGGTCTCGTCGGATAAGCCGAAAGGATGTGGCCATGGCCCGACCACGAAGTGCACCGTACCGACTCAGAAAACTTAGCGAGGACCCAGAGCGATGGCAAGTCGATTTTGGTCTGCTGCCGAGCGGAAAGCGGCCTCGGAAGGTCTTCGACTCGGAGAAGGAGGCCCGGAGATGGGCCGAGCGGAAGCAGCTTCAGATACGTCGCATCGGCGTAAAGGCGCTGCAGCTCAAGGACGAGGAACTCATCGATGCCGCTGAGGCCCTGGAAATCATATCGGACCTTCCCAACGCAACGCTGGCCAAGGCGGCGCGATTCTTCGTTGCCCACGGCGAACACTCGGGAGTGGAAACCAGAACCGTTCCGGAAGTCATCACGGAGTACCTCCAAGAAGCTAGGGACTGCAACCTCCGCCCGCGAAGCATTGAAGATATTCGGAACCGCCTGACGCGCTTCCAGTCGACATTCGGCAAGGTCGGCATCCATGAGGTGACCGCCAGCGCCGTGAACAGCTGGCTTGACGGTCTAGGTCTGTCCGCAGTCAGTATCAAGCACTACCGGTTCGTGGCGCATGGCCTTTTCGGCTACGCCGTCGAGCGAGGCTACGTGAGCGCCAACCCCCTGACCAGCGCTCGCAGAGGCCGGAAGAGGAGCGGGCGTATCGAGGACGAGCGACTGCCCGAGGCACTGGCTGTGGACGACGTCGAACGACTGTTGCGAGCGGCGGAGAAGAGCTATCCTCGCATGGTGCCAGCCCTCGCTATCGGCTTTTTTGCAGGCCTTCGTACGTCGGAGCTTCGGCAGCTGGACTGGAGCGCCATCGATCTGGGCAAACGCCACATCACCGTCCGTCCGGAGGTGGCCAAGAGGCGGCGACAACGACTCGTGGATATATCCAGCAACCTGGTGAAGTGGCTTCGATCATGCTCGCAGAAGTCCGGTCCGGTCGCGCCTGCCGGAGCTGCCTACAGATATCAGTTCGATCGAGTCCGGACCAAGGCAAGTATCAAGCGGTGGCCCGTCAACGCCATGAGACACACCTTTGCGAGTTGCCACGTCGTCCATTGGGAAAACGAGGCCAAGACGGCCTTTCAGCTCGGACACCACCGAGGCGTGGACGTGTTGGTCGCCCACTACCGCGCACTGGTTGACCGTGAGGATGCGGCGCGGTTCTGGCGTATTCTCCCGTCAAGCGCCTCTGCGTCGAGCGACCGACAGACTTCTCGGCAGGTCCCCTGCAGCCGCGAGGAGGCAAGCAGCAGCAGAAAGAAGCTCCAAAACGATTAAGCGCGCTCCGCTCCCGATCGTATAATTATGCAGAAGGAGGGAGCACTTGATGGGCAAGAGCCCTGCGGTGACAGAACAAGCAGCGGCGCATCAGGAGCGAGAATACCTGCGACGCCGCGATGCCTGCCGATACCTCGGCGTCTCGCTGCGATGCTTGAGCGATCTTCAGCGGAAGCACAAGCTTCCTTTCCTGAAGCTCGGTCGTCGGCTGGTCTTGTTCAAGCGAACCGACCTTGACCAATGGCTTGAGCAGTACCGTCTGCAGTCGGTGTAAACGCGAAGTCCGTTGGTTTGGCCGTGACGCAGGTCCTCGCCCTCCAAAAGAAAACAAGTCTTGTCTATCTCGCCGATAGCCAATACTCATTTCTCCGTCTGCGTCCGGCCTCCTCAGCTCTCTTTTCAAACGCATTCCGATTTCCGCCGTCTGCTTCGTATAACTAGAATGAGCACTCGTATGCCTTCACGGTGGGAAACCATGGTCGGGAAGGGAGGGAAGGGAGCGGCAGGGACATGATGCCGTGCTGGACGATTCATGTCGTTGGACCGCCCAGAGCACAATTCAAGGAGGGCAAGAAGATGCCGAAGAAACCATACAACCACATAGCCGCCGACGAGCTGGAAGATTTCGTGATGAAGTATTTCGGCCCGCACATGAAACCCGCCGATCGTCATGTCTACTGGGGATTGAGGCGTCTTGAGCGGGCCGCAAAGGGGCGAGGGCTGTGCGAGCCGATTGCGGCCAACGTGCGGCAGATCGGCGCGGCCAGCGGCGTGGACAAGGACACGGCCACCCTCGCCCTCCAGCGGCTCAGCAGCCCGCCTCTGCGGCTCATCCTGTACGAGCCCGGCCCGCAAGGTCGTAGCAAGCTGGCGACCATGGTCAGGCGGCGTACGATCGAGGAGATCAAGACGCATACCGACAAGAAGCTGCTTGAAAGCCTTGTCCCGGCGGACGCAAAGAGGCTGGAGCGACTTCTAAACGGTGTGATTTTCCATTACGACGGCAAGGAGCAGAGGCTGCGAGTGAACGCGGCTATGAACGGACGGATCATGTACTGGAAGCCCGCGATATGCCGCGAGCAGAAGAAGGCGCGGATCACGAAGCTCCTGAAGGGCCTGCAGGAACCGGAGGTGCTCGTCGAGGTCGATTTCGAGGAGGCGGAGCCAACGATCATCAAGGCCGTGCTGAACAACGAAGGCTACCTGTCGCTGGACGAGTGGCCGAAGGAAGGCGTCTACCAGCTCGTGGCCACGCAAATGGGCTGGGACAGGGAGAAGGCGAAGGAGGTGGTCAACGCGCTGGCCTACGCTCCGAACAGCGAGAAGCGAGCCAAGCTGGAACCGGAGTGGGTCTACGGGGACCGGGACGGCTCCAAAGAGGCAATCTGGAGAGTTCCGTTCGTCAAGAAGTACGCAAGGGCCTTGGACCAGTACAAAGCAGAGCTAATGCGGTTCTCGAAGAAGCCGACGCGATACGTGTTCACCCTCGGCGGGACGAAGATCACGCAGCCGCGAGGCGACACAAGACGATTTCACCGTGGACGGCTTTTGGCGTGGAGGGTTCAGGGAACGCTGGCAGACATCGTGAACAGCTCCGCCTTGGAGATCCTGGAGACCCAGGCGGGCCAGGGCTGCCTGCTCGCGATGGTCGGCGACGCGCTCTTCGTGAGCGTGACGGACCCGAAGAAGGCTAAGGTGGTCCAGAGGATCATGGAGCAGCAGGCCGAGAAGCTGAAGCTGCCGCTACGCGTGAAGGTGAGGACGTATCCGGCCACCAGGAAGCCGGAGACGACGAAGGACGGGTCGCGGCGTACGTCCGCAATCAGAGCGAGCATCATGGAGCGGGATGTGATCGACGTGCGGAGGAAGGAGCTTGCGAAGGTGAAGCAGACGAAGGTCGAGGACGTGGATGATGACGATGTACGCCTCTACGAATGACATGACCTACCTACGCTACAACAATCTCACCCTAGCTCTTTCTACCCTCCCTACCATCCTCTACCCTTACCTCTACCTACCACTCCTACCTCTTGCTATACCTCAGCATCCAGCAAAAAGAAACGAAACACGCAAGCCTCCGGGTGGTGGTGGTATGTAGCGTCCGAATCTCCGTACGCATGGCCTTTCGGTGGCCTACGAAAAGAGGGACAAAGACAGACTGTGAAACCCGAGCAAAGGGTCGGACGATGAGGGTATCGATGTACGGGAGCAAAGAGCCATGAACAATCAACCGCGACCGCTGGTGAAGCCCAGGGAGAAGCTGGGCCGTCCGTACTGTCCGCTGGATCGTAGTCTTGCCGTCGACGGACGCGAGCCAGCAACCATCGCCAGCCTGTCGAAAAGCGGCGTAGCCGTCCTGCCGGTCCTGAGCCTGCTGTCCGACGGCGTACGCTCCAACGCACCCTTGCAGGCATACATGCGGCTGTCGGGCTTTTCCCAGGCCACGATCATCGCCGGGCTCAAAAACCTAAAGCAGCACAAGCTGTTCCAGGTCCGCTACTACTCCCGGCTCAACCCGCGTATCGGGATCACGAGGCGTCGATGCCGACGGGATCTGCTGCCGCCGCTGCGTGACTCCAGGAGCCTACACGGAATCCTGGATCGGCAGATCATGCTCACGTATGCGTGGCGGGACATCCGGCCTTTGGGTCGGAGCCTGCTGCTTGTGTTGCTGACGCTGACCCGGCCACCCGCAGTGCGGAAATTCGTGAAGCAGATCACCTTCCGCATGATCCCGGAGCTGGTGGATATCGGCGACAAGTGCACGCTAACCGGCAAGGCATTCGACTGGCAGCGCTTGATGACGACGGAGCTGGACGATGAGACAAAGAAGATCATGGCCAAGCACCTCCCGTTCCCGACGCTGTGTACCGGCGATGACGGAATTGACAAGGACGAGTTGTGTACCTTGGCAGCAGTCAACAGGCGATCGTTGCCGGAGGCCATAGAGAGACTCGAACAGCGTCGTCTCGTCCGCGACTTCTCGGTGCCCGGCAGCTCACGGAGGCGACTGTTCGTTCGACCGGGCGATAGCCTGAGTCCGCTTGGTTCGAGTGAACGCGGAGGCTGATGCAGACCCAGGCCGGGAAGCTCGCATCCGAGGTGACGGCAAAATCATTCTTCATTTTCACCACACCAGTTTTTTGCAGCTTCGCGGCAATCCGCTCACGACCGAAATGATGGTTCGACAGGACGCGTGCGGGCAAGGAGCCTTGCGGTTGTGGTATCCCGCGAGGCGCTCGTTTGAATGTTGTTTCGCCCGGACCGGCGACCTGATCGCGTCGGCATAGCTCTACATGCGTATAGTGCTGTGGATCGCAAGGGCAACGACATGGTCGAAAGATCCCTGCCAACGGGCTTCGGGTCGGTCGGGTCCCGATGGTCAAAATAACCACATCTTGTGGTTTGACCGGCGTTAAGCATGCTTTTGCGAATTGATTGCGGAAGAGTTGCGGGAGAGTTAATCGTGCACCTATGTAGTCCAAAGCATGTCACTTGAGTCCAGGTATTTTGGCGATTTCGAGGCTGACGGTGCCGTTCACGGTGAAAAATATCGATCGGCGGGCGGGTGCGGTGGCGGATGGGTACGGCGGTGTGGGTGCGGTGGCGGTGGGTGGGCAGCGTGGTGGCGGATACGGTGCGGTGGCGGTGTGGTGGCGGGCCGGTAATTCACGTGCCGACATGGAGAGCGATAATGAACTCCCAGATTTATGGTCGGGCGGCTTCTTGCACCGGGCGGTTGTTTCTTCACAATATGCCCGGCAGCTATTGTGCTCTTGTCTGTTCCCGAGCAGTGTGATAGCTCTGTGGTCATTGTCGATATCGGTATGAACAGCAGAACGACAGCACGATGCGCTGGACTGGCGACGTTCGCTGCGATTCCAGTTCTGTTCCTCGCTCAAGTCGCTGCCTTTTCTCAGCACGACCACACCAGTCACGCCTACCAGGATGGGTACCTGCCTTCGATGGATCGGGCCAAGCGGGAAATCGCGCTGAGCGAGAAGAACATCATCATCCAGCAGATAACCGTGGCTGAGTTCGAGTTGCAGGCTCAGAAGATAGAACGACAATTGGAGGCATTGTCATTCATGCACCGGGGCGAGATGTTCTCGCGTCTCCAGGAATATGCAGAAGCGCTAGGCCAAGAACTCAAAGACATGGAGGAACAGATCGGGCGGAGGAAGAGATCGATAGAAATCGGCAGGCATCTCCTGGAGGACGCTCGAAGGCAACTGATGGTGCGGGAGGAGGAACACAGGCGATGGTTGTCTTCCATGAACCGGCATCATTCGCCGTCACCAAAAGACCAGCGTAGGCAGGAGATACGACAGCAGAATATACGTATGCAGGAGGAAGCCACCGAACGAGAGAAGCAGGGCTTACTTCAGACTCTTCGGATTCTCGAAGGAAGCAGGAACCCTGTGCCCTCTCGGCCATTGCGCCGCAATTCCATTCTTCCGTCTGCACGCAGTCTCGCGGACGAGGCGGAGTTCGCTCTGTGCGAAAGGCTGGAAAAAAGAGTGGAGGAAGAGGGCTACGACATTGCGGAGATCAATCTCCTGGTTGCCGAGGGCCTGCCCGGCGCAGAGAACCTGGACATTGAAAGGACGCTCAAGACGCTCGACCTGTGGGCCGCATGGGTCAAGCACGAAACGGACCGGCACCTGTACCGCTTCAAGCAGAATCCGGATGACTATTCCGATTCCGAAGCATACTTTCGCGTCCTCATGCTGGTTTGCGTTCTACAGCAGGACTTCAAGGTCTGCTATCACAAAGATCCGAAGATGCGGGCGGGTCCCGTGGAGGTGGTCCCAGATGATTTCACATTCTTCGCCAACTCTCAGGATTTGTTCGTGCATGGGCTGACAGCCGAGGAGCACCAGGGAACCTGTGCGTCTTTGCCGGTCCTCTACGTTGCCGTCGGTCGCCGCCTGGGGTATCCGCTGAAACTCGTCACGTGCAAGGGCCACCTCTTCGCAAGGTGGGAAGATGACAGGGAGCGATTCAACATTGAGGGAACGAACCGGGGACTGAACTGCTACCCTGACGAGGAGTACATGGAGTGGCCGTGGCCCATATCCAAAGAGGAACTGGACACCGGCATGTACATGAAATCCCTGTCTCCGAAGAGAGAACTTGCCGAGTTCCTTGAATTGCGGTCGCTTTGCCTGAAGGAACACGGCTTCGAAAGGCGGCATTTGACGGTCAAGTACCACGCAGACAGACTCCGGAAACAGGCAGGCGTTGATCTTGACAAGCTCACCCAAATCATGCGAGCTTCTGTACAGAAGCATAGCGACGATGGCACTGTCGCGTCGGCTCTGCTCTACCAGGTGTTGACGAATACGAATTCTTGGCGAGCACCGGACAACAAGAGGGGTGGCCATGGAAGGCATTCGGTATTTGCTACTGACCGCTTTGATCTTGAGTAGTTGCGGAACCCAGGCTCTCGCGTACTACCACCCGGACGAGGGGCGTTGGCTATCCAGAGATCCCATCGGCGAGAAGGGCGGCCCAAATCTGTATGTCTTCGTCCAAAATGATCCGGTTGGCAGATGGGATGTGCTGGGGCTGTGGACCAAAATCATACGGAAGAAAGAGCAACAATGGGCTACCACCTGCAACGACAAAGAGCCGTTCACCGTTGACAGTCTCGCCAAGCTATTGAAGTTGGACAAGAGCCAGGCTTTTGGCCAGAACGGATGGTTGAGGCTGATGGACGGCGGCCCTATTCTTGATAACATGGTTCACGAATATTGGAGCTATCGTGTACCAAACACGCTTCATATCACTCAAGGCAATCTCGAGCCAGGGCCTCCTTTGAATGTACCCGTGTACGCCGACACGCAGAGACGGAAGGAGCAACTCAAGGCCCACTACAGCAAGGAGAAATACTACGTTGAGGATCATTTCGCTGCCTCCATCGGAGGCAACGCTCTCGGCGAGATTAACGGATGGCTGTCCAACGATCCCTATGTTGCCATATGGGCACATTTTGGTCATGGTGAGTTCCGCTCTGGTCAGCTAATCCTGGGTACAGGCGTGAATCAAGCAGCGTACAACGGGTCCGCATTCAGAATCCACCATCGGATCTCGACACTCGTTTTGTACTCCTGTTTCGCCCGGAATCAGAAGAGCAGTTGGTTTCTTCTTCTGGCCAAGGGTGGAGTACTGAGATCAACCCGCAACTACATAGCGCCCAGCAAGTTCCCTTGGCAGTACCTGTCCACGGATGTCAAACCGTGACGCTTACGGTGGTGCGTTTCTGGCGGAAATGCGGGTCGTCCAGCAGATCTGCCGTGCCGAAGTGGTATCGCAGTGAGAAGATTCCAGAGTGAGGTGAGTCGGTGAATTCTCGTGCCTGGGATGACTACGTGATGCGGGTTCTCACTGTGATGACCCTCGGACTGCTCGTCGGGTGTCAGCCCGACAACATGGGCCGGGAAGGATTCCACAGGCCTGGTGCGGCCAATGCGGCTCGCGCACAACTTGCCCGCATGAACATCGAAATGACAGACGAGGAATACGAGACTAGGGTCAGCGGCAACGATACAGAAGTTGTGCGCCTTTTCCATGCCGCAGGGTTCGAACGTGGCCGCAGCATGGGAACGCATCTGGGCTGGGCGTCTGCTGTTGGAGACCTTGCTCTTGTCAAATTCTTGGTGGCAGAGAACCCGTCGCACATCAACCTCGTCACCGACGGTCACCCGCCAGGCACTCCCTTGATCTATGCTTCAATGGCGGGTCATGTCGCCGTGGCCAAATTTCTGTTAGACAATGGTGCGAAAGTCAGCCTTCCCGTTCGAGTGAACGTCGAAGGAAAGACGTTGGATTTGGAAACGCCTCTCACCGCTGCGAGTCGGGAAGGCCATGTCGAGACAATGGCGTTACTGCTGCGTTACGGAGCCGACGTCAATGCGGGCGACCCGCCGCCTCTGTCTGTCGGAGCCTTATACGGAAACGAGGCCGTTGTTAGGTTCCTCTTGTCCAAGGGGGCAGACGTTCATGCGCAGAGCGTCGATGGTTGGACTGCCGTTACCATGGCTGGCAAGTGTGGTCATATCCGAATCCTTCGGCTATTGCTGGAGCATGGCTTCAGGGCCGATAGCCACTGCGGTAGCGAGGAGCTTCTGGCCGTCGTTGATCAGGCGGCAGACGAGCCGTTGCAGGCAATCCGACTGCTAATCAAGCACGGAGCCAAGGCAAAGACACCCGCAGGCAATGCAGCTTTGATCAAGGCGGCGGAGCTGGGATACACGAAGACCGCCATCCTCCTCTTACGGCACGGCGCAGATCCCACCTTTAAGGCCGCCAATGGCGACAGCGCACTATCTTGGGCATTGCTACGTAAAGACACGGAGCTGGCCAAGCATCTCAAGGCCGCTGCAGGAGCGGACAAGTAGATAGCTGTCAGAGCTGGATCTCGGCGACGAGTTCAATGCTGAATGGACTGAAAGAGAAGACGCTCTGATGGTTACGTTGGGCAGGCAGAATCCCGGCATAGAAAACAGCTAATACGTCGTCCGGAAACGCACCCTTTAGCGCTTTCGCTGTCAACTCCGTGACAATGCAGCCCGCTGTGAGCGCCTCGGCATGACGTCGGTTCACCGAAATTGGGCCAGGTGCTGCACTTTTCGACCGGCGCGGACGTGTTTCCGTGTTTCCCAACGTAGACATGACGCGGGAAACGGGAAACACCCTCCAGTGTGCCCTGCGTCCTCGGTTCATGCACGGGCTCCGGCCCGAACGGCCTCACCACTCACGCAGCGGCGCGCCGACGTTGTCCCGGAAGCTGCCCAGCAGAATCATCACGAAGTCGATCGCGGGCACGATTCCAAAGAACCCGAAGCAGCAGCATGTAAACAGAATTGCCGAACCGACCCTGCCGACGTAGAACCGGTGCGCTCCGACAAGCCCCAAAAACAGGCACAGCAGCAGCGCCACGGTCCTCTTCTTGTCCGATGTGCTCGTTGTGTACGTGCTCATAGCTAGCTTCCTCCCTTTGTCTGTTCGCTGATCAATAAGCCGCCTCGACGTCAAGCAACACGCCGACCAGTATGCGGAGCGAGTTCGGATCGGGTGGCTGCTCGAACGTCCGGTATCGGATTCTGAACCGGGTATGTTCTTGTCCACGCGTCGCGATGCTGTTCAGCTTTCCGTGCAATTCGCCGGGAAGGAGAAGCTCAAACATGGTGTTCTGCATCGCGTCAGCAAAGAAGTAGGCCCGGCCTTCGTCCGGAAAGCTGGCCAACCAAGCATACGATTCGACCACCTGGCCGACGTACTTTTCGGGTGACGTCAGGACCTGGTTGATCATAACCGGCTTGCCGGATTCGCCCTTCAGCTTCCGGTACATCGCATCGGCGGTCTGGAGATCGTTCTTCGCGGCGGCCTCGGCGGCTTGCTCTTCTTTTTCACGTGTCTTCTTCTCCTCAGCCTCGGCGATGGCCTGCTTGAGCTGGTCCTGCGCAACTTCGAAACAGCTCGGCAGGAACCTGCCGTCTCTTGTGTCGACCTTTCGGGCAGGGTTCGCCCTCTCGCGCTCCAAGTAGACGAGGAAGTCGTTGATCTCGGCCCAGTTGGACTGCTCGATCAGAGACCGCGTTTTCTTGTCCACCCAGTCCGCTCTGTGCCATGCCTCCTCGGTCTGGCGAAAGGTCGGGCCGACGTCCTGCGCGTTCTGCTTGACGTGCCGGTTGCATTCTTCTGCGTACTGCCGGACTCTCTCCTGCGTCGAAGCGGCAGTGACATGCGGTGCGCCGTCTTGCTGGGGCTGCGTTTCGCCCAGCTCCTCGATCTCCTTCTCGCGCAGCAGCGCGACGTAAACAGCCCGAGCTTTCTCGCGGCTGAAGGCCGAACCCTTCCCTCGGCAGGCCGTGCACGTTCTGCTGACCTTCCCGGTGCCGCCGCACGCCTTGCACTTGCCGCTGCCGCCGCATGCGCACTTTCCGCGTCGCGTACCGCCGCCGATTTTC
>Ga0272441_10001412_pt1 | contig 51193 bp, 59 predicted proteins | sample SSMProp6N_FD_193582 | JGI IMG/M metagenome (GOLD analysis project Ga0272441, IMG submission 193582) | Marine sediment archaeal communities from Little Sippewissett salt marsh, Falmouth, MA, United States - SSM-Prop-6N | ecosystem: Environmental > Aquatic > Marine > Wetlands > Sediment ... | reverse complement strand
GACCACAATTCTATTTTAGGACGACGGATGTGACAGGGACAGCGACACTGCCCAAAGATGTAGAGATGGTAATGCCCGGAGACAACATAACGATGGACGTAAAACTGATAGCGCCGATAGCGATGGAAAAGGGTTTGAGGTTTGCGATAAGAGAAGGCGGCCATACTGTGGGCGCTGGTGTTGTCAGCGAAATTGTGAAATAAGAGATTAAATATGGCAAAGAAAAAAGAGAAAAATCCGAACCAACAGCGAATGAAAGTAAGACTCAAAGCTTACGACCATAGAGTATTGGATGAATCGATAAAAGAAATTGTTAGAACCGTCGAAAGAACCGGTGCAAGAATGGTGGGGCCGATTCCTTTGCCTACAAAAATAGAAAAATGGACAGTTTTAAGATCACCTCACGTGGATAAGAGGTCAATGGAAACTTTCGAACTTAGAATACATAAAAGATTATTTGAAATTGTGGACCCAACCAGGAAGACGACCGATGCATTGATGAGACTAAATCTTCCCGCTGGAGTTCATGTGGAGATAAAAATATGATGGGGCTTATTGGTAAAAAAATAGGTATGACCCAAATGTTTAACGAGGAGGGTAAAGTAATACCTGTTACCGTTATTAAGGCAGGCCCTTGCAAAGTTGTCCAGAAAAAGACAAAAGAAAAAGACGGATACAATGCTATTCAGTTGGGATTCGGGCAAGTTAAAGAAAAACGGGCAGGCAAGCCTTATTTGGGCCATTTCAAAAAAGTCGGGTTGCAACCGATGGGAATATTGAAAGAAATAAGATTGGAAGATATAAGTAATTTAAAAGAATGTGATGAACTAAAGGTGGACATGTTTACAGGGTTGGAATTCGTAAATGTGCAAGGTTTTACAAAAGGCAAGGGTTTCATGGGTGTTATGAAAAGATGGGGGTTTAAAGGAATGCCGGCTTCGCACGGGACGCATAGAAAACACAGACATCCTGGCTCTATTGGTCAGTGTACATATCCCGGCAGGATATTTAAGGGTAAAAAAATGGGTGGCAAAACCGGCAACGAAAAAATTACCGTTAAGAAATTATCTGTTGCAGGAATAAACTTGGAAAACGATATCTTGTTGGTTAAAGGTTCGATTCCCGGCTCGAGAGGCTCTGCTTTATTTATTTTTTCCGAAGTAAACCCGCCCGTTAAACAATCCCAGGTTGATAAATCTGTTTCTAAACCTGCAGAAAAATAGATTGATGAGAGGAATTAAAAAATGCCCGAATTAGATGTTTATGACATGGAAGGCAAAATAGTGAAAAAAGCTAAATTAGAAGATCCTATTTTTAACTTCCAGCCGAATTTGCCGGTAATATCCGAAGTAGTGAATATGTACATTGCTAATATGAAGCCCCATACCGCGTCCACAAAAACACGAAGCGAAGTAAGCGGAGGAGGTAAAAAACCGTGGAGACAAAAAGGCACTGGGAGGGCAAGAGCGGGTTCTACCAGGTCTCCGGTATTTAAAGGCGGCGGGGTTGCTTTTGGGCCGAAGCCCAAAAAAGTTGCAAATCATATTCCTAAAAAGAAAAAAAACATTGCTTTGAAATCCGCACTTTCGTTGAAATTAAAAGAAAATAAGATAAAAATTGTAGACGGCATTAATTTGAAGGAATTCAAATCTAAGAAAATCGGCGAAATATTAAATAAAATTAAAGTTGGCGAAGACCATAAAAAAGTTATGTTTGTTGTAGACTCGCCTTCGCAGACAATGTGTAAAGCGGTAAAAAATTTGCAGATGATAAAAATAAAAAACCCACTGATTCTTAATGCTCTTGACGTAATATCTTCGGATTGGTTAGTATTAGAGTTTAAATCGTTGCCTTTATTGGAAAAGAGAGTTTAAAAAATGATAGCCGAAACGATTAAGATAGTAATAGAACCGATAATAACGGAAAAGACAACAGCAAAGATGGAATCCGACAGAAAATACTCTTTCAGGGTAGACGCGCGCGCTAACAAAAACGCCATTAAATCCGCGATTGAGGAGATGTTCAATGTGGAAGTTATAAAAATTAACACTAAGATAAGGAAATCGAAACCCCGCAGAGTTAGATTAAGACAGGAAGGCAAAACCGCTTCTTGGAAAGAAGCTATAATTACTTTGAAAAAAGGGCAATCGATAGATATATTGGGATAAAAATGAAACAGGAAATTGAAATATATAGAAATATAGTGGATATACAATGGAAATACGTAGGATACAGACAATTTATTTCAAGGTATTTCAATGTATTTCCATCTATATCTATTTTCTGATAGTGAGGCGATTATGGGATTAAAAATACACAAACGGGTTACTGCGGGTCAAAGGAATATGATATCTCAGACTTTTGAAGACCTGACTAAAAAACCACCCGAAAGAAAACTTACAAAAGGACACGTGAGAAGAGCCGGTAGGTCCCGACAGGGCAGTATAACGGTTAGGAGAAAAGGCGGGGGTGCAAAACGCTGTTATAGAATAGTGGATTTCACTATGAAGAAAGAGGCGGTGAAAGGGATAGTTTCAAGTATTGAATATGATCCCAATAGAACTTGCCGCATTGCTTTAATAAATTATGCGGACGGCGATAAAAGATACGTAGTGGCTCCCGCAGGGTTAAAAGTCGGAGATGATATCTCTATCGGAGAAAATGCGCCTTTGACGACAGGCAATGCTTTACCATTAAGTAACATTCCGATAGGGACTCTTATATACAATCTTCAATTAAGTAAGGACAAAGACGCTCAAATTGTGAGAGCTGCCGGAGCATATGCTCAAATTTTAGCCAAAGAAGGCGGTTTTGCTAATATAAAACTGCCTTCCGGAGAAATAAGGAAATTCAGGATAGATTGTAAAGCTTGTATCGGACAGGTAGGTAATATAGAACATTCATCGCTAAGAATCGGCAAGGCTGGTAGGAGTCGGCATATGGGTAGAAGACCTAGGGTCAAAGGCGTTTCAATGAATCCTATAGACCATCCTCTCGGCGGAGGCGAAGGAAGAAGTTCCGGGGGGAGGCATCCTTCTTCTCCGTGGGGTAAACTTGAAAAGAAAACTCGCAAGAAGAAACTTTCCGACAAATATATAGTAAAAAGAAGGAAATAAAAAATGGGTAGATCGTTTAAAAAGGGACCTTTTGTAGATAAAAAATTAATTGCCAAAATTGAGCAGGTAAAAAGAGAAAACAGCAGAAAACCGATTAAGACATGGAGCAGAAGTTCTACGATTACCCCTGATTTTGTAGGGTTGACCCTTTCTGTTCATAACGGTAAGACCTTCGTCAATCTTTACATTACGGAAAACATGGTGGGTTATAGAATCGGAGAATTCGTCCATACAAGGACTTTTAGGGCACATGGCGCGCATACTGAAAAAGCCGCAACGACAACATAGTTCAACCACTTTAATTTACTAATGATATTTGAACCTAAAGGGAGTTTTTAGTGACTGGAAAAGCAATATTGCGTTTTGCTAAAATATCGCCCGCAAAATTAAGGGATGTTGCTTCTTTAATTAGAGGCAAGGAAATCAACAGGTCCTTAGTAGTGTTGCAATTTACTAATAAGAAAGGCGCGGGGCTTTTGGCTAAAGTTGTAAAAAGTGCTGTTGCCAATATTTTGCAGAAGGAAAGTACCATAGACGAGAATTCTCTTGTTGTAAAGGAAGTAAGAATTGATGAAGGCTCCAGATGGAAAAGAATTAGATTTCACGCGAGGGGCGGGGCTTCTGTTATAAAAAGGAAGACAGCTCATATAACGGTGGTTGTAGAGGGCAAAAAGACTAAATCAAAAGAAAGCAAAAAGAAACAGTTAAAAGATAATAAAAGGAACTAAAGATGGGTCAAAAGATAAATCCTAAAGGTTTTCGCATAGGCACTACAGTGGATTGGGATTCCAAATGGTATGCGGACAGAGACTATGCAAAATTGTTGCACGAGGATATAAAAATAAGAAATTTGATAAAAGAAAATTTAAAGTTCGCGGCTGTCTCTAAAATCGAGATTGCCAGGTTGCCGGAACAGGTAGTAATAGACGTGTTTACCGCAAAGCCGGGTATAGTAATCGGAAGGGGCGGAACGGAAGTAGATAAATTGAGAGCGCAAATCCAAGGATTGGTAAATAATAAAGAAATTGTATTGAATATAAGAGAGGTAAGGGATATTTCTTCGAATGCCCAATTAATAGCTGAAAACGTTGCGTTGCAACTGGAAAAAAGAATTCCTTTCAGAAGAGCGATGAAAAGAGTCATTAATCAGGCAATGGATTCCGGTGCCAAGGGAATAAAAATCAAATGCAAAGGGAGATTGGGGGGGAACGAAATAGCCCGGGACGAACAGTATAAAGAAGGTAAGGTTCCTCTTCACACAATAAGAGCTTTTATAGATTATGGTTTTGCCGAAGCGAAGACGATGTTTGGGACAATAGGCGTTAAAGTGTGGGTATACAAGGGAGAACTTTTAAAAGGTAAATCTGAGCAGTCTGCTGCCAATAAACTTTCTTCCGAAAATCAAGGTATTACGGAAACTCCTCTTACTAGAAGTAAGAAGACATCCAAACAAAAATCTCGTTTTCCGAAACAGAAAGCAAGTAAAGAACAACACTTGAAAAATGAATCTAAAAAAGTTAAAGGAAAATAAATTATGCCTCTTATTCCTAAAAGAATAAAATACAGAAAAAGGCAGAAAGGACGAATAAAAGGCAAAAGTTCCAGGGGAACTATATTAACGCATGGCGAATATGGAATAAAAGCTATGGAGGTAGGTATAATTACATCTCAGCAGATGGAAGCCGCAAGATTGGCAATAGCAAGGACTATAAAGAAAGGCGGAAAAATATTTTTCAAAGTTGCCACGGATAAACCTATAACAAAGAAGCCTTTAGAGACAAGAATGGGTAAAGGAAAGGGTGAAGTGGCAACTTGGGTTGCTCCGATTCAACCCGGAAGGATAATATTAGAGATTGAAGGAATTTCGGAAGATATAGCCATGAAAGCATTAAGGGTTGCTTGTGATAAATTGCCGCTTCAGACGAAGATAATTTCTCGTCACAGACTTTCATAAACGCGGAGTTTAAAGATGAAAAAAGCAGAATTTAAAGAATATTCCGACGAAGAATTGCTCTCAAAAAGAAATTCTTTATATACGGAACTTTTTAATTTGAGAACTCAACTTATTACGGGACAATTGAGTAATCTTAAAAAAGTCAAAGAAACTAAAAAAGATATCGCCCGTATACATACAATGTTAAAGGAAAGACAACTGAAAAATGAGCGTTCGCTTCGCTCACATGCTGTGATTACGCAGATTAAAAAAAACGATTACACAGATAAAAAAAATCTTTAATCCGTGTAATCTTTCATAAATCAGTGTAATTAATGAAAGGTTATTAAAATTTTATACTAAAATGAAAAAGCAAAAACAAGGTAAAGTTATTTCCGATAAGATGCAGTCCACCGTTATAGTGCAAGCGGTTAGTTTAGTGGTTCATCCAATGTATAAAAAAACGCTAAAACACAGGAGTGAATTTGTAGTACACAATCCCGATAACAAGGCAAAAATGGGCGATACAGTTAAAATAGTAGAAACAAAACCTTTATCCAAAACAAAGCGTTGGAAAGTAGTTGAAATTTTAAAGACTGCAAAATCCGGATTAGATGCGGGAACCGGGAAAATTCCAGCGGTTAAGAAGTCAAAGAAAAAGGATACGAAATGATTGGGTTAGCAACAAGGTTAGATGTGGCAGATAATACCGGTGCGAAAAGAGTTTATTGTTTCCAGGTTTTTGGCGGCAAAAAGAAATATGCCACCGTCGGAGATATAATAATGGCATCCGTTAAAGAAATAAGCACCGGCGGCACTATAAAAAAAGGCGAAGTCGTAAGAGCTGTTGTTGTCAGAGTAAAAAAAGAAATAAGAAGAAATGACGGCACATATATAAGATTCGACAATAATTCCGTAGTGTTAATCGATAAGACCAATAACCCCATGGGGACTCGTATTTTTGGTCCTGTCCCTAGAGAATTAAGAGATAAAAATTTTGCCAAAATAATATCTCTTGCACCTGAAGTGGTTTAAATTTTTAATAAAGGAAGCAAAATGAGTGTTTCGATAAAAAAAGGCGATACGGTTCTTGTGATATCGGGCAAGGACAAGGGCAAGACCGCTAAAGTTAAAATTGTGTTGCCTGAGAAAAATCAGGTGGTTTTGGAACGCATAAATATCGCTAAAAGGCATACGAAACCTTCGCGGAAGAATGCCCAAGGCGGAGTTGTTGAGTTGGAAAGACCGATTGACTGTTCCAACGTGGCAATTTATTGTCCTAAGTGCGCAAAAGGCGTGAAAGTAGGGATGAAAATATTGAAAGACAATACAAAAAACCGTTTTTGCAAATTATGTGAAGAAATAATAGATAAAACTTAAATTTCATTGGAGTTGAGCGGAAAATGGCCGAAGGGAAATATATTCCGAGATTAAAAGAGAAATACCTGAAAGAGGTTGTTCCTCAATTAAAGGGGAAATTTAAATATACCAGTTTAATGCGGGTGCCTAAACTGAAAATGATAGTGCTGAATATGGGTATTGGGGAAACCAAAGACGACAAGAAATTTCTGGACGAGGGGCTAAAACTGCTTGCTATGGTAAGCGGACAAAAACCTGTTATAACCAAAGCGAAAATATCTGTTTCCGGCTTTAAACTCCGACAAGGCAAACCCATAGGATGCAAAGTTACTTTGAGAAAAGACAGAATGTATGAATTTTTGGATAGATTTATTTCTTTTGTTCTGCCGCGTATCAGAGATTTTAGGGGCATTAATCCGGATTCTTTCGACGGGCGCGGCAATTATTCTATGGGAATACAGGAACAGCAAGTTTTTCCGGAAATAGCTCATGAGCAAGTCCCTTTCGTTATGGGAATGGATATTTCTTTCGTTACAAGCGCAAGAACCAACGAAGAAGGGTATGCTTTATTGGAAGCTTTTGGTATGCCTTTTAGGAAAGATTAGAAAAATATGGCTAAAAAATCGTTAATAGAAAAAACTAAAAGAGGAAATAAGTTTAAAGTTCGCTCTTATAACCGTTGCCAGCTGTGCGGGCGAAGAAGGGCATTTATAAGAAAGTTTGGTCTTTGCCGACTTTGTTTTCGCAAATTAGCTCATCAAGGACAAATTCCAGGTGTTACCAAGTCAAGCTGGTAGAATTATAAGATTTGAATATTATATTGTTTCTGGGAATTATTATAGCTTTATTTAGATATTAATAAGTAATAAGGAGAAGATAATGAGCATTACCGATCCGATAGCGGATTTTGTGGTTGCTTTGAGAAACGCTTCCTGTTCCCGAAGAAGTGAAGTAGTTGTCCCGTTTTCGAGTGTTAAGATGGGCATCTTGCAAGTGCTTAAAAAGGAAGGATTCATAGAGGATTATTCAAGTAAAAAAGACGGCAAAAAGAATAATATAGTGATCAAATTAAGATATTTCGGCAACGAACCGGCTATAAAAGACGCAAAAAAAATAAGCAGAATAAGCAGAAAAATTTATGTCGGTAAAGACACCATGCCGCTTACGGAAGGAAACCGAGTATTAATTATCTCTACTTCCAAAGGAATCATGACAGCCGACGGATGCAAAGAGAAAGGCATTGGCGGAGAACTTTTGTTTTATGTCGAATAGGAGAAGAAATAATGTCGCGAATTGGTAAAATGCCCGTTCCTATACCGAGTAACGTCAAAGTAGAGATTAAGGGTAATGTTGTTTACGTGGAAGGTCCAAAGGGTAAATTGTCTCAAAAATTTTCTCCGCTGGTTGATATCATAAAAGACGATGACAAAATTATCGTTAAACGTTTTTCGGATGAAAAATTTGAACGGGCTTTACATGGCACTACGAGAAATTTGATTGCCAATATGATAAAAGGCGTTTGCGAAGGGTTTCAGAAAGAACTGGAGATAGTCGGAATCGGTTATTCGGCAAAAGTGGAAGGGAAAAAGTTAATTATGAAACTCGGTTTTTCTCATCCTGTTGAATATGAGCCTATGGATGGCATCAATTTAGAGGTGAAAAAAGGAAAAACCTTAGAAATTATTATAAGCGGTTCGAACAAACAAGATGTTGGGCAAGCGGCTTGCGAAATTCGCAAGTGTTGTCCTCCGAATGCTTATAAGGGTAAAGGGATAAGATATAAAGGAGAACACATTAAACTTAAACCGGGCAAGACCGCGGCAACCGGCGCGCCGGGAGCAGTATAAAAGGACGGAGAACAGACAACAGAATAGAAATATGTGGAAATATGATAGATATACAATAGAAATACGTAGTAGAGAGACAATTTATTTCAATGTATTTCCATGTATTTCAATTTATTTCTATCTTGTTTTTTGATATCTGATAATATCATGAGCAAAGAACTTAAAATTAAGCGTATAAAGAGAGAAAGAAGGCATAGAAAAACGAAAGCGAAAATACACGGGACTTCCGAATGTCCAAGAGTATGTATTTTCAGAAGCGGTAAAAATATATATGTAAATATGATAGATGACCAAAGCGGAAAAATTCTTATGAGTTTTTCTTCTCTGTCAAAAGAATGCAGGGAAAAGAAAATAAACGGTTCGAATGTTCAGGGTGCGGCTATTGTCGGAGAATTGGCAGGTAAAAAGGCAATAGAAAAGGGCATTAAAAAGGGTGTTTTTGACAGAAGCGGATATCGATATCACGGCAGAATAAAAGCTTTGGCGGAAGGGTTAAAGAAATCCGGGATGTCATAGAAATCAAGTCCCATAGATTTTCGTTCATCAACGGGACAAGCGAGGAATTATGGAACAAGTTAAGGGAAAAATCAAAGAAGCAGAACAGACGAAAGAAAAAGTAGTATATATAAACCGCGTAGGTAAAGTTGCAAAAGGCGGAAGGAAAATAGCTTTTAATGCTGTTGTGGTGGTAGGGGATGGCAATGGCAGTGTGGGATATGGTTTGGGCAAAGCACCGGAAGTATCCGAAGCTATAAGAAAAGGAGTCAAAATAGCCACCAAAAATATGATTAAAATTCCCATAAAAGACAATACGATACCCGCTTCCGTTACAGGAGAATATATTGCTTCTAGAATTATTCTTAGACCTGCTTTCAAAGGAACGGGAATCATTGCAGGAGCTCCCGCTCGGGCGGTTTTGGAACTTGCAGGTATAAAAGATGTTCTAACTAAATCTTTGGGGTCAAATAATCCCCTAAATGTAATAAAAGCTACTTTAAACGGACTAAATAAAATAAGTAGGGATATAGAACGCTATAAAATGAGGGTCGAGGGAAAATGAAATTACATAATTTATTGCCTCCTTACGGTAAAAAACATAGAGTGAAAAGGGTCGGCAGAGGCGATTCTTCCGGTATGGGAAATTATAGCGGCAGAGGACAAACCGGAGAAAAATCCCGCGCTGGCCGTGTTCATTATCTTGGTTTTGAAGGCGGCCAAATGCCTTTATATAGGAGACTTCCCAAAAGAGGTTTTACTCCTTTGGCAAAAGAAAAATATCAGGAAGTCAACCTTTATTCCCTTAACATTTTCAAGGGGGACGAAGAAATAACTCCCGAAGTTTTGCACAAAAAGGGTCTTATCAAGAGGGCGACCGGTCTGGTTAAAATCCTCGGCAAGGGAACCCTCGAAAAAACTCTCACAGTAAAAGTTCATAAGTTTAGTTTGAAAGCAAAAGATGAGATAGCCCAAAAAGGCGGCCAAGCCGTAGAAATTAGCATGTCGCAGGAGGCTAAAAACACCCCGGGAAAGGTAAATTTTAAAAAAGAAACGGCGAAAACAAAACGCAAAACCAGCACTAAAGAGAAAAAAGAAGAAATTAAAACGGAAAGACCTGCAAGTAAAGAGAAGAAAAGTAAACCTGTAAAAAATAAAGATAGGGCAAAAACTAAAGATAAAAAGGAAAAGTAGTTTATTCATTATTATTTAGCGCAAAAAACCTAAAAGAAAAATGGCTGTAAACCTTGGCGGATTAAGAGATATTTTTAAGATTCCCGAATTATCGAGACGCATCTTTGCAACTTTAGCTTTCCTTGCTCTATATAGAGTGGGTATACATGTTCCAACCCCCGGAATAAATAGTGCGGCTTTATCGGACTTTTTTTCGAAAATGCAGGGAACTCTTTTCGGGATGTGGGACTTGTTCGCAGGCGGTGCTTTAAGTCAGGCTTCAGTGTTTGCTCTGGGCATAATGCCCTATATTACCGCTTCGATTATAATTCAAATGCTTGTTCCCGTAGTACCGTATCTTGAAAAGATTTCCAAGGAAGAAGGCGAGGAAGGAAGAAGAAAAATAGTCCAACTTACCCGATACGGCACTATTTTAATTTCAATAATCCAATCTTTGGGAATAGCGAGACTGCTTGAAAACCCGGGCGCTTTCGGGGGAATTGCCATGGTGGATTCTCCGGGTTGGGCATTTAGAATAATGACGATAATAACAATGACTGCGGGCACTACTTTTATAATGTGGATCGGAGAGCAAATTTCAGAGAAGGGTATAGGCAACGGTATTTCTTTAATAATTTTCGCGGGGATATTGGCGCGTTCTCCAGTTGACTTTATGAGAACTCTCACGCTTATCCAAAACAAACAAATGAATATTTTGGTATTGGTTTTCATCATTATATTTGGCATTGCGATCGTGGCGTCCGTCGTATTGATAACGCAGGCGCAAAGACGCATCCCCGTTCAATACGCAAAAAGGGTTATAGGAAGGAGAATGTACGGAGGACAATCCACTTATATCCCGTTAAGAGTAAATCAGGCGGGAGTTATTCCAATAATATTCGCCGTTTCCATAATGCAATTCCCCGATACCATAAGTGCTATGTTTTTTCGCGGAGCACAATCGAGGTTTGCGGAAATAATGTCTCTTTTTTCTTTAAGAAATCCTTTGGGAATGTTTATTTATGCGGTTTTAATAGTCTTCTTTACATATTTTTATACTGCTATAACTTTTAATCCTAACGAGATGGCTGAAAATATAAAAAAACACGGCGGATTTGTGCCGGGGATAAAACCCGGCAGGACCACTGCCGATTATTTCGAAAGAATAATGAATCGAATAGCACTTCCCGGAGGATTATTCCTTGCAGCAATAGCGTTGCTCCCGATGATTTTGGAGCGCGGTTTTAATCTGCCTTTCTATTTTGGAGGTACGTCTCTTTTAATTGTTGTGGGTGTTGCCTTGGATACAATGGGACAATTGGAATCGCATCTATTGATGCGCCAATATAGCGGCTTTATACAAAAAGGGAAGATGAGGGGCAGATATTAATAAATAAAAAGTGGAAATACATGGAAATATATAGATATATATAGAAATATGTTGCAGACGGACAATGTATATCCCTGCCCGCTTCGCAAGCAGGCGGGAACGTATTTCAATATATTTCTACCGTATTTCTCTTTAATTATATATGAAGATATTAATTATGGGACCGCCGGGCGCGGGTAAGGGAACGATAGCAGAGATGCTAAAAGAAAACTTCGGAGTTGTGCACCTATCCAGCGGCGATATATTAAGAGACGCCATAAAGGGAAATAACCCGCTTGGCATTAAAGCAAAGGCCTTTATGGAAAAAGGCGTACTCGTACCGGACGAAATCATAATAGAATTGATGAAAGAAGAATTTACTGCGGATGATTTTGTTTTGGACGGTTTTCCGAGGAATTTGGCTCAAGCAAAAAAATTGGAAGAAGCGGATATTGATGTAGATATAGTTTTGAACTTACAGGTAAGCGAAGAAACGATAATTTTCAGAATTTCGGGCCGGCGCATCTGCTCTAAGTGCGGCAAGATATATCATATTAAAAATATGCCCTCAAAAAAAGAAGGGATATGTGATGTTTGTGGAGGGGCTCTTTACCAAAGAAAGGATGACGAGCCCCAAACCGTGAAAGAGAGGATTAATACTTATAAACAGCAAACCGAGGAGTTGATAAATTATTATGCAAATAAGGGTATCTTAGAAAATATCGACGCTGGTGGAAATAAGGATACCACTTATGATAAAATCGCAAATTTAGAATGGCTAAAAAAGAAAAAATACAGGTCAAAGGCAAGGTTGTAGAATCTTTGCCCAACGCATATTTTAGGGTGGAACTTGAGAACGGGCATAAGATTTTAGCCCATATCTCCGGGAAAATGAGAGTGCATTTCATAAGAATTTTAACGGGGGATGAAGTTACGGTAGAACTTTCGCCCTACGATTTAACAAGGGGCAGGATAACATATAGGCATAGTAGATAAAAGAAGTAGAGAGTAGAAAGTAGAGAGCCCCAAACCAGAACAAGTTCGGTTCGGGGTAAATAAAGAAAAAATGAAGATAAGAGTTTCGGTTAAAAAAATATGCGGGAAATGTAAGGTCGTCAGAAGAAGAGGACGTGTTCACGTAATTTGTTCTAATCCCGCGCATAAACAAAGGCAGAAGTAGATGAAAAACGGTTATAGGTTATCCCTGCCCGACAATATTTGGCAGGCGGGGGTTTGCGGTTATCGTAAAAAAATAAGATTATCATTTACGAAGACCGAACACCGAAGACCGAAGACCGAAACCGAGGAACGAGGTTTATAATGGCGAGAATTATGGGTGTTGAAGTGCCGGATGGGAAAAAAACAAAAATTTCGTTAAGGTATATTTACGGAATAGGTCCCGCCCGGGCTATGTTTATATTGAATTCCACTGGCATAGACCCAGAAAAAAGAGTGAAAGAATTAAGCGGCGAGGAATTGAGTAAAATAGCCGCAGCAATACAATCAAATTTCAAAGTAGAAGGACCTTTGAAGCAGGAAATTACAAATAATATCAGAGAACTTTCCAGTATCGGTACATATAGGGGATATAGACACAAAGTGGGACTTCCCGTCCGCGGGCAAAGAACATCCTGCAATGCCCGCACAAGAAAAGGCCCAAGAAAAACAGTTGGAATCCTAAGGAAAAAAGTAAAAGAGAGAATTGCAGTATCTGAACAAAAGTAATAATTAAAAAGGTAAAAATTATGACGGAATCAAAATCAGAAAAGGAAAAGAAACAAAAATTACCGGAAAAGCACGCAAAAACCGAAGACAGTAAGAAAGTCCAGTCGGGTCATAAGTCTGATCAGACCAAAGAAGCTAAACGTGCTACGGAAGAGAAGCCGATTGATGATGGCAAAATAGTTGAAGAAATTAAAAGTGTAATAAGCAAGGGCAAGAAAAAAAGAAAAGGGTTAAAAGTTCCCAAAGGCGTAGTCCATATAAAATCAACTTTCAATAATACTCTGGTAACGATTGCTGACCTGCAGGGAAATACTGTAGTTTCTTCGTCGTCCGGAGCCGTCGGATTTAAGGGGACGAAAAAATCTACTCCTTTTGCGGCTTCTCGCGCCGCGGATATGGCAGGTAGAAAAGCTTTGGCGTTAGGTATGAAGGAAATAAGCGTCTATGTCAAAGGGCCGGGAGCAGGAAGAGAAGCGGCTATAAGGTCTTTGGAATCGGCGGGGCTTACGATAACGCTTATAAGGGATGTGACCCCAATCCCGCATAACGGATGCAGGCCGCCTAAAAGGAGAAGAGTGTAAATTAAAATGAAAAACGGTTATAGGTTATCCCTGCCCGACAATATTTGGCAGGCGGGGGTTATAGGTTATCGGTTAAAAATAAACAGAATATTTACGAAAACCGAACACCGAAAACCGAACACCGAGGGATTAATATGAGATATACGGGCCCAAATTGTAGGTTATGCAAGAGCGCAAATGAAAAGTTGTTCCTAAAGGGAGCAAGGTGCCATACCAGCAGATGTGCTATTACAAGGAAGTCCGAAAAACGCGATAAGAAAAGTAGAGCTGTTAGTTTGCGCGCAAAAAGAAAGACAAAACTGTCGGATTACGGAGTCAGGCTTGCGGAAAAACAGAAATTAAGAAGGATGTACGGCCTTTCGGAAAAAAGCTTCAAAAAACTCTTTAATGTCGCTTCCAAGAAAAAAGGGAATACAGGAGAAGTGTTTTTGACCTTATTGGAGAGAAGGCTTGATAACGTTGTTTTCAAGATGGGCTTTGCGAATTCCAGAGCGCATGCCAGACAACTTGTGGGTCATAAGTTTTTTGTTGTGGGGACAAGAAAAGTAAACATTCCTTCATATCTCGTGGACGAGGGCGAAGTTATCAAATTGGATCCGAAAAGGCAGGAAAAATTTAATAAGATGGTGTCAGCTGAAACAGAAGCGCAACTGCCTTTATGGCTGACCGTGGACAGAAAAAAGATAGAAGGGAAAGTATTGCGGATTCCCAAACGCGATGAAATTACAGTTCCAGTGGAAGAAAATTTGATTGTCGAATTCTATTCTCGTTAGTCTGTTGTTTTTTTCTGGCGAGAAGAATTTATAACGATTTAAAAAGGGGATAATCGATATGGAAGAGAATAACAAGATCGAATTTCTAATTATGCCGGAAAAATTGGAATGGGAAAAATTGACTGAAGTTTACGGAAAAGTTGTCATGTATTCCCTAGAAAGAGGATTTGCGACCACATTAGGGAATTCTTTAAGGAGAATGCTTCTTTTCTGTATTCCCGGCGCAGCTGTAACTTCTATCAATATAGACGGCGTCAAACATGAATTTTCAAGCATACCAGGCGTTGTAGAAGATGTCCCTCAGATAATTGCCAATTTAAAACAGACGATTATAAAAGTTTATGACGAAAAGGGCAGCAAGAAAGAACTTTCACTTGATGTGCGGGGTGAGGGTGAGGTCAGAGCAGGCGATATAAAAACCGATAAAGACGTGGAAATTTTAAACCCCCATCTTCATATTGCCACATTGGGCAAAGGCAAACGCCTGAAGATAAGTATTCAGGTTGAGAGAGGCAAAAGTTATATACAAGCCCAAAAAATTTCCGTTGCGGATATGCCTATAGGAACAATAGCCGTTGATGCGTTATTTTCCCCGGTTAAAAAAGTGGATTTCAAAATGGAAAATACGCGTGTGGGGGATAGAATAGATTACGAAAAGCTGGTGTTAGAAATTTGGACTAATGGGGCTATTTCTCCCGATAAAGCTTTGGAATACGCAACAGAAGTTTTGATTAAGCATTATGAGTTTATTTTGGACAGTTTGAGAAGAAAAGATGTAAAGGAAGAAATAGAAGAAGAAATTATTAAGGAAAATAAAAAAGAAGACAAAAAAGGGATACTATCCAAAACTCTTTCTGAATTCGACCTTTCGGTTCGTTCTATGAATTGCCTGAAAGCGGGGCACCTTAAGACTGTGGGCGATTTAGTGAAAAAAACCGTAGAAGAAATGATGCAAATTAAAAATTTCGGGAAAAAGTCCTTGGAAGAATTAACGGAGTTACTCGATAAACTCGGGCTTTCGTTTAAAAAAACAGAGGATAAGTAACAATCAATAGAGGACGGATACAAGAATCTGATTTCTGTCTTCTGTCTTCTGTAATCTGATATCTGATTAAAATATGAGACATCTTAATAAAAAGAGAAAGTTGGGAATGGGTGCTGCACGCCGGAAAGCGTTTCTGAAAAACCTGTTCACATCGCTTCTTGAACACGGGAAAGTAAAAACGACTGAAGTCAGAGGCAAGGAATTGGTTAAAGTTGGCAACAGCCTTATAGGAAAAGCCAAAAAAGGTGATTTAGTTTCCCGCAGAAAGGTCTCGTCCCATATTACCAACGATAAAGTCTCTGTAAACTTCTTCCAAAAAATTCTACCGGGGTTAGCCAATCGCAAAGGCGGTTATCTTAGATTAATGAGGGCAGGCATCCGTAAAGGTGATGGGGCTAAAGTCGTGATGGTAGAATTAATTGCAGAAGACAATCATCAGAAAGCAGGCGATAAGAAACATATGCCTGCAGCCCAGCCTGCTTCTAAACAGGCAAGCGAGAAGCAGGCGGGGAAGACAGATGACAGCCCGTAAACCCCTGCCCGCTTTCGCAAGCAGGCGGGAGAGATTTTGCTTTGCAAAATCACGGTTCAGGGCTGAGGTGAACCGTACTTCCCTGCCCTATACTCTACGTAGTATGCGGGTTCTGGTTCATCTCAGAAAACAGCAAGTAAAACACAGAATACATAGGCAAAGACCTGATTTTTGCTTCTTTATTTCTGAATTATGAGTATCAAAGTTGTAAATGATAAGTGTACGGGTTGTGGATTATGTTTGAAAGTTTGCCCCGTCAATGCAATCGAAATTAGAAATAAGCCTGCCCGCCAAGATTTGGCAGGCGGGGGTTCTAAAGGTGGAAAAGCTGTAATCCTCTCAAACTGCACGCTCTGCGGCGCGTGCGTCGATGTCTGTAAATTCGAGGCCATAGTCATAACAAAAGAAGAAAAAAAAGCAAAACTCGGATATAAAGGCGTATGGGTTTTTGCCGAGAGAAAAGGCGACTTGCTCCATGATGTCGGAATAGAATTATTGTCCTGCGGCAGGAATATAGCGGACAAATTAGGCGTTGAATTGGTATCGGTGCTTGCCGGAGACCACTGCGAAACCGATGCCCAAAATCTCATCCAACACGGGGCAGATAAAGTTTTTATACTTAAGGACTCCAGACTAAATAATGCCGAAATAGGTTTTCTCACTAGAGCATTTTCCGATTTGGCCGAAAGAGAAAAACCCGAAGTCATTCTTTTCGGAGCAACTTCCTTGGGTAGGTCGTTAGCTCCCCGTATTGCAGGACGTTTAAACACAGGACTTACGGCCGACTGCACGGAACTTGATGTTGATGTAGATAAAAAACTTTTGCTTCAGACGCGTCCGGCATTCGGGGGCAATATAATGGCTACGATTATAACGCCTGAAATGCGGCCTCAGATGGCTACGGTCCGCCCCAAAGTTATGAAAAAACCTGTACCGAACACGGCAGGAAAAGGCGAGGTCATAACAATAACACCTTCCGTTGATACAGAAGACCAACTCACAAAAATCCTTCGGACGATAAGAGAAGAAAAGGAAGTAGTTGACCTTCAAGAAGCAGACATCATAGTTTCCGGCGGAAGAGGGATTGGCAAGAAAGAAAATTTCACTCTTATACAACAACTGGCAAAAGTTTTGGGAGGTGCAGTTGGCGCATCAAGAGCGACCGTTGATGCCGGTTGGATTCCTTCGTACCATCAAGTCGGACAGACGGGCAAGACTGTACAGCCGAAACTTTATATTGCCTGCGGCATTTCCGGCGCCATACAGCATCAAGTGGGCATGCGTTCCTCCGATATTATAATAGCAATCAACAAGGATCCCAATGCTCCTATTTTCGACATCGCAACTTACGGAATAGTCGGCAATTTATTCGAAATAATTCCTGCTTTGATAAAACAACTCAAGAAATAATAGATAAATCTATATTGTTAGATAGAGAGTGGAACAAAGACCATAAACTATAAACTATTAGCTATAAGCCATTATGTCATTCTCTTTTGAATTCGATATCCTTCCTAAAGTTAATCAGTCAATTATAGAAATAGAAAGAGTCAGGGGTTTTTTAGACGCGATAAAATCCAAAGGAAGTTGGTTGGTAGACCTGCAAAATGAAATTCTTATTCTCGAATCTCATTGCTCTACTCATATAGAAGGCTCCGAACTTACTTTGGACCAGTCACGCAATATTTTGGAGGATGTACCCGTTAAAGACGTAAGTCCCGAGGATAAGCGGGAACTGCTCAATTATAAAGAAGCTTTGGAGGTTGTTTACGAACAAGCAAGGGAAAATACCCCGATTACCGAGAAATTAATCAAAGAACTCCACGATATAACCGTAAGAACCGTAAGAAACAATCAGGGGGGACCGGGAAATTATCGCAAAGTGCAGAATTTTGTGGTTGACTTGAATACGCAGGAGATAATATATACTCCTCCACCCTCTTCCGAAGTTCCCAGAATGATGAGAGAATTCACTGCATGGCTTAATACAAAAAAATCTTTTTTATCGCCTGTTTTTATCGCCGGTATAGCTCAGATACAACTTGTAAATATCCATCCGTTTGTCGACGGCAACGGCAGGGTTGCGCGGCTTCTTGCTACCTTAATTCTTTATGAAAAGGGATATGATTTTAAGAAACTTTTCAGCATATCGGAATATTACGACAAAAATAGGCCCGCTTATTATGGAGCTATCCGTTCCGTTAGCCAGCATAATATGGATTTGACCTGGTGGCTTGAATATTTCGTAAAGGGCTTACAGTTTCAAATATCCAAAATAAGGGAAAAAGCCGAAGATATTATCCAATTGGAATTGTTAATTGGGCAATTAAAACTTTTTAAACTCAATGACTGCCAGGAAAAAATTATCGGATATATTTTTTTTAAAGGAGAGATTGACAATGAAAAATGCCAGAAGATATGCAGAATGACAAAGCAATCCACCGGAAGTAATCTCGTCTCTTTGGTAAAAAAGAATTTAATAAAAAAGGACGGGGCGCATTATATTTTTTCAGATTTTATTTTGGAAATGATAACTAGTATAAAAAATCACAGATAAAAATATTAAAAAATCCTTAACGCTTTAAAGAGGTTATAGTTATAACTCTTCCTTCGTCCATCATTTGTCGGAGTTTTTTCTTCAGCAGAGTTTTTATTAGATTTCGTATGGCGGGAATAAGCGCCGAAAGTCCGATAATATCAGTTAAAAGTCCCGGGGTCAGCAAAAGTATGCCTCCGCAAAGAATTATTACTCCGTCCAATATTTTCTCTCCCGGCATTATGCCGCTGTTTATATCCGTTTCTATTTCTTTAAGCGTTTTAAATCCTTGTTCTTTAGCAAGAAACGCTCCTAATACGCCCGTAATTATTACTATAGAAAGAGTGTAGAATACGCCTATATGCTTGCCGATTCCTATCAAAATAGCCAATTCTATAATCGGAACCAAAGTGAAAAGCAAAATTAGATACCCCAACATTTGCCATGTCCTCCTTCGAATAGTTTCTATTATACTAAATAATAAACGCAATATTCCTGACAATAGAAACAAAAGCGGGTATAATCGTAAAGTGTCGAGCAAAAAACCCTATGTTAAAATAGGCAGAATAATCCGTTCAAAACGCAGGACTTTGGGGTTGGAAATTTCAAGCGATGCTTCTTTAATAATCCGCGCTCCTCTGCGCATTCCTTTTATTGAAATTCAAAAAATAGTCTTTTCGAAAAGAAATTGGATAATAAACAAACAACGGATTGCTAGAGAAAAACGCTTGCAGGGATTTCCCAAAAATTTCATGGAAAGAGACGAATTCCTATATTTGGGGAAAAAATATCCTCTCGTCATTTTGGAAAATGCCGTAAATCCTCTCTTTTTTAATAAAGAATTTCGTATTATAAGAAATTATCTCCCTTCGGCACGGGAACTATTCATAGATTGGTATAAGAAACAAGCACAATCAAAAATAAAAGAGAGATTGGATTTTTATTCGGATTCGTTGGGATATAAGTATAATAAATTCGGCATATCTAATGCCAGGAAGCGCTGGGGCTCTTGTAATAGCAAGGGGAATATCTATATTAACTGGCGGTTGATTATGGCGCCGATTGACATTATCGATTATGTGATTATTCATGAATTGGCCCATTTAAAAGAAAGAAGCCATTCTAAAAAATTTTGGGAACGGGTAAAGATAATTCAGGGCGATTATAAACAGAGAAGAATATGGCTGAAAGAAAACGCTCAATTATTGATAATGGATACTTGATATAAATTGCGATATACTAAAGCACCGAAAGGAGGGAAGGGTATGCTTATACTGGTGAGGCTGATAAGCGTGTCCATAGCGGTTTTTGGCATAGTGCTTGTATTGAGTCCCGAGATATTTAAAAAAGTCATGGTTTATTTTAAAGAAGGCAATAGAATTTATGGAGCCGGAGTAATTCGTATCCTATTAGGGTGTGTTCTTTTGATTGCTTCGCCGCAATGCAGGTGGACTATTTTTATGGTTGTAATCGGAATTTTTTTTATTTTAGCGGGGTGCCTTATTTTTACTCTCGGATTAAAAAAATCCAAGTCTATTCTTAATGCCTGGGAGAAAAAATTGGGCGCTATGATGCCGCTTACAGGTCTTGTTCCTATAACGCTTGGCATATTGCTGCTTTTCGCGGCATAATACAGTAAAAGAAGCAGACCCCGCTCCCTGTGCTAAAGCATTGGGCTTTGGGGAAACTTAATAACACAAACCCTCCATTTCTGCTCTAAAGAGCGGGGCTTTATGGAGCGGGGTAAATGGAAAACAAAAGATTAAGAAAACTTTGGGATGAACTTAAGAAAGAAACTCTATCACGCACCGGCACTCATCAAATCGCGCTCGGCATCGGAACGGGCGTTTTCTTAGGGATATTTCCTGTCCAGGGTTTCAAAACGGCTATAGCTGCGCTTATTTGCACTTTGTCTAAAAAGATAAATTTCATAGCGCTTTTTACCGCGAGTACGGTTTTTTCCCTAATTCCCCTTGTCCCGTTTGTTTATTTTTTCGACTACTGGGTCGGGACTAAAATCTTGGGTGTGCCTGTACTTTTTACGATAGAATCTTTCAAAAATTTTAATATTCGAATGCTAGGGGATTCTGTAGGCGCGTTGTTTATCGGCGGCGCTTTTATCGGAATAGTGATGGGTATAATTTCGTATTTTTTATCGTTTTTGGTATTGAAATTAAAAAATAAAAGAATGGGTAAAATATAAAATTGGACATAAAACGAAATTTAAAGATTATTTCGGGCGGGCAGACAGGCGTTGACAGGGCGGCGCTCGATGTTGCTTTGAAATATAAAATTGAATGCGGCGGTTGGTGTCCGAAAGGGCGTATTGCCGAAGACGGAATTATTCCAAAGCATTATCCTCTGAAAGAAACGCCTTCGCCGGAGTATACAGTTAGAACAGAGTGGAATGTTCGTGACTGCGACGGGACTCTTATTTTGAATGTGGGGGAACTTAACGGCGGGACGGCTTTTACCGTTGAGTGCGCGAAAAAATATAAAAAACATTGTCTTGTTGTGGATTTGGCCCCGCACCACGTAGGGTGCGGGGTTTCAAAAAAATATGGAAAGGATATTGTTTCTTTCGGCAATAAACTAATTGTTCAAGGCTGGATTTTTGTAAATGATATAAGAATATTGAATATTGCGGGACCGCGCGAAAGTAAATCGCCGGGAATATATGAAACGGCGAAAAGGTTTTTGGAAGAAGTTTTTGCTGTTAAATAAACTAACGGTTATCGGTTTTCGTTTTTAAATTTTTACGCAAACCGCAAACTGTTCTTAGTATTTCCGATAACCGTCATTTATTCCTTCCCATTTTCTCCTTCATTCTTTTTATTTCGTCGCGGATAACTGCGGCTTTTTCAAATTCGAGTTCTTTTGCCGCTCTTAACATTTCGGTTTCCAGTTCCGCGATTAACGACTCGTCTTCAATCGTATATCTAATCCCTTTTTCTCTAATCAAAGAAACAAGATGTAAACTCTCTGCCTTTGTCTTGATTTCTCTCTTTAGTAAATCTACTATTTCTTTCTTTATTGTTTTGGGAGTAATGTTGTGTTTGCGGTTGTAATCCGTCTGAATTTTTCTTCTTCTTTCCGTTTCTTTTATGGCATTTCCCATGGATTTGGTTATTTCATCAGCATACATTACTACTTCGGCCGATATGTTTCTTGCGCATCTTCCTATTACCTGAATAAGAGATGTTTCCGAACGCAAAAACCCTTCCTTGTCCGCGTCAAGGATTGCCACAAGCGAAACTTCCGGCAAATCCAGCCCCTCTCTTAAAAGATTTATTCCTACCAGACAGTCAAATTTTCCTTTTCTCAAATCGCTTAATATTTCCACTCTTTCAAGTGTCTCTATTTCAGAATGCAAGTACCTGACCTTTATACCTTTTTCTGCAAGATATTCCGCCAGTTCTTCCGCCATTCTTTTGGTGAGCGTCGTGACCAAAATCCTTTCGTGTTTTTCCGTCCTCATCTTTATCCTTTCAATCAAATCATCTATCTGATGTTCGGTCGGTTTAACCGTAATTTTCGGGTCAACAAGACCGGTCGGCCTTATAATTTGTTCTACCACTTGTTTGCTCCTTTTCAGCTCAAATAGGGCAGGCGTTGCGGATGCATAAATCACATTGTTCATTATCTTTTCGAATTCTTCAAATTTCAAGGGTCTGTTATCCAAAGCCGAAGGCAGACGGAAACCGTATTCCACAAGTGTTTCTTTGCGGGCTCTGTCGCCGTTATACATGCCGTTGATTTGTGGGACCGTAACATGTGATTCGTCTATTACCAGAAGAAAATCTTCGGGAAAATAATCGATAAGAGTATAAGGCTTTTCTCCGGGTTTTCTGGATGACAAATGCCGCGAATAATTTTCTATCCCCGGACAATAGCCCAATTCCTGAAGCATCTCCATGTCATAATTTGTGCGGGTTTCCAGCCGCTGCGCTTCAACTAATTTATGCTGTTTATTCAACTTCTTGAGATGGGTTTTAAGTTCCGCTTTTATGCTTTCGATTGCCGTGTCCAATGTGTCCTGGCTTGCCACAAAGTGTTTTGCGGGATAGACCATTATTTTATTCAACTCTTTTTTAACGTTATTTGTCAGCGGCTCGATTTCTTTTATTTTTTCTATTTTCTCACCCCACAATTCTATTTTTACGGCTATCTCTTCATAAGCGGGGAAAATTTCTATCGTATCTCCGCGGACCCTGAAAGTTCCGCGTTTAAAATTGATATCGTTTCTTTCATACTGCATTTGTATAAGCCGTTCTAAAATATACTCGCGGTTATATTCTTTGTCCTTTTCCAATACAAGCGACATGTTTTGCCAGTCCTCAGGCGAGCCCAGCCCGTAAATGCAGGAAACACTTGCAACAATTATTACGTCGTCTCTTGAGAATAAACTCGAAGTGGCTTTAAGCCGCAGTCGGTCGACTTCCTCATTGATTGAAGCGTCTTTTTCAATGTATAAGTCTTTCATCGGAAGATATGCTTCGGGTTGGTAATAATCATAATAACTTACGAAATATTCAACGGCATTACTCGGAAAAAATTGTTTGAATTCCGAATAAAGTTGCGCCGCCAAAGTTTTATTGTGCGAAATTACAAGCGTGGGTTTATTTATGTTGGCAATTACGTGGGCAACGCTAAAAGTTTTCCCAGAACCCGTAACACCCAAAAGGGTCTGTTCTTTGTAACCCTGCTTTAGGCCGTCAGTTAGCTTTTGAATTGCTTTTGGCTGGTCGCCCTTTGGTTTGAATGGAGAAATCAACTCAAACATGGTTAATAAAGGTTAACATAAGTTAATAAGGGTTAACAATGGTTGCAAAAAATAATACAATTCTACTGGTGTTCAAAGCGCATTTCAAATATCTTGACATAAGAAGATTTGAAAGGTATAAATAGACTCGCAAAATTTCTCATATTGTTTTAACTGAAATATTGAATATCAGATTATGATTGATTTTAAACAGAAAATTCTTATGACCGGTTTTGGCGTAGTGGCGCAGGCCACTCTGCCGATGTTGTTGAAACATCTCAACGTTCCGTTACGCAATATCACGGTTATTGACCTTGAAGACTGCGAGGAGATTCTACGGCCTTGGATGAAAAAGGGATTGCATTTTATCCGCGAACGCGTTACTCCTTTAAACCTCTCTCGGCTGCTTTCGGCTCATGTTGGACGCGGCGGACTGATTATTGACTTAACTTGGAGCATAGACTTTTTCGATGTCATGAAATGGGCGCACCAAAACGAAGTGCTCTATGTCAATGCTTCTTTGGAGTCTTGGGATACGACATTGGATATGCATAGCAAGTCTTCTCTCGACAAATCTCTATATTCACGATATCAAAAACTATTGCCTTTGGCTAAGCAATGGCGAAACGCGACAACTGCTGTCATAGACCACGGCGCAAATCCGGGTTTAGTATCGCATTTCGTAAAACAAGGGCTTTTGGATATCAGCATGAAGATAATTAATGAAAATAGTATACCGCGCGCTCAAGTCCGACGCATTGAACATATGATTAAACAGGAAAAATTCGCCCACCTGTCCCGTGAATTGGGAGTCAAAGTTATCCACTGCAGCGAATGGGATACACAGCGCGCTTCTGAATCAAAACGTACTGACGAATTCGTGGCGACTTGGAGCGTTGACGGCATGTGGGAGGAATCGATTTCTCCGAGTGAACTCGGCTGGGGTACGCATGAAAAACAATTGCCGCCGTTTGCCATCAAACCGGAAAACGGTTCCGCCAACCAAATTATTCTGCCTCAAATGGGGCTAAACACTTGGGTGCGTTCCTGGGTCCCGAATCAGGAAATTGTCGGTATGATTGTCACACACGGCGAATCTTTCGGTATCTCGCATGCTCTAACTGTGCGCGAAAAAGGCCGAGTTGTCTATCGGCCGACGGTCCATTACGCATATATGCCTTGCAATGATTCGATTGTATCTTTGCACGAACTGCGATGCCGAAATTATGAACTTCATCCCAAAAAGCGCATTATTACAGACGAGATTGAAGAGGGAAAAGACCTCGTTGGCGCGTTGATTATGGGACATAGATACCACTCCTGGTGGACAGGCAGTGTCTTAAGTATAAAAGCCGCCCGGAGAAAAGTCCCGCACTTGAATGCTACGGCAGTGCAGGTAGGCGCAGGCGTAATGTCGGCTATTTTGTGGATAGTTCAAAATCCAAATCGAGGAGTTTGTTTTCCCGAAAACCTGCCGCACGAAGAAATTTTGCGCTATGCGCGCCCTTATTTGGGACAAGTAGTTTCACAGCCTTCGGACTGGACCCCGCTAAGAACGCATCGGGTTTACTTTAGTGAAAATCCTCAAGCTCAGCCCGACCAGAGCGACCCGTGGCAGTTTACGAACTTCCTTTTCCGGCCGTAAAAAAAATTAAAAAGAAAACCGAAATACTTTTTCACTTCCGCATTTCAAATTGCTCGCCTTGCTTTTTAAAATCCCAACTTATCACCGCGTAGGTGATAAGTCGATAATATTATTGTTTTTGAAAGGTTATTTTCTTAATCTTGAATAAATCGCGGGATTTGTTGTATTATTGCTTTCCATAAACGGAAAGAAAAAATAATGGCTGAAAACAAAACAACACCTTTATACGAACAACATAAAAAATCGGGCGCGAAGCTCGCCGAATTCGGCGGTTTTTTAATGCCCATACAATATCAAAGCGCAATCGAAGAACATTTATGGTGCAGAAAAAAGACGGCCGTATTCGATACTTCGCATATGGGGCAGTTGTTGGTTGAAGGCAATACCGCCCAGTCCGAATTGGATAAAATCGTTACCGTTGATACAACGAAAATTCCTTCTTTTAAATGCCGATATGGTTTTATGCTGAATGAAGAAGGGGGAATAAAAGACGATTTGATTGTTTACAAAATCAGTTCTGAAAAATTTGTGGTAATTGTTAATTCCGGGACTGCTTGGGCAGATAAGGAGCATGTTGAGAAAAATCTGGACAAGGCCCGCCTTAGTTTTTTAAGCGACAACTACGGGAAGATAGATGTGCAGGGCCCTGTTTCGGCAGATGTGTTGAAGGATATTTTTAGTATCGATTTATCCGGATTGAAATATTACGGATTCGGATATTTTGATATTTTGGGAGAGAGTTGTATAGTTAGCAGGACGGGCTATACCGGAGAAAGAGGGTATGAGTTATGTTTACCAAATTCCGTGATAGTTGAAGTATGGAGCAAATTATTGGATGATGAACGGGTAAAACCGGCAGGTTTGGCCGCCCGCGACACTTTACGGCTGGAAGCCGGTTTGCCTTTATACAGCCAGGATATAACAGAAGCCACAACTCCTTTGGAAGCGGGATTAGGCCGGTTTATTAGTTTTGATACTAATTTTATCGGAAAAGAAAGATTGGAAGAATTAAAAAATAAAATCAGCAGAAAGTTTGTTTTCTTTAAGTCCGATTCCCGGCAGTCTCCGAGGCATGATTATAAAATATATATTGACGGCGAGTCCGTAGGTTTTGTGACAAGCGGCACATTTTCGCCCTGTTTGCAGAGGGGCATCGGCGCAGGATATGTGGATAGACCGCAGGTAAGCGCCGGCCAACAGATAGTTGTTAAAAGTAACGGACGGGAAATTAAGTGTACTATTATTAATAAACCTTTTGTTGAAACTAAAAAATAGAGGAGGTTCTAACTAATGAACGTACCGGAAAATTTATTTTATACTAAGGAGCATGAATGGGTAAAAATTGAAGGTAGTAGGGGAACTATCGGCATAACAGACCATGCCCAGCATTCTCTGGGAGATATAACTTTTGTGGAAATGCCTGCTAAAGACGCCGCTTTTAACCAGTTTGATAAAATTTCTACTGTTGAATCCGTAAAAGCCGTTTCCGATGTTTACAGTCCGATGTCGGGTAAGGTAATTGAAATAAACGAAAAACTCAACAGTAATCCCGAATTGATTAATCAGGAGCCTTATAGCCAGGGCTGGATTTGTGTAGTAGAAATAAAAGATTCCGGCGAGACGAAGAACCTTATGGACACGGAAAGTTACAAAGAATTTCTCAAAACACAGGAATAATAATTATGAATTATACGCCTCATACGAAAGAAGAAATCAGCCAAATGCTGAAGGATATCAAAGTCAAATCTATTGAAGATTTGTTTAAAGATATTCCCAAATCTTTAAGGCCTAAATCATTTGGAATTCCCGAAGGCAAGTCTGAATTTGAAGTTGTGGAACACCTCAAAAAATTGGCTTCCAAAAACGCCGCGGGATTGATTAACTTTTTGGGCGCAGGTTTTTACGACCATTATGTGCCTTCGGCGGTAAATCACTTAGCAGGCCGCTCTGAGTTTTATACGGCATATACTCCTTACCAGCCGGAGTGTTCTCAGGGCTGGCTGCAGTCTATATATGAATATCAAACAGCAATATGCGAGTTAACCGATATGGACGTTTCTAATGCATCGTTGTATGACGGAGGCACTGCTTTGTATGAAGCCGCTATGATGGCAGTCAGGATTACCGGCAGAAATAAAATTATTGTTGATTCCGGAGTAAGTTTGATATACAGGTCGATGTTATATACTTACACTTCCAACTTATCCGTGGAATTCGTTGAGATTCCCGTTCTGCACGGCAGAATTTCGCGCGACGATATAAAAAAACTGATGTCTGATGATACCGCCGCTATTATTCTTCAGAATCCCAATTTTTTCGGCGCTATTGATGACCATTCCGATATTATTGATTTGGCGCACAGCAAGGGTATTTTGGCGATTGAATCCGTATATCCTATTTCTCTGGGGTTGTTAAAAACTCCGGGCGCTATGGGGGCTGATATTGTAACCGGAGAAGGGCAGAGTATAGGAAATTATTTATCGTTCGGCGGCCCTTACTTAGGATTCTTAGGAACCAGAAAAAAGTTTGTCAGAAATATGCCGGGCAGGATAGTCGGAAAAACAGAAGATGTTGACGGCAGTCCCGGTTACGTGCTGACCCTGCAGACCCGTGAACAGCATATACGCCGCCAGAGCGCTACTTCTAATATTTGTTCAAATGAAGCGTTGTGCGCACTTAGAGCGGTTATATATCTTTCGTTATTGGGTAAGACAGGGTTAAGGCAGTTAGCTCAGTTGATTTATGATAAGGCAGAATTTGCGAAAGATGCAATTGACAAAATACCCGGAGTGCAGGTTAAACGCAGTTCCCCGACCTTCAATGAATTTACTGTTCATTTGCCCGTGAATGCGGATGAAATTATCAACAAGATGGTCGATAAAGGATTTGCGGCCGGTTTTCCGTTGGGCAGATATTACAAGGAAATGGATAATTATCTGCTGGTAAGTATAACCGAAAAGCGCACTAAAGAAGACATCGTTAAATATGCGGAAAGTTTGGAGGCGGTTCTATGCGACTGATATTCGAAAAATCAAAAGAGGGACGTTCAACTTTTAAACTTCCCAAAAGCGATATCATTGAAAGCCGCAAATTTCCGGAAAAATTCAGAAGAAGCTCTGACCCCGATTTGCCGGAGGTTTCCGAATTGGATGTTATCAGGCATTACACTAATCTGTCGCGTAAAAATTTTTCCGTAGATACTCATTTTTACCCTTTGGGTTCATGCACGATGAAATACAATCCCAAATTTACCGAAGATATAGTAAATATGCCGGGATTTAAGGACTTGCATCCGTTGATACCTCAACTTTTGGGCGGCGGCGTGCTTGCCCAGGGCTCTTTAGAAGTTATTTACCGGCTTGAAAAACTGCTTGCGGAAATTACCGGCATGTCCGCTTTTACTATGCAGCCCTTGGCAGGCGCGCACGGTGAATTAACAGGAGCTATGTTAATAGCCGCTTATCATAAATCTAAAGGCGACCGCAGAAAAACCGTTATTGTCCCGGATTCTTCTCACGGAACAAACCCTGCTTCCGCCGCTATTGCCGGATACGAAGTTGTTGTTGTCCCTACGGATAAAACAGGGTGTATGGATATGGATGCTTTTAAGAAAGCGCTTTCAGAGGAAGTAGCCGCGGTAATGTTGACCTGTCCTAATACCTTGGGGCTCTTTAATCCGCGAATAAAAGAAATTGCCGATTTAGCTCATCGCTGCGGAACACTAATGTATTATGACGGGGCAAACCTTAATGCTATTATGGGCAAGGCTAAACCCGGCCAGTTAGGATTTGATATTGTGCACCTTAATTTACATAAAACTTTCTCCACTCCGCACGGCGGAGGTGGCCCGGGCGCCGGACCGGTGGGAGTAAGCGCCGAATTGTCACAGTTTTTACCCGTTTCAAAAGTTGTTATGCGTAAAGACGGCACTTTCGGTTTGAATTATAATGGTTCCCGATCAATCGGTTACATAGCCCCTTTTTACGGTAATTTTTTAGTATTATTAAAAGCGTATGCTTATATAAGGTTACTCGGAAAAAGCGGGCTGATAGATGTTTCCGAAAAAGCAGTGCTGAACGCTAATTATATAAGAGAAAAACTTAAAAAATATTTCAAACTGCCGTATGACAGGATTTGTATGCACGAATGTGTCCTGTCCGCATCCGAACAGCTTGAAAACGGTGTAAGAGCTTTAGATGTTGCCAAGGCTTTGATAGAACACGGGATTCATCCTCCAACCGTATATTTCCCTCTTATCGTCAAGGAAGCTTTGATGATAGAGCCGACCGAAACCGAGTCTAAGGATACTCTTGACGGATTTATTCAGGTTATGGTTGAGATTTCACAATTGGCTAAAAACAAACCTGAAGAATTAAAAGCTATGCCTAAAAGCACTCCTGTAAGGCGTTTGGATGAAACCAAAGCCGCCCGCGAGCTTAATCTTCGCTGGAAAAGGGTATAGCACTTTTTATATCTTATCTTGAGAAAAAGCAATGAAAAATTGGCGGTTTATTAATTCTAAATTTTCTCATCCTTACGTCAATATGGCAGTTGACGAATCCCTGCTGGAAAGTTATTCAAAAACAGGCGTGCCGGTTCTGCGTATTTACGGATGGAAACCGGCAGGTTTTTCGGTTGGTTTCAGTCAGGATACTCCGGCTGTATTGGATTTGCAAAAGTGCAAATCCGATAATATCCCTGTGGTGAAAAGATTGACCGGCGGCACTATTATATTCCATGACGATGAAATAACTTACAGTTTGGTGTGTTCGCAGTCGGATATTCCCGAAATTTCTACCGTGAAAGAGGGTTATAAACATATCTGTGGGGGGCTGATAGATTTTTACGGCCGTTTGGGGCTGGACGCGCGGTTCTCTTTGTATGACCCGCAGGCATTTAAAAATAAGTCGGCTTTCTGTTTTGCCAGTTGTCAGGATTACGACATTATGATAAACGGCAAAAAAATAGGCGGCAATGCCCAAAGAAGAAAGAAAAATCTGATTCTGCAGCACGGCTCAATTCCTTTGGGACTAGATATAAAAAAGATAAATAGATTTTTGAAGGAAGATATTATAAAAGTAACCGGCAATACTACTTGTTTGAATGATTTGACCGGTGAAAGACAAGAATTTGACTGCTTGGTTGATTTGTTGAAAAAATCATTTGAATCGAGTTTGAATGTTGAAATGGTTGTCGATAATTTAACCGAAGCCGAAAAGGATTCTGCTTCGCAATTGGAGGCCGAAAAATATTCTCGGCCGGAATGGAATATCTATGCGAGACCTTTCTCAAAAGCCGGCATGGCTGCGTAAAAAATTCCGGCTTTCTGACTGCAGTCGGGTAAAAACTTTACTGCGCGGACTTAATCTTCACACCGTTTGTGAAGAAGCCATGTGCCCCAATGTAGGCGAATGTTTTCATAAGAACACAGCCGCTTTTATGATTTTGGGCAATATCTGCACGCGTGATTGTAAGTTTTGCGGGGTTGCTAAGGGAGAACCGCTTCCTCTGGATGATACCGAGCCGCAAAATATTGCCCAAGCGGTTAAAGCTATGGGTTTGAATTATGTAGTGGTAACCAGTGTTACCCGCGACGATTTGCATGACAAGGGCGCAGGCCAGTTCATCGATACGACAGCCGAAATAAGAAAAACATCTCCCGAAACAAAGATAGAGCTTTTGATCCCGGACTTTAACGCGGAAGAAAAACTTATAGAAAGAGTTGTTCAAATAAAGCCCGATGTTATAAATCACAATATAGAAACCGTAAAACGTCTGTATCCCGATATACGCTCCAAGGCAAATTACCGAAGGTCCTTGCAGGTTCTGCGTATAATTAAAGGTATTGATTCTTCAATGCGGACAAAATCCGGCTTTATGCTCGGATTGGGCGAAACCGGTGAAGAAGTGAAAGAGTTGCTGAAAGACTTAAGAAGTGTCGGCTGTGATTTTTTGAGTATAGGCCAATATTTGCAACCCTCACGCGAGCATTATCCTGTGCAGGAATTTGTTAATCCGGAAAAATTCGAAGAATACAGGGTGTTTGCCATGGACTTGGGGTTTTCCGCAGTCAAAAGCTCTCCGTATACCCGAAGTTCCTACCAAGCCGATGAGTATATGGTTTGAACGGAGAAGTCAGTTCAAACATGGTTAATAGGGGTTAACATAAGGTTAATAAAAGTTAATATTGGTTACAAAAGACACAATACAATTGTGCTGGGCTCTTAGATGCGCATTTCAAATTAACATGCTTGACAGAGAAAATTTTGGGGAGTATAAATAAAATCGGACATTTCAATTTATGGATATAGAAAAACGGAAAAAATGGTCATTACTTAGATATAACTACTATTCTTCAGGTCGAAATGAGATGTTGATCGGTAATTATAGTGCCGCAGGCATACTTTTAGGCTATGCAATTGAGACTTCCTTTAAACATGCACTTATAGAATCCGGATTTGATGACAAAAAAATTTTAAAAGAACACAACCCTCGCATTCTAATGAAAGCATGTCGTAAAATAGGGATACTAAAAGATATTGAAGTTTCTGACGATTTCTTGGACTATATTAACGATCATCTTAAGCCAAGATATCCTTCTTTCATTGATGAAGTTCAAAAAAATATCTTTTCTAAAGGTAGAGCAGACATTATTGGCCCACTATTACTATCTTGGTACGACGACCTGATGTTCGAAATAGATAGTTGGTTATTTGGTAAAACATCAGATAATCTATCGTCTTGTTTCTTTCGCGCTACTGACGATATAAACTTACTCAAGGGAAAATTATTTTTTCATGCAAACTTTCATGCTTGCTCAAATATCAATCAACTTATTGAGATGAGAAAAAATCATCTGGGTAATAATTCTTTGTTTATTGCTGAACTAGAAAAAGGCATAAAGAACTTTTGGTCTACAGTTTCCGGTGTAATGCCTGCACAAAGTTTTGACAATGTTAAATACGTCAAGAATTTCTCAAAAAGGTTTTATTACTGTAAATGGTCAAAAGGAGAGAATATATCCATTCAAATAAAAAACTGGAATTGTATCATGATTAATCTTCTTCCTTGGGAATAAGCAATGATAGAAAATGGGACAGTCCTTATTTTTCCTGATTGAGATTGTATAAGACTATTGTCTGACTAAGGGGAAAAAGATGCAGAAGGAACAGCAACATTACGTGCCACAGTTTCTCTTGAGGAACTTCTCTCATGGGGAAAAACCCAAGATTTTTGTTTATGACAAATCAAATGATAAGCGGTTTCATGCCAATATCAAAAACATTGCTGCTGAAAAGGCATTTTATGATTTAGAAGTTGGAAATACTATTCTTACTATGGAACCCGGTTTGGCTAATCTTGAAGCAAACACAGGGGGACTTATTAAGAAGCTTATAGAGAGTAAAAATATTAAGCTATTAACAGAAGATAATATAAAAATACTTGCTCTGTTTATGGCAGTACAATTTGTGAGGACTAAAGAATATAGACTGAGATTCGAACATTTAGGAAAACAGATTATACAGAAGTTTCGTGATAGAGGTGATAGTGAAGAAAGCATCAAAGAGATTACAAAAAGCTCAGAAAGTATATCAGAAGACAAATTGTTTGGCTTTAAATCTTTAACTAAAGTAATAGAGATTGTCCCTCATTTTTTGAGTAAGGCTTGGATGTTACTTGAAACCACTCCCGAGAATCCGTTCTTTATATCAGACAACCCAATTGGTTTACATAATGATATTGATTATGGATTACGTGGTAATCTCGGATTGGCTGTCAAAGGAATTCAGATGTATTTCCCAATCTCATCTACCCTTTGCTTAAATTTACTATGTCCAACTATAGCAGAAGAATTTAAAAAGGCCTATGATAACTTTAGATATATGGATCAAGTGGCTTTGAGGTTGATTAATTCGGCGATGAAAAACATATCGTTTGCAAGGACTTTTTGTAATGCACTTGTAAATGGCACTCCATTGAAAGTGATTGAAGACAATGTTACTATGATTAACTCACTCCAAGTAATACATTCTTCAAGATTTGTATATTGTGAATCAAATTCATTTGAATTGGTTGAGAGAATGATTAGGGATGATTACAAGTATCGTGAAGGTCTTAAACCAATAATCGGCTAAATTTACTAGTTATATGGTATTATTAAATTAAGGTCTATGGTCTTGAAAATAGGTGAAAATAGGGACAGCGCCTATTTATTGAATTTTAAATTTTTGATATTTGATTTTTCCTCTGGAATCTTTTCAAGATTCTGAGGACTTAATCCCTGAAATTCTCCGAATTTCTAGGGGTAATTTTTGATTTTATGTTAAAATAACCTAAAGGAGGTGGAGAATGGGACTGTCGATTTTAGTAGCGAGAATTCTTGCTTTGACTTACATTTCCGCCGGTATTGCGGCGGTTATCGGCAAAATTACCTTTGGCAAAATAGTCGAAAGTTTTGAAAAGTCGCCGGGGCTTACTTTTGTCAGCGGATTCATTACCTTAATTTTCGGTATGGTTTTGGTAACGCATCACAATGTTTGGGTGAAACATTGGATTGTGCTTATTACCATTATCGGTTGGATGTCGCTTCTAAAAGGAGTTATGCTTATCATTTTCCCTCAATACATTTCATATTTCAAAGGCATGTATAAGAATAATCGTGTTTTTGGAATTATTATGCTTCTTTTGGGGCTTCTATTCGGATACTTCGGGTTTTTTTAAATCTTCTTGAGTTTTTATTTTTGAGTTTTGAAAAATAGGACCTGTCCCTATTTTTAATCTGTAATTTTGCGTTTTGCATTTTAATTTTTGACTTTTTATCATTTCCCCCAACGCCGTTGGCGTCGTTGATATTCCGCAATTGCTTTGTATAATTTTTCTTTGCTTAAATCGGGCCAGAATTCGGGAAGGATGACGATTTCAGCATATGCAATTTGCCACAGAAGAAAATTGGAGATACGCGATTCTCCGCTGGTTCTTATCAAAAGGTCGGGGTCGGGTAAACCGGCAGTGTATGTATATTTTGAAAAAGTTTTTTCGTCAATTTTTTTTATATTTTTCTTCTTCAATATTTTATTTACTGTATCTATTATTTCTGTCCTTGCTCCGTAATTTACGGCTAAATTTAATGTCATTTTTTTATTGTTTTTTGTAAGTTTTTCCGCATCATAGATTGCGTCTTTAAAACTTTTTTCAAGTTCGTCTATTCTACCTACGCCTTTTATCCTGATTCCTTTGGAGTGAAGCCCTTTTATTTTCATTTTTAAGAAGGTAAGTCCAAGGCGCATCAAGAAACTTACTTCATTTTTGGTCCGTTTCCAGTTTTCTGTTGAGAAAAGATAAAAAGTTAATACGGGAATTCCCAGTTGTAAACAATCGTCAATTATTCTAAGCACTACCTGAGCGCCTCTGCGGTGGCCTTCCAATGAAGGAAATTTGTGTTCTTTTGCCCATCTGCGGTTGCCGTCAACGATGAAGGCGATATGCCTCGGTAATTTATTTTTATCTAAGGCTATTTTTTGTGTCATTTTATTTTTGTTGTTCGGTTAGGGTTACGATGCCCGCCACAGTGGGATACCCCACGTGGTGTCCCATTTCGTCAATCGGTAACGTTTTTCGTCTTTATTACATATCCCTAACCATTACCGATACGGGCTTCGTTACCGTTACCCTTTCCATTTCTTTTCCGTTAGTTACGCTATTATACAAGATAAATTTCTTTAGTTAAAATAGCATAAAATATACTGTTTTTCGGTGTTGACCCGCCACTACAAATTAGCGAGGTCAATCCCGCCAACCTGTCCGCCAATCCTTAATGGCGGAAGTTTCAATGGCGGATTGACTTTGATATTTGCTAATTGATATCATTAACCCCAATCTAAATCTATAAGAGAGGAGGCTGTAATGAGATACTTAGCAGGAGTGGCAATTTTAGTATTTCTTTTTGTGGTATTGTGTATAAGAGTGATACCCGCAGGTTATGTAGGAGTTTATCATATTTTTGGAAAGGTTAATCCCAAGGCACAGGAAGCGGGACTGCGAATTAAATCGCCTGTTACGAGAATAACAAACATGTCGATTCGTCTTCAATCTTATACTATGAGTCTTATAAAAGATGAGGGTGATATCCAGAGAAATGATGCGATTGATGCTTTAACATCAGAGGGGTTAACAGTAATTTTGGACTTAACAGGCTGGTATCGATTAGATGCGGAATCTGCGCCTAAAGTTTACAGAGAAATTGGGACAGATTACGTTGCTAAAATAGTTAGGCCAACCTTGAGGACCGCTATAAGAGAAGTACTGGTGAATTATACTGCTCAGGAAATCTATTCTGCTAAAAGAGACCAGATTACACAGGAGATAACAGATAGAACATCCGAAGTGGTTTCTGCAAAGGGCATCACTTTTGAAAAGCTATTAATAAGGAATGTTAAGCTTCCTAAAAGATTGTCGGATGCCATTGATGCTAAGTTGCAGATGGACCAGGAAGCACAGCAAATGAAGTTTGTATTGGAGAAAGAACGGAAGGAAAAAGAACGGAAAATGATTGAAGCAGAGGGCATAGCAACGGCTAATAAAATTATTGCGGAAGGATTGACTCCGGAGTATTTACAATGGTACAGAATACAGATGATGAAAACACTTGCCAGTTCTCCTAATAGCACTTTTGTATTTATACCGGAAGATTTGAAATCAGCACCACCGATGATTTTACAGAGTAAATAAATTAGATTTTATTTTTATAATTTAAGAAAATTAGTCTCTAAATAGGAGGAAGCACAGATGAAAAAGAAGTACCTTTTGACCCCGGGACCTACACCTCTGCCGCCGGAAGTTATGAGCGCTTTGGCAAGGCCGATTATACATCATAGAACAAGTGAGTATAGCGCGTTGTTTGCAGAAGTAAATAAAGGTTTGAAATCTTTATTTCAGACCGCAGAAGATGTTTTTACGTTTGTATCTTCTGGTACCGGCGCTATGGAAGCATCGGTAGTTAATCTGTTGTCCGCAGGTGATAAGGTGATTGTGGTCGAGGGCGGTAAATTTGGAGAAAGATGGTTGGAACTTTGCAAGACATTCGGAATGAAAGCAATTGAGGTTCATGTGGAGTGGGGCAAAGCGGTAGAACCGTCCGAAATAGAAAAATTATTGAAAGAAAATCCCGATACAAAAGCTGTATTCGTTACTCTATGCGAAACATCCACCGGTGTCAAAACAGATATAAAAGCTATTGCGGCAATTACCGCAAAAACAAATGCAGTTATAGTGGTGGATGCAGTATCCGGTCTCGGCGCTATGGAACTTAAGACCGATGAATGGGGAGTTGATGTTGTCGTGTCCGGTTCGCAGAAAGGCATGATGCTGCCGCCGGGGTTGGGATTTATATCCTTAAGCAAAAAGGCGCAGAAAATGCTCGAAACATCGAAATTGCCCAAATATTATTTGAATCTTAAAACTTACAAAAAAGCTTTGGATAAATCCGATACACCATATACACCCGCGATAGGTTTGACAGTGGCTTTGAAAGAAGCGCTTAAAATTATAGAAACGGAAGGTCTTGAGAATGTTCTAAAGCGGCATGCTGTAATGGCTGAGGCAACAAGACAGGCAGTTAAGGCATTGGGGTTGGAAATTTTTGCTTCTTCTCCTGCGGATGCTGTTACGTCCGTGAAATTACCCGACGGAATGGACGGAAGCAAATTGTATAAAACAATGAAGGATGAGCTCGGCGTGCAGGCGGCGGGCGGCCAGGGCGATTTGAAAGGCAAGATATTAAGAATTGCGCATCTGGGCTATATGGATGCTTCCGATGTGCTCCTTGTTATTTCCGCTTTTGAAGTCGCTTTGAAGAAAATGGGCTATCCCGCGAAATTGGGAGAAGGCGTAAAAGCGGCACAGAAAGTTTTGTATCAAATAAGTTAATAAAAGGTTATCAAAGGTTAAAAAAAGTTAATAATGCCCGCCTGCCTGCCAGCTTCGTAGCAGGCTGGCCTGCGAAGCGGGCAGGGTTGCTAAAATTTTTTAATGTAACCTTTGTTAACTTATATTAACCGATATTAACTGTTGTTAACCAGATTTAATTTAACGGAGGATAATTAAATGAAGGTACTTATATCAGATAAATTAGAAAAACAAGCTGTGGATATTCTGCAGGCAAAGGGGTTGCAGGTTGATATTGATACTGGACTTACACCCGAACAGTTAAAAGAAAAAATAAAAGATTACGATGCTTTGATTGTCCGTTCTAAAACAAAAGTAACTAAAGAAATAATAGATGCGGCAGATAAACTAAAAGTAATCGGCAGGGCAGGAGTGGGTGTAGACAATATAGATATTCCCGTCGCATCGGCTAAAGGTATTGTGGTTATGAATGCGCCTTCAGGCAACACTATATCAGCCGCAGAGCATGCCTTTGCTTTGATGTTTACGCTTTGCAAAAATATTCACTCCGCCCATCCGATGTTAAAAAATAAAAAATGGGAGAAAAAATTATTGGGCGTGGAACTTTACGGAAAAACTATCGGTATTATAGGATTGGGCAGAGTAGGGAGCCATATGGCAAAAATGGCTAAAGGAATCGGAATGAATGTCATCGGCTATGACCCTTTAATTACAAAAGAGAAAGCCGAGCAAATCGGCGTGAAATTCGCCGATTTAGACGAACTTTTCCAAACATCCGATTTTATTTCTCTTCATGTTCCGCGCACTGCCGAAACCAAAAATATGATAAATGAAAATACTTTGAACAAGATGAAGAAAAACGCAAGAATTATAAACTGCGCAAGGGGCGGGGTAGTTGACGAGAAAGCGCTTTACAACGCATTGAAATCGGGCAGAATCGCTGGAGCCGCGCTTGATGTTTTTGCGCAGGAGCCGCTTCTTGATTCTCCGCTTTTGGAGCTGGACAATGTCGTTTTTACACCGCATTTGGGCGCTTCTACAAGTGAAGCCCAAATTAATGTTGCAGTAGAAATAGCAAATTCCATAGCATCTGCTTTGAACGAAGGAAAATTTCCTAACGCATTGAATTTATCCCAACTCGTAAAAAAATGAAATTTTTTGACGAGTCAAGTATAAAGAAGTAAAATCAATTTTAAGGGAGATTACAAGATATGGCTAAAAAACTTCAGCCCGTTAGAAATAAATTTCTAAGCGGGCCCAAAATACATATTTTGGATGTTACAAATAGGGACGGCGTGCAGACATCGCGGCTCGGTTTGGCAAAACTGCAGAAAACAATGATAAACATGTATCTTGACAAGATGGGTGTTTACCAGAGCGAAATGGGTTTCCCGTTCACGAACCATGAGATAAATTATATCAACGCCAATCTCGAACTGAAAAGATTGAAAGCGTTTAAATCTATCATTCTTTCCGGTTGGTGCAGGCCCGTTATAAAAGATATAGAAAAATCCCTAAGACTTACGGATATTCAACATATGAATTTATCGATTTCCACTTCCGAACAAATGCTCAACAGTAAGTTTTCCGGCAAATATTCCAAAGACGATATAATCAGGATGATAACCGACGCTACGCGCTTTGCCAAAAAAGCGGGCGTTAAGACAATCGGTGTCAATGCAGAAGATGCTTCAAGGGCAAAGATAGATTTTTTAGTTGATTTTATAATCGCGGCTAAGGAAGCAGGTGCCGACAGATTCAGATATTGCGATACTTTGGGATATGACGACCCGTTTACTTTATATGAAAGAATATCGAAAATCCTGAAAAAAGTTAAGATACCAATAGAACTTCACTGTCATAATGATTTGGGGATGGCCGTCGCAACTTCCGTAGGCGGAGCCAAAGCGGCAATCGACGGTGGTGTGGATGCATATATAAATACTACTGTCAACGGAATGGGCGAAAGGGCAGGAAATGCCGATTTAGTATCCACAATATTAGCTATAAAAAAGGCAAGCGGTTTGAAAGATAAGTATGCTATGGATAACAACATTGATTTGAAGATGGCGTGGAAAATTTCCAAATACGCTTCTTATGCTTTCGGCGTTCCGATACCAATAAATCAGCCGGGTGTCGGCGATAATGCGTTTGCTCACGAATCCGGCATTCATGTTGACGGCGCTTTGAAAGATTCTAAAAACTACGAACTTTATCATTATGAAGAATTAGGCAGGGGCGAGCCGGAAGTTATCGAGACGGGAAGAAAAATAACCGTAGGCGAATATAGCGGCATTAAAGGTTTCAGGAATGTTTACGGTAAAATAGAAATAGAATTCAAAAACGACGACGAAGCCACAAATATATTGGAACTTGTCAGGTATGCGAACGTGCACACTCAAAAACCTTTAGTTGAGGATGAATTGAGATTTATCGCTGCTTATCCTAAAATAGCAAAACAGATTATGACGGTCACACCTCCGTAGAGAGTAGAAAGTAGAGAGTAGAGAGTAGAGAGTAGAGAGAAGAGAGTAGAAAGTAGAGAGAAGAGGGAAGAGAGGAGAGAGTAGAGAGAAACTAAAATTTAAAAAAGTCGAAGAAGAGAAATGTGATGGATATACGTAGATATACATGCCTGCCCGCTTTGATGCGAAGCAAGCAGGCGGGGAAATACATAGTAAGCAGGCAATTTATTTCCAGGTATTTCCATATATTTCTATGCATTTCAATTTGTTCTATCTTTCATCTTTCTTCCGTTTATGCTTTTTCCGCGGATTCTTCTGAAATAGATAAAGAACTGAAATCCGGAATTCTATCTCTGCAAATCGGCGATTACGATGATGCTTTAGGAAAATTTCAAAGAGTGCTGGATTTGGACCCCATAAACGCCGATGCTTGTTATCATTTGGGCACGATGTATTTTCAGATGGAAGAATTCGACAAAGCGGTTTCCTATTATCAAAAAGCCCTAAAATTAAATCCCGAACTTACGAAAACCCATTTCCAACTCGGCGTTACTTATTATCAACTGAAGCAATATCAGAATGCTTTGAAATCCCTGTCCCAAGCGGAAAAATATTCGCCACAGGATGCCATGGTCTATTATTATCAGGGATTAACATATTATGCAATGAAAAAACATTACAAAAGCGTGGCTCCATTTAAAAAGGTAAAAAAACTTGACCCCTCGCTTACAGTCTTATCTTACTATTGGGAAGGTGTATCTTTATCCCAGCAGGGTTTATATACCGAGGCGGAAAAACTTTTAAGAGAAGTTAAACAACTTTCTTCCAACTCGCAGCTCAGCAATTCTGCCGATGAATTTTTGAGCGCGATAGAAGAAAGAACCAAACCTTTCGCTTTTAAAGGAAGTTTGGGCGTTGAATATGACGACAATGTTACTCTTCAACCCGTAGATGAAGATATTTCGGGAATTTCCGACAAAGAAGACGAGAGAGCGGTGGTTAATCTGAAATTTACCGGAAGAAATTTTTCACCGTCCGGCGAATTCGGCGCTTCTTATTCGTTTTACCAGTCCCTGCATCAGGATTTAACCGAATATAACGTTCAGGGGCATACAGGAACGCTATATTTTGTTTCCAATTTGCGCCCTTTTCAGCCGTTGGTTCAATACGATTACGACTATTATTCCGTTGATAACGATGAATATTTAGAAAAACATACTCTTACTCCTTCTCTGAATATTTCCGTAGCATCGCCGCATATAACACAACTATATTTCCAGTATGAAAGGTTCAATTATCTTGTTTCCGTAGAAGAAGATGAATATGACAGGAGTGCTAATGCAAATGCGTTTGGAGCAAACCAATTCTTTTCCATCGTGGATGGCAAGGGTTACGTAAAAATCGGCGCAGAATATAAAGATAGTGATGCTGAAGGAGATGATTGGGATTACAGCGGCTCAAAATTCAGATTAACCCTATATTCGCCGACGCCGATTGACAAAATGAGTGTGGAAATCGGCGGCGAGCAGTCATATAGCAATTTTGATAATGAAGATTCTTTTTTTGGAGATACCAGAAAGGATACGACTTCAACCGGCTGGGTTGAACTTATGTATAAATTGAGTGATAATTGGGATGTTGGTTTGAATTATAGACACATCGACAACCGTTCCAACATAGATTTTTACGAATACAGAAGAAACATTACTTCATTGTTTTTAAGTTGGAATTTTTAAATTAATGGTTACACAGATTAAAAAAATATAATAGAGAGAGGAAATATGAATAAAAATCTATCAATAGTAATTTTGGCGGCAGTTTTAATTTTCACAAGTGTCACAGGAACTTTATTCTCTCAGGAAGCAATCGGCAAAGTTGGTTCCCTGCAGGGAACCGCAAAAGCGAAACTTGATGAAAATTCAGCATGGAGAACATTAAACGAAAAAAGCGATATCTACGAAAAAGACACTATTAAAACGGGCGAAGGGTCCAAAGTAGTTATTTTTTTCGTTGACGAAACTAATGTCTCCATAGGTTCCGAGACAACTATAAAAATAGAAAGACTTTTCTGCTCCCCCAGCCAAAACCATCGCGAAGGCAAATTAAATGTGCTTGCAGGGAAAGCAAGATTTGATGTAGGCAAACTTTTCTCTAAAGATTCGTCTTTTGAAGTCCGCACTCCTACGGCTGTTGCGGGCGTCAAAGGCACAAGTTTTATAGTTCAGGTAACATCCGAACAGTTAACGCAGCTAATTGGGTTAAGCGGGATTGTAACCGTAACCGGCATTGGTGTTGAGGGCGAATCCCTCTTAACAAGCGGCGTCATTATATCTGTTGAAGACGGCGCGCCTCCGGGCGACCCTGTTCCAATGTCATTTGACGAACTTCTGGAGTTCTTGCAGGAATTGGGTCTTCTTGATGGCGGAAACGGCGGAAACGGCGCCGGAGGAAATTTCGGCGGAAACACGCCATTTGGGAACTTGGGAGCCGGCGGCACAACGCCCGGCGGACAGAATATAATAACCCAACCGTTGGGAGGGCCGCCGGAAGAAGACGAAGGACCGCTTCCCGAACCGCCGCGACCGCCTAATAATATTGTATATTGACACAAGTGAAGCAGTTATTTAAAAAGGTGAAATAAAAATATGCGCAAAAAAATAAATTTAATCTTTATTGGCATTCTAATTACAGTATTCTTTTTATTTGTCCAAACTCTTTATGCTCAAGAACATCCGTGGACTTTTATGGTCTATATGGCGGCTGATGACGAGTCAATGGATGCTGCAATAGCGGATTTGGATAAACTTTCGGAAGTTGGTTCGAGTGATAGCGTGGCGATTTTAGTTATGCTGGGCGATACAGAGACCAATACTGCGCAATATGGTTATGTGCAAGAAGGAAATTTTGAAGATATTAAATGGGATGGAGAAGTGCCAATGACAGATATTGATATGGGCGACCCCGATGAGTTAGTAGATTTTGTTCTTTATTATGCCGCTTGTGAAGGAGACTGTCTTGCTGAAAACTACGCTCTTATTCTTTGGAATGCGGCTGAACTTTATCCTAACGGGAAATTCTCCATACAAGATGTGGAGGATGCGTTATATTTTATAGATTATTATTCATATGGTGACGTTAAAATACATCTTATCGGCTTTGACGGTGGTTCTATGGGAATGCTTGAAGCCGCTTATGAAATAAAGGACTGGGCTGATGTAATGGTCGCTTCTGAAAAAGACCAGCCGTTAGGAACTTGGCCCTATAATACTATTTTGAATGAGTTGGTTAATGTTGATACGCAGATGACTGCCGCTCAATTATCACAAGTAATCGTTGACGAATATGGTGACGACGAAAACGATAATGAATATAACACGCTCTCTTCAATTCTTCTTGCTCCATATTCCACGTACGACCTTGAAGGCGACTGGTATATAAATTATTTAAGTTGTGGTTCAGGAGGAGAGTGCGAGGCGGCTTTTGGCGGAATGGCAATAGATGAAAGAGGCAATATTCAGGAGTGGTATGGAGATGAAATGGAACCTGACCCGGGAATGCCTACTAAAATTTATATAGATTCATACGAAATTGGAGAAGGGTTTGTTGTGGACGGAGTCATAAGAATTGACAGTGAAGAGTATTTTATCGGGTTTATGTCGCCTGACAAAAAAACAGTCACGGCAACAATTACCGACGATGATGGTTACGATACAGCGCAGATTATTGTTTTGCAAAAAAGAGACGAAGATGTAGATTTTGTTCAGTCCGACCTTGCAGGCGATTGGGAAATGCATTCTTTTAGATGCGATGGCGAGGGAAATTGCGGCTGGTCGCGCGGCGAAGCAAATGTTACATCTGACGGACTTATGACATGGGTAAGCGGCACTTTTGAAGATAGCGAGGGAGAAGAGGATACTGATAGTTACCAACTTTCTATAAATTGGACGGATCCGGAAGGCAATTATTGGAATGGCATTGTTACTGTTAACGGCGAGCCGTTTGGAGCAATGTCGCAGGACAAAAATATGGTTGTCGGAACAATTGAAGGGGATGAAGGTGACCCGTCTGAATTCGTTGTTTTACAAAGAAAAAGCAGTGTGCAATTTTATCAGGCAAACCTTGAAGGATTATGGAGTATGCAAGGATTGACATGTGATGTATACGAAATAGGACCCGATTCCTATAATACTACTGCGCCATTTTTTGTTGTTGGCATAGAAGGGGGAGTTATCTTGGATATAGAAACAGGAACCCCTATCGGCGCTATTGAAATAACAGATACCGGTGTTGTTTCTATGACAGACGGCGAGAGTCCCTTGCCTGTTAGCGGAACAATGTCGCCCGACAAAGAAATGATTGTTTTTAATGGTGGAGAAGGTGATGGAGCCGATACTGCATATGAATTCTTTATTTTTCAAAGAATCAGGTATGAAAGCCCTGTCCAATCTCTTGCCAATGCCGTAAGCGATTTTGCTTATACGGCGGCTATTGATGAAGAAGTAAACCATGACGATTGGGATGTTATATTTGCGGCTCAGCAAAGAGCGGGCTTATACCGTAATTCAGAAGGGCATATCTTCCGCGATTTGGGAAGTTTTATGCAAGGCGTCAGCGATTATGCCAAGAGCGATACTATTTTCCAATACGCCTATGGCGCAAAAGAAGCGTTTGACCAATGCATAATTGCCAGACACGGTCCTTCCGAATACAAAGGCCTTTCAATTTATCTGCCGGGATGGGATTGGGATGAAGTAGATGAGGTTTATTACACTGATGATTATTTAACATTTCTTTTGGATGAAGAATATGAGCAATATTGGGATGAATTTTTGAGGCAATATATAGATGCAGAACTTATATCGGATCCGAACCTTACGGGCGAGGCAATTTTTTCAAAGACAATTTCCGGCGGGACTACTGCTTCTGATTATGTCATGCTCTCCTCACCGCTATATCCTGATAGCGAAGACCCGTTGTTGGATAATTTGGGCGATTGCGATACGGAACTTTGGCGCGCTTTTAGGTGGGTTCCCGAAACCGAAAGTTATGATGAATACCCTTTCCCCGCACCTTACGGAGAGATAGAAGCCAAAATGAGTCTTGCAGTTTATTTAGAGGAAAATTATATGGACCCAAGCAACGGCTTATGGCTTATTTCGCGAAATAACGCAGTTTTAAATATAACCGGGAACATGGAAGATTACTATGGTGAACCGTATAATGATGGAATTTATCTTGAACCCGGCTGGAACCAAATCGGAACTCCGTTTAATTTCGATATAGATTGGGATACGGTGGATGTGTGTTATTATGTTGGGGAAACATGGTATATTTGCAATATTCTGTCTGATGAGAACACTTTCACTTCCCATACGCTTTGGAGATATTCAAACGGAAATTATAGCGGGATCGGTGTTATGAGGCGGGGCGAAAGTTATTGGATTAAGAATTTTGCTGATGATAATGAGGTTCGTCTTTTAATCAACCCTGTCCGAACCAGCATATCCAATGACTTTGTTCCGTCATTGGAGCAGAGTTTGACTTTATTTGCGAAACTTAGCGGAGAAGAAATGCCTCCGCCTCCTCCCGGAGGAATGGGCATTGAGTCGGATGGTGATGGCGGCAGTGGCGGCGGCGCAAGCGGATGTTTTATCGCAACCGCATGTTTTGGTTCACCAATGGCCGGGGAAGTGAATGTTTTAAGAAATTTCAGGGACAGATATTTGTTATCCAATCCCATTGGACAATTTTTCGTTTCTACATATTACAGATATTCTCCCAAAGTTGCGGATTTTATAGCAAGGCATGATTTCCTGAAAACTGCGGTGAGAACGACGCTGTATCCTATTGTTAAAAGTTGTGGACTCTTAGACGAAACCCCCCACACTAATTGATTGAAGTATTCCCCCTCATAATTGAATCCTTTGTAGTGTATAATATTAAACTATGAAAATTGGTGTGAGGGTCAATTCATATACAATCGGACTTTTCACTATCGCAGTAATACTTTTTCTCTATTTTGTTCCTATCGATTTCATAAATCAACTCGAACTAAAAACATTCGACTTAAGGTTTAGAACATTCCAGAAGAAAATTCCGTCGCGAGATATCGTTATTGTCACTATAGACAACAAATCAGAAGATAAAATCGGTCAATTTCCTTGGAAAAGAGATACATACGCAAAAGTTATAGATAATTTAGACAAATGGGGAGCAAAAGTGATAGGCATCGATGTTATTTTTCCAAAGAAAGAAAACGACCCGTTATCCGAAGTTCTTGCTAAAACCGATTTTAAAAATAAGGTTTCAGGAGATTTTATAGAAGAATACAAAAAGAAATTCGATAATGACAGAATCCTTTCTGAATCGATAAAAAAAGCGGGCAATGTGGTGTTAGGTTATTATTTTTTAACGGAGGGCGATGAGCAGGTAAAACATATTACTGAGGCGGAAAAACAAAAGGCAAAGAGATTAATCTCAAAAGCACAAATTTCTTTGGTAAGTTCCGGTGTTAAAGGCGATGAGAAATTTCCTCTTAGAAGAGGTTACGGAATAGAGACAAGTATTGAGCAAATATCCCGCGCTTGTAAAAACTACGGATTCCTGAACATTTTCCCCGATTCGGACGGAGTTTTGAGAAAAGTCACATTTGTGATGAAGTATGAACACGAAAAAGATTGGTATGGTTCGTTTCCTTTACAAATATTAAAAAATTATTTTGGAGAACCTACAGGGCTTGAAGTTTCAGATAATGGTATATCGTCAGTTGCATTCCCGGAGATAAAATATATTCCTGTTGATGCGAGCGGAGCGTTATTCGTAGATTACAGCGTTAGTTCCCAATCGTTTCCCACCGAATCCTTTGTCGATGTTATGACCGGAGCGGTTGATAACCCCGCGAAATTCAAGGATAAAATTGTTTTAATAGGCATTACGGACCCCGGCTTGGTTAGAGACACCTGGCCTACGCCGACTGATACCGTTGTTCCTGGCATAAAAATACACGCGCAGACAATTGATACCGTTTTGAATAATAGATTTATATCCTACGCACGTACAATAATAAACCGCCAATTTGTGTATTCTTCCGACATAATAAATGTTGTAAATATTTTAGCCATAGTTCTTTTGGGGATGATACTGGTTTTTGCCGTTCCCAAAGTTCCTCATGCAAGTTACGGAGCATATATAAGTTTACTTCTTGCCGCAGGTTATGTTTTTGCGGAATTCTATTTATTTCATATTATGAAAGTGCGGCTCAATATTTTTTATCCTTTTTCAAGTATTGCTCTTGTTTACACAACGCAGACACTTTACCGGGCTTTAACGACTGAACGAAAGGCGCGTGAAATACGCGGAGCGTTTCAAACTTATGTCCCGCCTCAAATCGTTGATGAACTTATCAAAAATCCCGAAAAATTAAAACTCGGCGGGGAAAGGAAAGTTGTATCGATACTTTATTCGGACGTAAAGGGTTTTACGACTATATCGGAGAAACTTTCACCGGAAGAATTGGTTGAATTTATGAACGGTTATCTCACCCCCATGAGCGATATAGTATTCAAGTATGAAGGGACATTGGATAAATATATAGGAGATGCGGTTTTGGCGTTTTATGGGGCGCCCCTTCCTCAGGAAGACCATGCCTTAAGAGTTGTTCTTTCGGCGCTGGATATGATAAGCGCACTGAAAAAATTGCGGGAAAAATTAAAGGAGGAAAACAAACCTTTAATAGATATAGGAATCGGCATAAATACGGGCGAGGTGTCTGTTGGAAATATGGGTTCAAACACGCGGCTTGATTATACGATAATGGGGGATAATGTTAATCTGACTCAGCGCATAGAAGAATTGACCAGAATATATAAGAATAATATATTAATCAGCGAGTTTACGTATCGGGAAATAAAAGAAAAAATCCTTTGCAGGGAAATAGACGAAGTCACGGTAAGGGGAAGGACTCAAGGCGTAAAAATTTACGAACCGATTTGCAAAATAGAAGAAAAAACACCCGAAGCCGAAAATATAGTTAATCATTTTGAGGCGGGACTTAAACTTTATAAGTCGGCAAAATTTTCCGAAGCAGAACAAGAATTTTCGCAAGTATTGAAACTTGCACCCGAAGACGGGCCGAGTAAATATTATTCGGAGAAATGTTCCGAAGGTCCGATGACTCCGAAAGGATGAAGTATACGGACTCTTCGGAGAATCCCGAACTCCAATGTTGCATTGGAGCATCGGGATAAAGAGAATAAATAAAAATAATTATCTGCTACCATGAACTCATTAAAAGTAATTGTTTAATGGTATATGTTACCCAATAGCTAATGAGTAAAGATAAAGAATATATCCAAGAGCAGGAACGCCACTTCTCTGCACATCACATTCTTCTTGGCTCAGCGCATATGGCTCTCGAACATGCAAGAGAAGAGCAACCCGGCTGGTTCTATAGTGAGCTAATTGCAATCACGATGTGCAGTTTGGCTCTTGAGGCTCTTGCCAATGCTTTCGGCGAACGTTTTGTCGACACATGGAAACACTTTGAGAACTCATCCCCAGTAGCTAAAATTCGCGTTGTATGCTCATCCCTTGAGATTGTACCGAATTTCAACGAAGAACCTTGGTCTTCCATTCCGTGGCTAATTAAGTTTCGTAATAAAGTGGCTCATGCGAAACCAGAATTAGTTAAGGAAAAGACACTTCTAACCAAGGAAGAATACGATAATAGGCATAAGACAACAGGGCCAAAGTCAAAACTTGAATCTGATGTGACATTACCAAATGCAGAAAGAGCTTATGCGGCGTTGGTTAAGCTTAAAGATATACTCTGTAAGAAAATTCCAGAAGATAAATTAGAAGGACTTTTTGCTGATGGATGGTCAGGCGAAATTAGGCCTATTGATAAAGGATGACATGGCCTTTCATCTCTACGCTGCTATATAAAGGGGATATATAAAGGGGACAGCGACCTTTTTATTGAGTACGAAATTTCTTTGACGCATATAAAATTGTCTGCTACCATGAACTCATTAAGAGTAACTGTTCAATGATGTATGTTATTTTAAAATGGAGAAATAATTATGGGATTATTTTCAAGCATATTCGGTTCTCCTGACCCTGAAGAACAAAAAGCTAAAAAGTTTCAGGAATTTGACGAAACATTCGAGGGGGATGAGGAGATGATAAACAATTCGAAAGCGACTTGGTTAACTAGCCGCGGCAATCATAATGGCGAAAAAGGCAAATTTGACGAAGCCATAGCTGATTTTGAAGAAGCGATTAAATTGAAAAAAGATCATTTGCCTGCTCATTTGGGACTTGCCATTGCGTGGGAACGGAAAGGAGAACATGACAAAGCAATGAAAATTTTGAATTCCGCTCCAGAACAAATGAAACTGCATGGTGAGGTAATCGCAAACAAGAAAGATATGACGAGTGGAATGATGTAATTTTTTGTTGCCTATGTTACATCCGGAAAGTCGGTGTAGGTTGGGTTGCGCTTGCGAAACCCAACGATTTAAAAAATAAAATTCAAAAAATAACAATTACATCCAGCGGATGCTGACGCACCGCTGAATTTGAATGTTCGGCACAAAATTCGAAGGGGGGTGATTGGGAATGAAAATAGGGTTCAAAGAAGTGTATGATATTTATTTCAGACTGGTTATCCACTCCGAGTCAATCTCGTGGCAGAGGTTTAATTATCTGCTCGTAATCAACTCAATCCTCACTCACGCATGGGTGACGCTTTTTAAAGGTGATTCCGCGTCTCTCAATATGGTAACAAAATTGGTTATGACTGGAATCCTTCTTATTGGGATACTTACCAACTTAGCATGGGCAGGCTTGGGAGACCGGGGACGTAAATACTTGGACGCCTATAAAGATAAGGCAAAACGAATAGAACAAGACTGTGACAAACAGAAATGGTGGGGAGATAGCATTGAAACAACAGACAGACCTTTTCAAATTCACATTCAGCCTGCGATAGGGACTTCATCTAATTTTCTTCTTGGTAAGGGTCCATATTTTTTTATTGTCCTGTTCATAGGGCTGGGGATTGCAACCTGGGTGCCGTGCTGAACAAATGAGTCCAGCCGACTCTTAACAGAGCGGCTGACTCCAGACAAAGTACTACTAAAAATAGACAAAACGGGAGAATAAAATGATAGCCACAATTTGGTTTATATTATGCTCAATAGTTATAGTTTTCTCTATATATTGTGCAATAAAGCACTAATGAATATCGGCGGGCAGGCAAATCAAAATTCAAAATCTCAAAAGATTATAAAAAAATTTATATTTAATGTTTGATTTAAGAGCTGGAACTTCTTTGACGCATATAAAATTATCTGCTACCATAAACTCATTAAGAGTAACTGTTCAATGATATATGTTAGATGTCGTTATCAGGTGAGGAATCTATGTTAGATTCTTCCGTCTGTTTTCGTCAAATGATAAATGCGATTCAGGTTGAACATCCGGTTTGGTACTTCCTTTGCGTTATTTTTTTCACGTTACTTATTCGTGCTATCCTGTGCATCTTTAAGGCTTGGGCAATAGTAAACGGAGAATTGGACAACGAAGACCAAGGCATAAAATGGAAAGGCACAAAATACTGGTCCATGTTTATCTCTTCGTTTCTAAGCAATAAAAGGCATGTAACAATTGACGACTATTGGTTACCGTCAGTAGTTGGCGTTTTTGAATTGACCGTATATCCAATCTTAATCTCGCAAGGCAAATGGCTTTTTATCGGTGCATGGATAGGTGTGAAAACTGCAAGCTCCTGGGGTGGATGGCAGAAGTATCGAACGGCTTATAATCGGTTCCTGCTCGGGAATATTTTATCTCTTGGGTTTTCAATGCTGATAACCTGGCTATTCTTTTAATTCCAGAAGTGTTGCAACATCTAACCTTGCTCTTGTAGCCGACAGCTAATCGCTGCGCCTGAAGAGCTCGTTAGGAGGGGAAAAATGAAATTAAAGAAGATTATAGCAAGAGAAGGACTTATACTTTTGGGAGTTTTCCTCTTTGCGTATATTCCTGCGCAATTTACAGAAGACGGGCCTTTAAATTATTATGCAGTAGCTGTGATGTGTTTATATGCTTTTTATATCATAGGTTATAGACTTATTTTTAGTTTTGCCAAATGGGCAATTAAGACCTTGAGAAGAAAATAATGAATTTAAAAAGAAAAAGGGGACAGCGTTAAAAGGGGACTTAAAAGGGGACAGCGACCTTTTTATTGACAGACATAAATCTTTTGCATAAAATAATTGCATGCCAAGGCAAGCAAGAATAGTCATACCCGACATGCCTCATCATATAACTCAAAGGGGCAATTATGGTCAAGATATTTTCGATAATGATAGTAACTATAAACAATATTGCCAATGGATTAATGAATATGCTCGAAATAATAGCGTAAGTATCTTAGCTTATTGTCTAATGAACAATCATGTCCATTTTATTGCTATACCCAATGAGGAAACCAGCCTGGCTAAATTATTTAATAACACTCACGCAAGATATTCCCAATATTTAAACCGGCAAAGAAACCTAAAAGGTCATCTCTGGCAGGGAAGATTCTATTCCTGTATATTAGATGATGCACACTTGTATAGAGCTATAAGATATGTTGAAAATAATCCAGTGCGAGCTAAAATAGTAAAAAAGGCTTGGGAATACAAATGGTCGAGTGCTCCAGATCATACAAGAGAAAGAGAAAAGCCTTTAATAAGGCTCAAAACCACTCAAGATAGAGGAGACTGGAGAGAATACTTACAGGAAGATGATTCTCAACTAGTAGAAGAAGTAAGAAGAAAAACCAATAGAGGATTAGTTATAGGGACAGATGAGTTTGTAAAAAAACTAGAGAAACGATTGGATCATTCTCTGCAATGCTTAAACCAGGGAAGACCTAGGAAGAG
>Ga0272441_10001411_pt1 | contig 51221 bp, 45 predicted proteins | sample SSMProp6N_FD_193582 | JGI IMG/M metagenome (GOLD analysis project Ga0272441, IMG submission 193582) | Marine sediment archaeal communities from Little Sippewissett salt marsh, Falmouth, MA, United States - SSM-Prop-6N | ecosystem: Environmental > Aquatic > Marine > Wetlands > Sediment ... | reverse complement strand
ATGATTTCTACGCAACGGCGGAGGTAGAGATATCCGGTAAAGAACCGGGGGAAAAGATAGTTATGCAGGGCAAGTCGATTGTCTATGGAGTCACCATTCCTTCTAATTTTGTAGAGGAAGAACTGGCTATTGCCTGGGTTGATTTCCTGCTAAGCCCTGAAGGAATGGAAATAATCGAAGTAACAGGGCAACCAACTATTGTTCCCGGCATAACCAATGATAAAAGTAAACTACCGGAGCAATTACAGCAGTATGTGGTTGAAGCTACCTAACAGTAGAGCACTGTAAGTATACAAAAATGTCTACTTTCCCAAGGCAAGCGGGAGGAGGTTATCCTCCTGCCTCCCACTTGCCTTATTTTGTTATTTTCTCTTAGCTTGTACCTGCCATACGAAAGGTGATAGCATACCTTATTAAAGCAGAGTCTCAAACCGATAACTATTCATAGCTATACTGGGAGAAATGTCATTCCAGGAATGTTTTTAGCTTGAAAGACCATAAAATCTTCTATGGCTGGTGGATTGTTGCTGCCTCTTTCCCCATAGCAGTATACGTAGCAGGAGCTATCTTCTATGGATTTACGGCTTTATTCGAACCTATAGCCGATGAGATGGGCTGGAGCTATGCACAGGTTTCATTTGCCTCTTCTATACGTGGACTGGAGTCTAGCCTGCTGGCTCCTGTTATCGGTATTCTGGTTGATCGTTGGGGCCCGAGAAGGATTATCTTTGTTGGATCTCTGACTATATTCCTTGGCTTAGCTCTGCTTAGCCGTATAAATTCACTTGCCATGTTCTATGGGGCCTTTATCCTTATAGCTACCGGAATGAGTGCATGTAATATGACCGTTATAATGACAGCAGTTGCTAACTGGTTTCATAAGAAGGTAGGGCTGGCAAGCGGAATAGCAATCTGCGGTTTCGGCTTCGGGGGCTTCTTAATTCCGATAATTGTCAGGCTTATCGAATTATATGATTGGCGAATAGCGGTTAATATACTTGCACTGGGAGCATTGGTTATTGTACTACCATTATCATTGCTATTTCGACATAAGCCGGAGCAGTATGGCTATCTCACCGACGGAATGAAACAAAAGCCAGAATTAAGTGAGATAGCCGGGGATATGACTAGAATTGCAGAGAAAAGTATCAGTGGGAAACAGGCGTTTCGAAGTCGCTCATTCTGGCAGTTATCTATATCTTTTTTATGCCTTACGGTGATGCTGAGTGCAGTAGTTACTCATGTTATGCCATACTTGAGCAGCATCGGTGTTAGTCTGTCTCAGTCCAGCCTGGTAGCCACCGGTGTACCTGTGGTCAGTGCCGGTGGCCGATTTCTTTTTGCCTGGATGGGAGATAGGATCGAGCGCAGGAAAATATTGACTATTACACTGATTATGATGCTGCTTGGCCTGTTCTGTTTTGAGTTAACCAACATTTCAGGAAGCTGGCTGCTTATAGCCTACGTGCTTCTCTTTGGCCTTGGTTATGGTGGTGGTATTGGATTGAGGCCTGGATTAGTAAGGAGCTTCTTTGGCAGAGACAACTTTGGCACCGTTTTTGGGATGATGATGGGTATGGGTGCGCTTGGAACAGTGGCTGGCCCTCTCATTGCAGGTTGGGTTTATGACAACTGGGGTAGCTATCAAAATGTCTGGTTTATGTTTGCTGCATTTGCCATTGTGGCAATTGTCCTGGTTTTATTCTTACCTTCAGGTGAGGATCATACGTAGGATCAATTAGCGTGGTACTGTAACCTATGAAGTGATGCACTGTAGATTGATAAGCTTTTCTTAATAAAGTAAAATAGGAAAACAGATTCCTCTCACCTTATGAATAATTAGTTGTTAGTTAGTAAATGGGCTTTGAAACGTAAGATGTAGAGAGAAAAGTATACACGATTTTAAAAATACTGAGTACTTCTAATGAAGCGATGGGCGCTCGGATTATCGCTCGTCGTTTGGAAGGCTACGGCATTAATTTAGGAGAAAGAGCAGTCCGTTATCATCTTAAACTAATGGACGAGCGTGGTTTAACACATCTTCTTGGAAGTCGAAGTGGTAGGATGCTTACCGAACAAGGAATCAAAGAGGTAAAAAATGCTTTAGTAATAGATAAAGTTGGCTTTGCTATATCGAGGATCGCATCGCTTGCTTATCGGACCAATTTTGACTTGAAGAATCATACTGGATTGGTCCCTGTAAATATCTCTTACTTTCCGAATGAACAATTCAGTAAGGCAGTACAGATAATGGAGCCTGCTTTTAAAAATAGGCTTTGTGTTAGCCACTTGGTGGCAGTAGCCAGAGAGGGAGAAAAACTGGGGGAATTGCTTATTCCCGAAGGTAAAGTGGGGCTGGCGACGGTTTGCAGTATTGTTGTTAATGGGACCTTACTTAAAGCAGGAGTTCCTATTGACTCAAAGTTTGGAGGGCTGCTTCAGATTCGCAATGGACAAGCTCTTCGCTTTGTTGAATTAATCTACTATACTGGTTCCTCTCTTGATCCCTCGGAAGTATTCATAAAAGCTGGAATGACTTCTGTAACGGAGGCAGCTAATAAAGGTGAAGGGACAATACTGGCTAACTTTCGTGAAATGCCTGCCATGTGTCGACCAATCGTTGAGAAGGTAATGACCGAGCTTGAAAAGGCTGGGTTGGGGAGTCTTTTAATAATGGGAAATACCAGTGAACCGGTTTGCCAAATTTCAGTAGAGCTAAATCGGTTTGGAATAGTGCTGATAGGAGGGTTGAATCCAGTAGCGGTTGCTGAAGAAGTTGGTATTAATGTTGAAAACCATGCTATGAGTACTGTTCTGGAATATCAAAAATTAATAAAATTTGAGGAGCTATGCAATGAGATAACATATGTGCCAGAACATTGATTTCAATTACATTTACATAACTTGGATTATATCCTATAGCTGGATTTAAAAGCATAGGGGAATAGAACAAAGTAGAATATTCAAATAATCAATAGTATTTAAATATAACCTCATTTTCAAACTGTGAGGAAAGAAAAAAAATTGGAGGAATAAAAATGGCAAAACTAAACCCGTTCGAAATGGCTAATATGCAGTTGGATGCCTGTGCAAAGATTATGAACTTGGGGCCTGATGCAATTGCAATTCTCAAGAGACCTGTTCGTGAGCTACATGTTTCCTTACCGGTTCGTATGGATGACGGCTCACTAAAAGTTTTCCAGGGTTATAGGGTTCATTACAATGATGCAAAAGGAATTACTAAAGGTGGTATTCGATTTCATCCTGAGGAAACGATAGACACTATTCGTGCATTGGCTGCCTGGATGACCTGGAAATGCTCCCTGGTTGATTTACCACTGGGAGGAGCGAAGGGAGGCATTATCTGCAATCCTAAGGAGATGTCGGCTGGTGAACTGGAACGACTGAGCCGGGCATATGCAAGAGCCGTATTTGGTTTTATCGGACCTGAGAAAGATGTACCGGCTCCCGATGTTTATACTACACCTCAAATTATGGCCTGGATGATGGACGAATATTCTGCCATGGCAGGTAAACCCCAATTTGGAGTGATTACAGGCAAACCTATTTCCATGGGAGGGTCAAGAGGGCGAGGTGATGCTACAGCGCGTGGTGGTATGTATACTATTCGTGAAGCAGCAAAAGAACTTGGTATTGATATGAAGAACGCTACCGTTGCCATACAGGGTTGTGGTAATGCAGGATATTTCGCTGCACAATTATGCAAAGAACTCTTTGGTGCTAAGATAGTAGCGATAAGTGATAGTAGAGGAGCAGTATTTAATAAGAATGGTATGGATCCTGAGGCTGTTAAAAAATGTAAAGATGAGACCTCTACAGTATGTAACTTGCCAGGAGTAGAGCAGATTTCCAACGAACAACTGCTTGAACTCGAGGTAGATGTACTTATACCTTCGGCAGTTGAGAACGTGATTACGAATGAGAATGCTCCCAATATTAAAGCTAAAATACTTGCGGAACTGGCTAATGGACCCACTACCCCTGAGGCTGATGATATCCTGTATAAGAAGGGGGTACATGTGATACCAGATTTCTTATGCAACGCTGGAGGAGTGACGGTTTCATATTTCGAGATGGTTCAGAACTTTTATATGTTTTCCTGGGAGGAAAGTGATGTTCACCAACGACTGGATAACAAGATGACGCGTGCATATCATTCTGTGCTAGATACCAGCCGTGAATATAAGATTAATATGCGACAGGCAGCATATGTACTGGCTGTCGGTCGGGTGGTAGAAGCTATGAAGCTACGCGGATGGATTTAGCCTATAGGCATTGCCAAAGGAAATAAAGTATCCGGGAAGGCATTTAATGGATTATTGCTGTTCGCAGTCCAGTTTGCCCTCATAGGCATCCTCGAATAGTCTAATCATGCCTTCCTCGGTAACTTTGCGTGGATTGCGTGCTACATGTGCGGGGCTCTGAAAGACATTTTGCGCAATTGCCGGAATCATATCCTTGGTTACGCCGGTAGCTCTAATAGAGACTGGTATATCGAGGTCCTTGAGCAGCTTTTTGAAGGCTATAGCAGCCTGCAATGAAGCATCTCGCAGTGACATTTCTTCAATAGGCTCTCCCAGTATCTCAGCGATATGAGCGTATCTTAGCGGGTTGGCAATAGCATTGTATTCCATTGTGTATGGGGTTATTACAGCAACTGCATAGCCGTGTGGCAGGTGAATATCGGTTGCCGGATAAGAATATGCATAGGCACAGGCATGTCCCAGCGTGGTTCCCGCAGTACCAAATGCCAATCCTCCCATAAGTGCTGCCAGTGACATATTTGACCGGGCTTCCATGTTGTCACCACAGGCATATGCTTCCTTGAGGTTTTCTGCAACAAGTCGCATGGTCTGTAATGCAAAGGCGTCGGTAATAGGAGTGGCATTAAGGGATATATAGGATTCCATTCCATTACAGAAAGCATCCACGCCTGCATTGGCGGTTACAGTGGCAGGGATTGTACGTGTGAATTCCGGATCGACCAGTGCGAGGACAGGAAACATCAAAGAACTAAATAGTACAGCTTTGCCTTGTGGGGTAGAGAAGGCTACGGCATTAGAGACTTCACTGCCTGTTCCTGCTGTGGTGGGCATTAGTACCAGTGGTGCCGGTTGGATTTTAAATGGTTCCTTCAGCCAATCTGACAGCGTGCCCGGGTTAGTGATTGAGATTGAAGCTACCTTGGCATTGTCAATGACACTACCACCGCCAACGCCGATAACGCTATCATATTTCCCCGCTCTGACAAATTCTATCGCTTTTTCTCCGCCAGCTACGGATGGCTCTGTTTCAGCTTCATCCCATATGGTATAATCAAAGCCACCGCGCAGCAATTGTGCTGCTACTTTATCTAGTATCCCTGATTGCTCGATTCCCTTGTCTGTTATAACAGCTATCTTCTTTGCGCCAATCTTTTGTAATTCCTCACTGAGCTGTTGTACTGCACCCATTCCAAAGATGATTTTCCTGGCTGTAGAGAATGAAAATATTTCCATAGTATTTGTATTAATAATACTCCTTTATTATTCGTAATCCAGCATTCCTATGTAGGCTTTCTCGAAGAGTCTGACCATATCCTCTTCGCTAATCTTGCGTGGATTACGTGGCACGTGAGCAGTGCTTTTAAAGACATTCTTCGCTATATCGGGAATCATGTCTTTCGTCACTCCAATATCTTTGATCGATGTAGGAAAGTCAAGGTCTATCAGCAGTTTTTTAAAGGCCCTGGCGCAGCTTAGTGCTGCATCTCGCATTGATAGCCCTTCGATTGGTTCTCCAAGCATGGCTGCCAGGGTAGCGTGCTTTTCCATGTTGGCAATAGCATTATATTCCAGCACATAAGGCATGGTGATAGCTATAGAGTAACCATGTGGAAAATGAAATGGAGTTGAGGGAAAAACATAAGCATAGCCGCAGGCGTGGCCGATTACTGTTCCGGCATTTCCAAAAGCCATCCCGGCCAGTAGAGCAGCAAGTGACATGTTTGTCCTCGCTTCCATATTATCCCCGTAGGCATATACCGCTCTAAGGTTGTCCGGGATGAGCTTTATAGCCTGTAGCGCCAGGGAATCTGTTATCGGCGTTGCTTTCAAGGATACATAAGCCTCCATAGCATGACATAATGCGTCCACGCCAGTATTAGCTGTTATATGGGCTGGAACTGTCCTGGTGAAGTCAGCATCAACTAAGGCAACATCAGGATACATGAGAGGACTGTACAGTGCATATTTAAAATCACTGGTTGAGAAGACTCCTGCATTAGAAACCTCACTGCCTGTTCCGGCAGTAGTTGGCATTAAAACCAGCGGGCCCATAGGATTTGTGAATACCTGACTGACCCAGTTTGATAAATTACCTGTGTTGTTAAGTGCTACGGCTGCTGCTTTGGCAGTATCCATGACGCTGCCACCACCCAGCCCTACAACGGCACTATAGTTTCCTTCTCTGGTAAATCTTATGGCTGCCTCACCGCTCTCTATAGATGGTTCTGCCTCTGCCTTATCCCATACTCCACATTCTAAGCCAGCCTTATGAAGTACCTCGACTACTATATCGAGTGGCCCTGTCTTACTTATTGTAGCATCGGTTATCACGGCTATCTTACCGGTGCACAGTTTTATTAGCTCATTGCCAAGCTGTTGCGATGCCCCTCTACCAAAGATTATCTTCTTCGCAGTAGCAAATGGAAATGCCATCATTTATTCACCTCCAGCTGTGCTCACTATGCCCTTTTATTGATTTGTGAAGTTCCCGATAAGTTCATTTAATTTAAGTAGCCGCTCATTTCTTTTACTGGCAATTCTTTCAAAGGCCCTGGGAACATCGGCTAGCAATGCTTTTGCCGGCCTGGCTGCATCGATATAAAAAGCTATGATCTTTTTTTCCATCCCCATAGCTTTTTGCAGACTGTCCGTATAACTCTCGTCCGGGGGTAGTTTGGTGTCTATCAGATAGTCTTCCGTGTCCAGATCGGTGAAGGCAAAACATCCTTCCAGTGCATCCGAAATAACACCGTAGTAAGCCCTCTGCACTACCGACTTGTTCTTTCTGTTTTGTTTACTGAAAGAAGCTAATGTCTCGCCAGCACTAGCCCATCTACAGGAGAGCTCATCGTAGAAGGTTGCTGAGTCTTCTTCAAGTTTAACCACGAAGCTTATAACCGAAGATGCAGTGGGTGATTTCACTTAAAACCACCTTTCAATAACAACCTTGCTCTCGGTGTAAAATCGGATAGCATCCCGGCCCTGGCCATGCAATGTACCAAAGAATGAGTCCTTCATTCCGCTGAAGGGGAAGAATGCCATTGGAGCGACTATTCCAATGTTGATGCCGATGTTGCCGCAGTTTACCCTGTACTTCATTTCTCTGGCTACCTTACCGCTTGAAGTAAAAACGGCCGCTGCATTACCATAACGGTTATTGTTAATCATCTCTATGGCGTCGTCCAGATCGTCAGCCCTGATTATATTGGCTACCGGACCAAATATCTCTTCTCTGGCGATGGTCATTTCAGGAGTAACTTCCTGGAATACAGTGGGATTAAGGAAGCAAGTGTCAGGATAATCACCATTTATTTGCGGTTTACGACCGTCAAGTACCAGTTTGGCTCCTTCACTGATTCCTTTTTCTATGAAGCCGAGCACCCGAGCTTTTCCATCTGGCGATTGCATCGGGCCCATCTGTATGGTTTCATCGAGGCCATATCCTACCCTTATCTTGGCTGCTGCCGCGAGGAACGCATCCACAAACTTTTTATAGAAAGCATCATCTTTGCCGACGATAACAGCATTTGCTCCGGATAGACAGCGTTGTCCGGCATTACCATAGAAGGAAGTCATCATCGCAGCTATGGTGGCATCAAGGTTACAATCCGGCATTATCACCATGAAGTTTTTAGCACCGCATTGAGCAATTACCCTTTTTCCTGTCTCGCCACACTTCCTGTAGATAACATCTTTACCTATTGCAGTCGTACCTACAAATGACACTCCTTTGATATCCGGGTGCTCAAGTAGTACTGATACCGCATCTGCTTCACCGTTTACCAGATTAATTACTCCCGGAGGAAACCCCGCCTCATCATATAATTCCGCCAGTTTAATCTGGCTTATTGGATCTCTGGGAGATGGTTTTACTATGAAGGTATTTCCTGTAGCTACCGCAAAGGGCAGATACCAGAGTGGTACCATGAAGGGGAAGTTGAATGGGGCTATGCAGGTGAAGACTCCCAATGGTTGGTATACCAGTCGCTCATCGATGCCAGTGGCAATGTCCTCCAGATTGGAGCCTTGCATCAAGGAAGGTATACCGGTGGCTACTTCTACCATTTCTATTCCTCGTCTGGTCTCTCCTCTGGATTCGTCAATTGTCTTTCCATGCTCCATAGTCTGGATTCTACTAAGCTCTTCGAAATTTTCCTCCAGTAACTCTTTAAGACGGAAAAGACAACGCACCCTTGACAAAGGTGTGGTCCTGCGCCATTCAGGGAATGCGTCTTTGGCTGCTGCTACGGCACTATTAACTTCTTTTTCAGTAGATATCGGCAACCTGGCAATGACTTTACCGGTGGCCGGATTTATAATATCTCTATAATGGCTCGTTTCGGATTCTACCCATTCACCGTTAATATAATTCCTCAGTTGCAGGGACTCTTTGATTGGTTCTTCTAGTATTGCCATATTGCTTCTCCTCTTATTTTACTTTTTGCTGTATAGTAAGATTTTCTCCACATAAAGAATACCACTACCTATTGATAGTATCAATTCAATTGAGTTATTCTGCTAGCTATTTTCAAGACCTCATTTGTTATAACGATTTATCTCAAAGACCCTCTTAATTAAATGGTATTAATACGAGGGAATATTTAATGCGTATTTCATCCGGCAAATTTTGGTTCCGGTATACCTTTGACATCAGTCTGAATGCGAAACAGGTCACCATCGAAAGGCGCCTGCTTCGCCTGCTTCTCTCTTTCCTCTCCGCAGGCTGTAGTTATAAAGAGCTCATCCATGTTTTCTCCTCCGAAGATGCAACTGGTCGTGAGACGTGTAGGCATACGTATTTCCCTGTCTATTTTCCCTGCAGGATCATAGCGGATTATTTTATAGCCTTTGAAAATAACACACCAGATATAACCTTCGCTGTCTACGGTTAAGCCGTCAGGTATTATTTCTCCTCTGGGCAGTTGTACGAAGTTTCTCCGATTGGAGATGTTACCTGTTGTAGAGTCGAAATCATAAGCGTAGATAACGTTCTTACCCGAGTCATTAAAGTACATTGTTTTATTGTCAGGACTCCATCCCAGTCCATTTGATAGTACTACGCCTGTCTCCATCGTGTGTACCGTACCATCCGGATCAAGTCGGTAAAGTGAGTTCACTGCTTCAGGGCTTCCCTGTATCATCGTCCCAGCCCAGAAGCGGCCCTGCGGATCTACTTTTCCATCGTTGAAGCGTGATTGCTTGTTTCCGGCTTCAGTGTCAGCTATGAAATCGAGTTTTTCCCCTTTGCTATCCCAGTAGGCAAAGCCATCTCTTGTAGCCAGGATCAAACCGCCCGAAGCTCGAAACGACAGCGCCCCGATGGGTATCCCGGTGTTGAATATCTCATAGGTTCCTCTTTCTGGGCGGAACCTGTAAATAGTTCCTGCCCAGATATCGACCCAGTATAAAGCTTTCTCTTCTACATTCCATTGAGGGCTCTCTCCCAGGCTGTTTCCTGTGGCTAATAGATGCTCTACTTCGTACATTTCGTTCTCCTTCCGGTTAATAGTAAAATTTATAATTGAAGTCGATGGCTAGAATTTCAGAACTATACCAAAGCCATAAGGTCTTCTCTATCACCTTTGCAGGTATAACTCCTTAATCTGTGGATACCTGTCTGGCAATATAGTCATAATATCAGTTTTCTTTTCAGTATGCATTAGTGAAATAGTAGTTACTATACACTTTAAATAGATTTGATAGCTCTGGCAAGCTTTTCTGTCATAAATATTTTCTAAAAATACATGGTTAATTTGTATATTATATTTTATAGGATATATAATACGGGCAATTTTCTACAAAAAGTTATTACTGGAATTGCTTTCATTACGAAGCTATTCATAGAGTTCTTATATACAAATAAATTATTATAGAGGTGACAATGAAACTATCTGCTAGGATGTCTCGGTTAGGAACTGAATCTGCTTTTGAAGTTCTGGCGCAGGCCAAGGCCCTTGAAGCAAAAGGTGTTGATATAGTTCATCTGGAGATTGGCGAGCCTGACTTCGATACCCCGAGAAATATTTGTGATGCAGCCATTGATGCTATTAATAATGGCTATACACATTATACAACCTCTCAGGGGCTGCCAGAATTACGTACAGAAATAGCAAAGAGTCTTGAGACAACTCGCAGTATTACAATAGACCCTGACCGAATTGTCGTCACTACAGGCGCTAAACCAATCATGTTTTATAGCATTCTGGCGCTGCTTGGCGAAGGAGATGAAGCAATATTCCAGGATCCTCTTTTTCCAGTATATGAATCGATGATTAACTTCTCCGGGGCTACTGCAGTACCTATTCCCCTTAGGGAGGAGCTAGACTTTCGGATGGATATGGATGAACTCCGCTCCAAGGTCACGCCACGCACTAAACTCATTGTAATAAATTCACCTCAGAATCCAAGTGGCGGAGTTTTGGAAGAAGAAGATGTTCGTGCCATAGCAGAAATTGCCAGGGAACATGACATTATAGTTCTATCCGATGAAATATATGATTATATTATGTATGAAGGGAAGAACTATAGCATTGCCAGTCAACCGGGTATGCTGGACAGGACTATTTTGCTGAATGGTTTTTCCAAGACGTATGCAATGACAGGCTGGCGTATTGGTTATGGTTATTTTCCTGCTGAGTTGGTAGAGCCGGTAGTCCGATTGGTTACTAACAGTACCTCCTGCACACCTCCTATTATTCAGCATGCCAGTATCGAGGCGCTCCGTGGCCCGCAGGATAGCGTGCCTAAAATGGTAACTGAGTTAAAAAAGAGAAGGGATCTGATTGTAGATGGGCTAAATAAAATCCCTGGAATAAGTTGTCATCTGCCAAAAGGAGCTTTTTATGTTTTTCCCAGTATCAAGAAATTGGGTATGAGTTCTGCTGAATTCAGTGACTATCTGTTAAAAAAGGCTGGCGTAGCTTGCCTGCCAGGCACTTCATTTGGCAAAGGCGGAGAGGGCTATCTAAGGATCTCCTATGCCACTTCACAGGATAACATTAAGAAGGCATTGGCGAGGATAGAGACAGCGGTTGCTAAATTGTAGTATTGATACTCAAAGATTAGCTGACAGCTTTATGTATTTATATTGGTAATTCAACCTTTGATGGAGGGTGAGAAAATAGCCCTGGTCGCTGATATATATTATCGTCTATGTGACAAGTTTGGCGACCAATACTGGTGGCCAGGCGACTCTGCTGAAGAGGTGGTGATCGGAGCCATCCTGACACAGAGCGTTTCCTGGAAAAATGTTGAGGTCGCCATATCCAAGCTCAGGAACCAGGGATTACTCTCTCTCCAGGCTCTACACCAGACGGATGTTTCTGTGCTTGCTCCTTTAATTAAATCTACCAGATTTTACAATGAGAAAGCCAGGAAACTGAAGAACTTCACCTCTTGGATATTTAACAGCTATGGAGGAAGCTTGGATTCGATGTTCTCACGGGAGACATGGAAACTTAGACAGGAGCTACTTACTGTAAAAGGGCTTGGAGAAGAAACGGTTGACTCCATACTGCTATATGCAGGGAATAAGAGCATATTTGTAGTTGATGCTTATACGATGAGGATTTTCCAACGGCTGGGCCTGGCAGAGGAGACCTGGGTTTACCGCGACTACCAGGGATTTTTTATGAACAACCTACAGCCGGAATTAAGAATATATAATGATTACCATGCTCAAATAGTACGGCTGGGCCACCTTTTCTGTCGAAAGAAAAAGCCTTTATGTATAGAGTGCCCTCTACAACAGCTATGTAATTTTGCTCACCTTTCCAGATACTGAAGTTTGGATAATTCTCATTACAGTTTCCCCATTTCTTCCAGTAGCTTTATTACCCTTAGCGACTCAGCAACTCCAGTGGTACCGCTCATGGATATCTCCACCGCCAATGTCTCAAGTATCTCATCGGTGCTGGCACCGGCTTTTAAAGAATGTAAAACCTGTGAAAGAATACAGTTAACGCAACCTGCTCTAAGCGCTATAGCCAGAGACATAAGGCGTTTAATCTTAAGGCTCAGAGCTCCATCTTTATACACCTCATTTCTCACACCGTCCATGGCTGCGTTTATGCCTGGAAATCTCTCCTGGAATTTGCCCAGTATTCGCAGTCGATCCTCATTGAGTTCTACCTGGCTTTCCATAGTAACAACCTCCCTCTATTTAATTTTGAACTGTAAATATTCTATCAGGCTTTTTAAATATATCTAAAGTCCCTGCTTCATAAAAGAAAAATGGATACAGGTAGTTAGAAACGTACCAGCATAATAACTACCATAGCTTAAGAAGAGCATGCTGTTTAAAGCTCATACTGGTATTGGTAAATTATTGACATGTAAGAAATAATTAGCCTAGACTTTCTTATCACGATGGCATAGTAAACCGTAATTATACAGCAAGGAAGAGAACAGCAGATTTCAGTATAAATATGATATCAGTTGACAAAGGAGGAAAGAATGAAGGAACAGGGTATCGATCGTGTGGCGATTATAGGAGCAGGGCTTATGGGTTTTGGCATAGGACTGGATTTTGCCCGTTTTGGGTATGAGGTCAATTTATATAACACCAGGAAAAATACCAGTGAACTTGCCATGAAGCGTTCTCGTGAGGCTCTTGATTTGATGGTTGAGACTGAGTTAATAACAGCAGATGAGGCAGCAGCTGCCTATAAGCTTCTTCGACCTACTATTGATTTGGAAGAAGCGGTGCAGGGAGCTGGTTTTGTGGTAGAGTCAGCACCGGAGACTCCAACTTTAAAGCAGGACCTGTTTGCGCGACTCGATGTACTCTGTGATCCTGAAATTATCCTCGCTTCGAATACCTCAGCCTTAAGGATAACTGATATCGCTCTGAAGTCTGTACATCAGGAGCGTATTCTCAGGGCACACTATTTTCAGCCGGCGCATTTTATTCCCATAGTAGAGGTTCATGGTGGTGAAAAAACAGATAAGGAACTGGTAGAGAAGACAGCCAGAATACTACGCGGAGTTCGAAAGAAAGTAGTAATTTTCAATATGGACTTACCGGGTGCAGTAGGCTCACGGATTCAGGGGGCGCAGAACCGAGATATTCAGGCACTAATTGACGAGGGGATATGTGACCCACAGACAATGGATGACATAATAGAATATGGATTCGGCCGTCGCCTGGCGTTTACCGGTTTTTTCAAGCGGCAGGATCTGCTTGGACTTGACTTTGTACATACTGCAACAACAGGACAAGGACAGAAACCATGGGGTCCTCTGGAGGAGCATTATAAACGAGGTGAGTTCGGCATGAAAAGTGGTAAAGGTTTCTACGACTGGCCGGGGGATTCTGCAGAGAAATTACACAGGAAATTAAATATGGAGCTTATACGTCTTTTAAAGCAGGATATGGAAAACGGTTCTATCTGAGCATATACGAGGCTACTAATAGAATTATTAAATAGCATTGATATAAGGTTATCGGAGTCAGGCTAGCACTACTATTCTGCCTGGTATACTGTTCTCGCTCAGTTTTATGCCTTCCAGCTTTAGCAGTGCAGCCTTTTTATCCAGCCCCCCACCATATCCGGTAAGGCTATAATCTGACCCGATTACCCGATGGCAGGGAACGATGATAGATACAGGATTATGGCCGATTGCCTGACCCGCCGGTCTAGCAGATTTCGGGCGACCGATTGCCTGGGCAACCTGCTGATATGAACATGTTGTTCCAAATGGAATAGTGCAGAGCTGTTGCCATATCTCTCGCTGGAAGTTTGTACCACGCAGGTCAAGCCTGGTATTGAAATGTCGTAGTTTTCCAGAGAAATACGCATTGAGTTGATTTATTACAATGCTATTCTGACTATCTCCATTTTCTATATTGATGTTATTTTTTGCCCAGTGCTCGGTATAGGAGGTTGAGCTGTTTTCTGGCCCCAAATAAATAATGCCGTGTTGAGAACTAGCCAGCAGATAGTTGCCAAGAGGGCTTTTAAAGTTGCTCAACCAGAATGTCTCCGGCTCGATATCCGGAGCGTCAGGTTTACATATCTTACAGGGACGATAGCCACTGGCTCTGGCCTCCTCGCGCGATTGAAAGTACACAGCATTTTCAGCTTTCATATGCTTACCTGCTGAACAATCTGGTCGGCAGTAGATATGAGTGGTACGGCAACCACAGACACTGTACTGCAAAGGAGCTTTATGTTCAGGGCTTACTTCATTATGATGTAACATAATACACCTCCCTGGTGGGTTTCCCGGCAAAATATACTGACACTATAGCAATGAAACTCAGTATGGCAGCAGCAAGAAAGGCTGAATAATAGCTTCCGGTGATATCGAAAATCAACCCCCCTGAGATAGGCCCTATTACCATACCAGTGGTCTGTGTAAAGAAAGCCGCTCCGAATATACTACCAAAGTGCTTATGGCCGAAATGGTCAGCCAGGATTCCCGGTAGAATTGGAGACATGCTGCCGACATTCATTCCAATAAGGCAGGCATATATATAAAGCATTGTTAAATTAGTTGTTCTTATCAGCACTATAAAGGCTACTATCTGGAGGCATGTACCTGTTGCGAATACATATCTCTTGTCCAGGATATCACCGAGTTTTCCGAATCCGAGGCGACCGACAATACTGAATACAGCGAGTAGGCTGATAGCTCCTGCGGCAGCAGTTGCATCTATTCCAATATCAACTGCGAAGGCTACCTGGTGTACAATACCGGTGCCATAAGCGCAGGCCCAGAGCATCACCCCGATAGATATGCCCCAGAAAGCCCTACTATGCAATGCTTGGCGTAATGTAGTCCCAATGGCTGTAGTACTGTCGACTTTTATTTCACCTCTGGATAATTGAACCTTCTCACTCTCTTTTGGAGTTCTCATGATGAAGATACTTACAGGAATTCCTATTGTGATGACTATAGCTGCCATAAAGATGAAGGCTGTTTGCCAGTCATACCTGCTGATAAGCCAGCTTGCCAGCGGAGCCATTACAGCCCCACCGACACCAATACCTGTGGTAGCAATTCCCAGTGCGGTGCTCCTTTTCCGGGTAAACCAGCTCTCTACTGCACTCAGATTTGGGATCAAAGAAATACAGGTAGCACCAACAGCTACTATCAGCCCATAGTAAACATATAGCTGCCATAGTTTTTCTATTGTAGATAGTAGGTAATACCCGGTTCCAGCCAGTATGCATCCGCAGAGCATTATGGCCTTTAAGCCTATCTTCTGCAGGAGTTCGCCGATGAGCATTCCGGTTATTCCTGAGACAAACATTCCGACTGAAAGGGCTGCCGCTATTTCTGCTCTGGCCCAGCCTGTATCACGTACAATTGCCTCGAAGAAAACGGGGAAGGCATAGAATTGAGTTCCCGTAGAGCAGAATAAGAGGAGAAATGCTCCTGCTACTACCGCCCATTTATAGTAAGACTTACTCATAATATGTGGGTATACTTTTCAATCAAGTTAAATGTAACAATGTCCTTGCGGGTTCTGAAGTAAAACTCGAAAAGGAAAGCTATGTTACCTGATTGTGATATGATAGCTCTTTCAGCGGAAAGCAACAAGCCTTATTACTTTTGTCCCTTTGCGTAGGATGCATTACCAGTAAAATATATTGTTATCATAGAGGCGAGGCTAAGCAAGGCAGCAGTAAGAAAGGCTGAATAGTAGCTTCCGGAAATATCAAAAATCCAGCCGCCAAAGACAGGGCCGATTACCATCCCCAGAGTTTGTAAAGAAAATGTGGCGCCGTAAATAGTACCAAAGTGCCTTCGGCCGAAGTGTTGGGCAACAAGCCCCGGCAATATGGGAGTTATTGCTCCCAGATTGAAGCCGATTAGTGCGGCATAGAGATAGAGCATACCGATGGTTGTCGTTCTCATCAGTACGATAAAAGCTATTATCTGAAGAAGTGTTCCTATCATAAAGATATATCTCTTTTGTATGGTGTCCCCGAGCTTGCCGAATATAATACGTGCCGGTATGCTGAATCCGCTAAGCAATCCCACCGCTCCGGCAGCGACCAGCTTATCGATTCCAATGTCGACGGCAAAAGCAACCTGGTGAATTAGCCCGGTATTGTAAGACCATGCCCATAACATCGAAGCAGCACCTATCAGCCAGAAATCCTTTGTTTTCATTGCTTCTTTGAGAGAGGCTCCTGCTAATCCCGGGAGATTGTCCTGCGATATTTTTTTTATGAAGGTATTATTCTTCTCATCCGGGGTCCGCATAATAAAAAAGCTTACTGGGATTCCAACCACCGCAATTATGCCCGCCAGGTAAAGAAAAGCTGTTTGCCAGCCATATAGAGCTATGAGCTTTCCGGCAACCGGAGCCATGATTGCGCCGCCAGCTCCGACTCCAGTGGAAGCTATTCCGAGGGCGGTACTTTTTTTTCTAGTAAACCATCCTTCAACTGCTGTCATATTTGGTACGATAGATATACAGGCACTGCCCATGGCAACGATTACGCCATAAAAGACATAAAATTGCCATATCTCTGTGACGGTAGAAAGTAAAAAGTATCCGGTACAGGCTATCAGACTCCCCGATACCATAATTCTCCTTACCCCAATCCTATGTATAAACATACCAATAACAGGAGTAATTGATCCGGAAAGCAGCAGCCCTATAGAGAGAGCGCCAGCAGTCTGAGCGCGTGACCACCCCATATCGTGCAGCATCGCCTCGAAAAAGACAGGAAAGGCATAGACACGACTCCCTGTGGTACATAGCAGTAGAATAAAGGCTCCTGTTACCACCCACCAGCCATAATTAAATTTCCTCATTAACTTAACCAATCATTCTATATTACAAAGGGTCATTGAAACACTGAAGCTATATGTGCAGAACCATTGTAGACTTATATAATAACATAGTGAGCGTAGCACTCTATTAAGTAGCCCTTTTTATAGGGTAAGCTGGCATATCATTCTATGCTATTTCCAAATACACGATGTCAATATAAGTTATCGTTAAGAATATTCTGGGTTGCTGTGTTTATGAGATAGTGAATGTCTCGATTACTTCCTTCCAGGGGTAAGAATCACGGTCTGCTTCGGCATAAGACAGCTTTACCATGTAATAATTGGACTGGGTGACCTTGAAATAGATTTCTGTATGAAATTTCTCAGTTGTCGACTCTAAGGTAGAATCGAATGATAAAAACCAGTCCCAATTGTCATCCATGGCTTGATTGTTCAGTAGTTTGATACTGCCCCATAACTCCTGTGCCCTCGTTATCTGCTGCTGTGCTTCAACTGCAATGTCGGGGGCTCCTCCTATTTTATCGATGGCGGATGCTGTTATACTCATTGAATTAAAGGAAGAACTGGAGGCAAACAGGTCTATAATTCCACCTCCTGTTTCAGGATTTCTGGTTTCGACGAAGAGCCAGCTTGAGGGCACTGAGATGCTAAATCCCCAATGAGTGTAAGTGCTGGCAGGCGAGAAGGGAATACTTGGTGGAATCGGTGCCTCTTCGCCGGGTGGTGAAATTGGTGGGGTTAGTGAGGTCTGTTGGTTACATCCCAGCACCAGGCTACTAAAAAGTAGTGTTGTAGTTATAAGCAGACGTAGATGTCTCTTTGCAGTGAGTTGCATCTCTTTTTATACTAGCCCTTATGGCCCTTCATCGCTATAGGAGCGAATATTACTGGGCGGAAATTCCTGGAATTGATAGTCCTTAAGAACATCCTCGTTAATTTCCAGACCAAGTCCCGGAGCAGTGGAAAGAGATATATATCCATTCTCGACTTTTATGGGGTTCACTGAGATGGCATTACCGGTTGTAATAAACTGGACGAAGTATTCAGTAATCAGGAAGTTTGGCATTACGGCTGAAGCCTGGATGGTGGCAGCCAGGGCCATGGTGGTACTGTTGTAGTTATGTGGAGAGATAGCTACGTAATACGGCTCAGCCATTGCGGCAATTTCCTTGAGCTCCAGTATTCCGCCACAGTTCGCCACATCAGGATTCAGGATGTCTGCTGCCTGCCGTTCTAAAACTTCGCGAAATGCTGCCTTGGTATAGAGAGTTTCTCCAGTTACCACTGGTAATTTTATATCCCTTCTAACCTCAGCCAGGGCGTGGATATTATCCGCAGGTACGGGTTCCTCGTACCAGAATGGATTATACTGCTCCAGTTTCTGTGCAATCCGAGTAGCATACATTGGGGCTAGTCGTCTATGTACTTCTATAAGAACGTCAATATCTGGACCCACTGCCTCACGTACAAGGCGTACGTTTCTTACTGCTATTTCTTCGTCTTCCTTACTGATAAATAAACGCCATGGTCCTGGGAAGGGGTCGAATTTCAGCGCTGTAAAACCCATCTTTATAGTCTCTTTAGCTCTTCGCACCAGGTCGTCAGTATCAGTGAGGCTGCGGTACCAGCCATTGGCATATACCCTTATCCTATCTCTGCATGGTCCTCCAAGCAAGTTGTAGACAGGAGTATCAAGCTTCTTCCCAACAATATCCCATAGTGCCTGCTCAATCGCACTCACAGCACAGAATATATCCATGGAACCTCTTCTACCTGATAAATCGTTGTAGGCAATATGCGTGAAATGCTTTATGTGAAAGGGGCTCTTACCTATAACATAGTTCCCTATGGTATCAACAAGCTGAGCAATGCTTCTTTCTCTGGTGGGTTGGGTGTACGCTTCCCCCCAACCGCTGATTCCTTCATCGGTTTCTACCTTAACCAGTACCCAATGTTTTCGGAGCCAGTGTTTGTCCATCTCGGCGAGCTTCTTTGAGCTGTATGGGCAGACGAGAAAGCTTTTTACCTTGTTGACCTTCATTCTTTTTCTCCTTGTACTGTATCTATTTGTTCACCTGCGATGTCCAGATGCCGGCTTCATTTTCCTGCTGTTCTGTTATAGCTTGAAAAGATACTGGATCAGTATCATAAATACGACCTGCTTTTGTTGCCGAATCACCATATATCCATAGCATTTTGAATCCTTTGCTATTGCTACAGGACCAGGCATGTGGATGTCCTCTGGGGATGAATACCCCGCATCCGGGGTCTGCTCGCCACCAGCAGCTGTCAAAAAAGGTGTATCCCGGGCCTGCGGAACTCTTATCGATGATAATTAGTTCCCAAGTATTGTGGTGGTGTAATGGGATGCGCCAGCCAGGCACATAATCGATAACACCAAAGCTAACCTGTCCGGGTTCGTCTATATAGCAGGTGTTGATTACCTCGCCAACCTGTCCAGCCTCTACCTGTTTCCCTTCGCTTGGGTAGATTATATATGGCTGCTGGTTCATGGTATATCCTTTCTTGAAGATTTCCTTTGTTGCAGTTAACTCAGATAAGAGAAGTCTAGGGCAAACTGAAGGAGTTAGTCAATACTTTCGGGATAATACCTCGACATGTCTTAAGACTGTTTACTACTTCTGGCTACAATAAGTAACAGTAGTACTGTCATAATCTACTCCAGAGATAGTATAATACTACGTCATAAAATGGATTATACGTATTATATTGAGCCCAATGATAGTATCTCACTTAAGATACCTCAGGAAAACTACCTGGGCTGTATCAGTATTGAAGAGGCACCTGAGCTGGCATCGCCTGAGGAAGAGTGCCGAAGTGCTTTGCAGAAACCATATGGTACGTCAACACTACATGAGCTAGCCCGTGGAAAAAAATGTGCTGTAATCCTGGTGAGCGATTATACACGTGCAATTCCCGCGGATCAATTATTGCCACCGGTTATCGAGGAACTCTGTCATGCCGGAATGAATGAATCTCAAATCACCCTGGTTATTGCCTGTGGAACTCACCGGCCAAGCACCAAGGAAGAGATACGGAGCATTGTCGGGCGGAAATGGTCGGATAGACTGACCATAATTAATCATAATGCTCAGGATGAAAAAGCACTGGGCTTTATCGGGAAGACAGATAGAGGCACGCCGGTATGGATAAATAAGCTGATACTGGAGAGTGACCTTCGAATAGCCCTGGGGCAAATTGAGCTACATGAATTCGCCGGTTTTAGTGGGGGAGCCAAGAGCATTCTGCCTGGTGTATCTGGAGAAGATACTGTTCGTGCTAATCATTCTCCTGAGATGATTGGGCATCCGCTGGCCAGGCCTGGAGTTATCGAAGGAAATCCTGTTCATGAAGATATGGTTGAAGCAGCATCAATGGCAGGCCTGGATTTCATAGTAAACATTACACGAAATATGAATCAGCAGATTACAGGGGTCTTTGCCGGGAGTATGATAGAGGCGCATAAACGGGGGGTGGATTTTATTAGCTCGTACTCCAGGATGGAACTTCCCTACCGACCTGATATTATCGTTACTACTCCGGGAGCAGCACTTTCCGTCGATTTTTATCAATCATTGAAACCAGTGATAGCACTGGATGCTATTGCTTCCAGGGGGACAATAATTGTACTCCATGCCGTATGTCCCGATGTGCTGGGTTCGATGGGAGATGAAATGATAAAGGCTTTTGAAGGTGCCAGTAGTCCTGAAAAGGTCATTGAAAAATTGAAGCAGGATTATCAGCCGCAGATGGACCATGCACTATTATTAAGCAGACTTTTGGCTAAAGGTGTTAAAGTTATAGCCTCCAGCCCTAATGTACCTGCTGAACTTCTGGAACAGATGCTATTATTGCCTGCACAGTCTGCTCAACAGGCATTAGACCTTGCTATACAGCTATCATGTAGTGAATGCCCGTCTGTACTGGTCTATCCACAAGCGGAAAGAACGTTACCAGTATTGACATAATAATTAGAAATAAGAGGCTATAACGTTATAAAAATTGAGGAGGGATCTTTGAGTATTAATAAGGAATTTGAAATTACGGAGCTGAAAGCACGAGAGATAATCGACTGTCGTGGCTTTCCCACTGTGCAGGTGGATGTCGAGGTAGCCGGAACTGTTACAGGTAGAGCTGATGTGCCCTGTGGCCGTTCTACCGGAGCACATGAAGCATTCGAGCTTCGTGATGGGGGAAAGCGCTATGGAGGTTTCGGAGTAACAAAAGCAATAGCAAACATAAACAGTATTATTGCCCGGGAAATAATCGGCAAGAATGTGACCGAACAGCGCAAGCTGGACAGGCTGCTAATTGAGCTAGATGGCACTGAAAACAAGACAAAACTGGGAGCTAACGCCATAGTTGGTGTCTCTATGGCAATTGCCAGGGCATCTGCAGAAGCTGTACATCTACCTCTATATCGCTATCTAAATGCCAACGCCTGTATTATGCCGGTTCCAATGATGAATCTAATAAATGGAGGCAAACTTACCTCCAATTATCTTGATTTCCAGGAGTTTATCTTCATGCCGGTAGGTGCGGAGACCTTTTCAGAGGCACTACGTATGACCTCAGAAATAAATATGGTACTGAGAGATATTCTTGTAGAGAAATATGGGAAACTGGCCATAAACGTTGGTGATGAAGGGGGATGTGCTCCACCCATGACCTCTATTAGGGAAGCCATGGACATTCTCTGTAAGGCGGTAGAGCAGGCTGGATATGCTGATAAGGTTGTATATGGTTTCGATATCGCGGCAACCCACCTGTACAACAAAGAGACCCAAAAATACAGCATTGAAGGGGAGCAATTGAGCAAGGATGAATTGATGGCTCTCTACCAGAGCCTTATTGCTTCGTATCCTATCGTTTCTATAGAGGACCCATTATACGAGGAGGACTTCGAAGGTTTTGCCAGACTCACCAGGGAATTAGGTATCCAGATAGTGGGTGATGATCTATTTACAACCAACTGTCAGCGTTTATCCAGGGGCATAGAGATGGGAGCGGCTAATAGTCTTTTGTGGAAATTTAACCAGATTGGCACCTTGAGTGAGGCTATGGACGCTGCTGCCCTGGCCTACCGGGCGGGTTATAGTGTAGTCGTATCAGAACGTTCAGGAGAAACAGAAGATCCTGCTATTGCTGACATGGTACTGGCGTTGAATGCAGGACAAATTAAGACCGGTGCTCCTGTGCGATCTGAGAGAACTGCCAAGTATAATCGCCTGCTGCAAATAGAAGAGGAACTGGGAGACTGCGCCCGCTATGCTGGAAATAATTACAGATTGCCATTTAAGCTATGATAGCTTTTTAAGTAGAAGTCAGATCAGTAGAGTCGAGGATGTTCAGTTATATCAAGAATAGAAAAGAGCTTGTGGCTCATGGTCATGGTAGACTTAGGGAAGCGGCACTGAATATCACTGACTATGCACTACATGCTGTGGACCCCTATCTAGCTACCAAGCAAATAGTAGGACTGCGGGGAAATATCCTTAGCATAGGCTCACTACGATTCAACTTGTCACAAAGAGGAAATGTCTATGTTCTTGGTGCTGGCAAGGCAAGTTTACCTATTGCTGTGGCATTGAATGAAATCTTGGGCGGTAGAATTCACCTTGGCCTGGTGATTGTTAAGAGCAGGCAGGATAAGGTTCTGCAGCACATAGAGTTAAGAGAGGCTTCTCATCCTGTGCCTGATGGAGCAGGATTGTCTGCTGCTGAGGAAATGATGCGGTTAGCAAAAAGTACTAGAGAGGGCGATATAGCTATCTGTGCTATCACCGGTGGAAGCTCGGCATTAATGCCATTGCCCGTATCTTCTGTAAGCCTGCAGGATAAACAGAAAATTAATGAATTACTGCTTAGCTGCGGGGCAAATATCAGGGAAATTAATGCAGTTAGAAAGCATCTTTCCGACATTAAGGGAGGCAGGCTTGCACTTTCCCTATTTCCTGCTGAAGTAGTTAATCTAACTGTCTCAGATGTTACAGGTGACCCTCTGGACTACATAACAGATCCCACTGTTCCTGATACCTCTACTTTCTCCGATGCGATTGCTGTTCTGGATAAATATGCATTGTGGGATGATTTTCCTGAGTCTGCCGGACAATACTTACGAAATGCATCTCCTGAAATGGAAACGCCGAAAGACTTTGGAAGATATACTGATTTACTTCATACATTTATCCTGGCAAATGGAGAAAGTGTCTGTAAATCCGCGATCGACAGGGCACAGGAGCTTGGCTTTACGTCACTGGTATTGACTACTTCGCTTGAAGGTGAGAGCAAGGAAGAAGGAGCCGCTATGGCTAGGTTGGCCTGTCAGGCAAAATCTACCGGCATTCCGTTATCATCCCCGTGTGCCTTTATTGCCGGGGGGGAGACAATTGTTACTATCGTTGGAAATTCTGGCAGGGGAGGTCCAAATCAGGAATTTGCACTGAGTGCCGCACTGCAACTTGACGGACACGATGGTATTGTCATCGCTGCGCTGGATACCGATGGGAGCGATGGCCCCACAGATATTGCCGGTGGGATTGTCGATGGCTATACTATATCCAGTGCAAGAAAAGCTGGGCTGGAGCCGATCGACTTTCTGTCAAAACATGATACCTCCGGTTTCCTGTTGGCGCAGGGTGATGCAATTATCACCGGTCCCACCGGTACCAATGTTAATGATCTGAAGCTCGTGCTTGTGGATTAATAGTCCGCTTATACAAAGGTGAATAGTCGTCTTGGAGTATCCACCATTATTGTGTGTATCTGCTCTTTGCTGATTCCCTTAGCCAGCATTACAGGAATGGTGTTCTCCAGTATATGAGCATAACCCCACCCCCCATAACGTCTTCGCTGGTGCTTGTTCCAGATATCCTGCGATATCAAAATCTGTTTAAGGTATCCTTTATCTATGAGCTCGATGATTTCGTTGATGCGTGCTGTATCATTGGGGAAATCTATTACTCGGATACCAAGCGGATAATATCCTTCTCTGCCAAACAGATCATACTCCAGACAACAGCCTGTCTTTGCCAGCTCAATGCGACTTTCTGGCCTGCGCAAGGTACGGTCGATATGATCCATGGTGGTCCGGCTGATATCGGCCCCAAGCTTATCCAGTATTGTAACAATCGCCATTGGTGCTTCTTCGCTCTGTCCCGGATGTACATTCAGCGTTGCACCGGTTATCTTCTGCGCACGAGCAGCGGCACGAAGGGACTTTAGTTCGTTGTCCGTTATAGGCCATGAGGTTCCAATTTCTCCAATAAGACCGGAATGTATCCCACTGTTACCTACACCTTCTGTTATATCATTCACGATTTCTTCAGTTATTTGTTCCTCTGTTTTATTATCCATCTCGGGCCCAAAAGAGGCAGCAATGTAATAACCCGATCCCATGATAATGTTAAGGCCTGTAGCGCGGGAAATACGTGCCAACGCCTCCGGGTCGCGGCCCAGTCCCAGGTTGCTCATCTCCACAATGGAGTTACCTCCAGCTACCTTAAAGTGTCTGGCCTCCGCGATTGCTTCCTGCTCATCGCGCATAAGCACGTCGTCCAGATTCTGATACAGGTGATAACGGATCCACCATAGTGTATCTATGCTGACAGGTTGGTGTGATAACTCTATATTGGTGGCCTTGCTCTGTTCGCTGAACCATGCTGAACCGTCACTTACAAGGTGTTCATGTGGAAGGGTGATTCCCAATTCCTCTGGCTCGATTACACCCAGAACAGTCTGAATTTTCCCTGACAACTTGGCTATACTCATGTCTGTGCCTCCTTCTGTTTTGAATTAATAACTAGTGTCTGGATTTCACCCTACGGGTATAAACTCGCTAAACCGGGCTAGCATTCTGGCTCTGAATAAAGTCCAGAATCCAAGAGCGTTAGTTGCTGAATTCTCTCCATACCTGTACATTACTATTTACCAGTATCCTCTTTCACGGGTTCATGCGTGGGAGTAGAAATTGTCTCGGTGTCGACTGAAGGAGTTTTCAGATTATTGAGTGGACTACCGCAATTCGAACAGAAATGATTCCCCGGGATATTGTAGTGCTTACAGATATTACAGAGGATCATTTCAGTTGTTTTCTGCTGGCCGAAAAAAAGTTTTACATGAGGCCAGGGAATTTCTATTCCCTCTTTATCAAAGGCTATTTTAATCCGCTTCCTGAGTTCTCCTGTTACTTCCCACTGGGTAAGGGGTTGCGTATCTCCCAGTATCTTAATATCAATGCCCGAGGAGCCTAAATTTGATACCCTGAGAACCTGTGGTGTTTTCAGTATCTTTGCTTTGAAGTATTCATCACTAGCCAATGTATCGCAGACTTTGTTGATGACCTCAATAACATGGTCAAGGTTTTCCTGGTATGATACCGATATATCGAGGTTAACCCGCGACCATCCTTTCGTATAATTGCTGGCAGTGGTGATTTCTCCATTTGGAATACTATGAACCAGTCCATCAAGGTCACGAAGTGTGGTCCGTCTCAAGTTAATTTCTTCAACCTGCCCAGCAATACCTGAAATTTTTACGACATCACCCTTGTTATACTGGTCTTCCAGCAAAATGAACAATCCATTGAGAAGATCCTTTATTAAGTGTTGTGCCCCGAAACCCACGGCAATGCCTACTATCCCGGCACCAGCCAGTAGCGGGGCAATTGGAACACCGACTTCATCAAGAATGCTGAATAGAGCGATTATTATTATAATGACACCAATAATGCCACTTAGCATGCTGGTCAGGGTCTCAGAACGTTTAGCCATCTCTGCTTTGGCTTTGCGCCCTTTTCCTCTTGTTTTTACCGAACTTTCTACCAATTTAGGTAGTATTTTTTTTAATACATAATGGGCAATATAGGAACTTAGTATAATGACAAATATAAAAATACCGTGTTTTATTACCCATTCGTTTACCATATCTGTGGTTATAAGGCTATGAACCCCTTCTCTTGAAAGCACAATTGCTACCGCTGCGGCAGCAATGAAACCCAGCGTAATTCCCTCAATAGAGCTGTGAAGGATAGAGGTTAGCTTCATAACAGTATTAAGCCATTTGTTAGGCACCCACTTCTTAATGCGTGTTCGTATTAGAGACCAGCTAACGACAGAAAAGAAAAGCACACAAGCAGCTATAATTAATATCTGTATACTATTGATAGTGAACCATTGCCATATACCAATCATGCATCACCTCATGTGACATAATTATAGTATAATACGGTTGTATTGGGAATAGCAGATTCTTTATACTCTTACCTAATATACTACCTTATGAAACGGATTCTTTACTTCATACTTTTATAGAAGGGTTATATTGTTATTTGATCGTAAAGATACCATCAGGGATGATGAGATATGAGGCGAATTTGTAAAAAAAATATCGCCAGGTTGGTCGCCGGTGTTGTTAATCCTTTTTTGATGTGTACGATACTGGTGTTCCTGGTACTGCTGGAGAATACAAATAACCTGAAAGAGTGTATTCAATGGTTTATGTTATCGATAGCTACAAGTGTAGTTCCAATCTTTCTTATTATGTTGTATCTGGTTAAGTACCAGAGAGTAGATGATATCTTCATCACTGTGCGTACGCAGAGAAATAAAGTCTATGCTATGGCAGTGGTTATTATTGGGATTGATTGCACTGTTTTATATTTTTCAGGGGCATCATTGATGCTGATAGCTTTGTTTATTACTGTTTTCCTGACGGGGATCGTATTTGCCATAGTCAATCGCTGGTGGAAGATAAGCATTCATACTGCTGCAATAGTTATAGTAGTTATAGCATTATTTGTTCTTTACGGGCAAAAATCAGCGGTGGCTTTTGTACTGGTTCCACTCGTAGCCTGGTCGAGAGTGGAAATAGAGCATCACTCTATTGCCCAGGTAATTGCTGGAGGAATATTGGCTGGCTTTATAATACTGCTGGTGTATTCACTTTTTGATCTGGTCTAGAAAAAGTGGCAGAGGTGAGTTTTACCCAGTATCACTATAAAGAAAAACCATATTTTTGCCAGAGTTTTTAGCTTTGTAAAGAGCAGAATCGGCTGCTTCTACTAGTTCATCCTGCTGTTTTGCGTCTGATGGGAAAGTGGCCACTCCAATGCTGATAGTAAGTTTACCACCGGGTTGACTCTCTCTTTCACCGTTAAACTTCTCCAGCTTAATGGCCTGCTGTAATCTTTTCGCAACCAGTCTGGCTTTATCCAATATGGTAGCTGGAAGTAGCACGGAAAATTCATCACCTCCATAGCGGTATACCCGGTCGGATGGGCGCACGTTATAAATCAGTGTAGTCGTTACTTTCTTAAGGATTGCATCCCCCTTTGGGTGACCATGAAAATCATTATATTTTTTAAACCAGTCAATGTCTATCATCATCAAGGAGAGGGACTTCTGGTGCTGTTGAGCGATAGCTATCTCTGCCACGATGTCCACGTCAAATTTTCGGCGATTGAAGCTCTCCGTTAACCCATCCCGTATTGATATATCCCAGATCTCGGAAAACAGTATTGCGCGCTCAATAGCAATAGCTACTTCTTTAGCCAGTAATCTGGTTAACTCTATATCCTCTTTATTAAAGGCGTTCTTCTTCAAAGAATCAAGATGTATAATGCCATGAACCTCATTATTTACTATGATAGGAATGCAAAGCAGTGACTGAATTGAGCTGCCTTTGGGGAGATAACTGGCAAAAGTGCTGTTCAGTATATCTCCGGTAGATATAGTTTCCCTGGTCTGTAATATGTGATTTACAGCCGGTGCTTCTACATCGAATTTTAGTTTACCGAACGTTTTCGAGAAGTCTCTCTCAGCCAGGATTGTTGAGTTGTTATCCTTGATGAGCAGAAAGGCACAGCCATTGCAGTCAACTATTCCAATAAGTTCCCTCACCAGGATACGGGCAATCTCTTTCACCTGTAAGTTTGTCCCGATACTCTGGTGTATCCTGGTAATTGCGGTTAGCCTCTTCAGCTCTTTTTCTGTTGATTTGTTAAGCATAACTAATTATATCTTACGCCTTTATAGATAGCCATATTGTTTTCATGGTATCTCTGATATATAATACCAATTGCATACTATATCCCACCATTGTTTATAATTGGTAACTTTAAGTCAGCAATAATTAATTCACTACATAGTAGTTATTTTATATACTAACAGTAGTAAGTTGCTCTGTTTTTTACGTTGAAGCTTATAAAAATACAGACTGTTTTAAGTAAGGAGGTAACATGGCGAAGTTACAGGCAGATAAAGTAGAACAGGATGCGGTGAGGATGGTGGCAGCTCTAATGGCTGCTAGTGCCAGAACGGCTCCCAAGGCAAGAGGGGCTGATGATATACAGACTATGGTAGTTGATGGAGAGGATCTTAACGCTATAGCAAATGTTATGGAAAAACAAGTAGAGGCGCATGTCGAAGGCTTTAAAGCCACCTTTCTTCGGGATGCTCAGAACGTAAGGGAGTCTGCTTGTGTATTGCTGATAGGCTGTCAGGGAATGCCTAAGGGATTTCCTGATTTTTCAGAGATACCACTGGACTGCGGTGCCTGCGGATACAAGAGTTGTCAGCAAATGAATAAAGCTAGAATTCGAGAAGGTAACGATTTTAACGGTCCTATATGTGTAATGCAGGCTATTGATTTTGGTATTGCCATTGGCTCGGCGGTTAAGATGGCCATGGACCTCAATATAGATAATCGTATTATGTATACCATTGGTGCTGCTGTTAAGCAAATGAAGCTCATGGATTCCGACATCATAATGGGGATACCTCTTTCTGTACTGGGTAAAAATCTTTTCTTCGATAGAAAAGGTGGCGGAACCAGGGCATTACATAATAAGTAGTCGTTGTAGAAATTCCTTCCGGAGAAATCCCGGAAGTCTTTACCTAGGAAATCCAGAAATAAATATCATATAGAAAGGAAGGAGGAACCATGTTCTATAAGGCTGATTGTCTGGATAAAGGAAAAGGTGACTCCATATCGGCATTGGTAGCTCTGACACCTTCGGAGTCACGGCGATTGATAGCCAAAGCAATAGCCGTATTGCCTGAGGTTAAATATGCCTTGGAAAAAGGACTGGTGGTAATTGCTCGAGGCAGCACCAATGCCTTTGTGGCAGAGGAAATAATGGGAATTTCAATAGAAGACAAGGCTGATGAGTATTGCCGTGGTTTTATAGTTGACGGCGAACTATACGCCAACAGGAAACGCCATACAGAGCGTAGCATTGGATATGACTTTGTGTTACGCCATGGCAAGCTGGAAGAGGTAGATTTTCAGGAAGTGATGCAGGAGTTCACCGCTACTGACGTTTTTATAAAAGGAGCCAATGCAGTGGACAGCGCTGGTGAGGCTGGAGTGCTGGCGGCTGGTACGGCTGCCGGTACCATAGGGAAAGCTCTTCCTGCGGTTATCTTTGCCGCTGCTCACCTTGTAGTACCGGTGGGATTGGAAAAATTGGTTTCCTCAGTACCTACAGCCTCACGAAATTGTGGCGCTTTACGTTTCAAATACAGTACTGGTCTTCCCTGCACTCTTGTTCCTATCATTAACGCAGAAGTAGTCACCGAGATTCAGGCTTTTAAAATTCTGGCTGGGGTCAACGCCACACATGTTGCCTCAGGAGGAATCGGAGGTTCGGAGGGGACAGTAGTACTTTCTCTTGAAGGGAGCGATAGCAATATTGAAAAGGCTTTTGAACTTGTTAAAACAGTTAAGGGAGAACCACCTGTTAAACATCCGTCGGTTACTACTCCACCTGCTGCCAGTATGAACTATGACCCGATAGCGTTGCGAGAAGCGATTTAATATAACAGGAATAAGCTGTACTGCAGACGAATATCATACTAGAGACCGCATGTAGTATGCCCCTGCTCAGGCTTTAATATTACGCTTTCTTTAACAGGCGTTGCCATTCCCTGTCTACAGTGCTCTGGATTTCTTCAATATCCTCACTGGCAAGGTGTGAGAATCTGCCCTGCAAGCTCATGTATAACTTTATAGGTAAAAGCTTTGCATGTGGCACAGGCCTGTTTATGGTAATTTTATTACCGTCGGTGATTTCGTAGAGGGGGAATATTCCAGTTAGCACTGCCTGTCGCCCCATCTCTATCGTCATGTTTTCAGGGAAACGCCATCCTGCCGGACAGGGACAAAGCAGGTCTATGTATTTTAGCCCACCTTGAATACGCCTTGCTTTCTTTATTTTTCTTTCGAGATCTCTGGGATAGGATATACAGGCAGTAGCAGCGTAAGGAATCCTGTGGGCAGCCAGTATTTCCACCATGTTTTTCTTACTCTGAGCTTTAGGTTGTGGCACCGGTGTAGTGGTGGTCCATGCACCCCAGGGCGTTGATCCGGATCTTTGTATGCCAGTGTTCATATAGGCCTCATTGTTGAGACAGACGTATACGATATCGTCTCCTCTCTCGGCTGCTCCGGAGAGAGAGGCGAACCCGATATCATAGGTACCGCCGTCCCCGGCACATACCAGTACCTTCACCCCTTCTTGTTCCATGGCTTCCAGTGCTCTGCTTATCCCCGCGGCTGTTGAAGCAGCGGCTTCGAAATTACAGTGAACCGAGGGGACTTTTAACGAGCTGTGGGGCCATATTCCGCCGATTACGCTGCTGCAGCCGGCAGGAATAACACAGTAGGTTTTCTCTCCCATGGATCGTAGTATATGCCGCCAGGCAATTGCTTCTCCACATCCTGCACATGCTGAATGTCCCCAGTAAAGAAACTCATCTTTGGGGAACTGCTTTATTATTTCGATATTCTGGGATGGGCTTTCTTTCAATTCAATTTTTTCGATGGTAGCAGGCAGCCAGTATATGCTTTTCTTCGGAATATCATTCTCTAAGGTATGAGTTAATGCTTCTTTAATGGTATCAACAGTAACATCTACTCCACCCAGCCCGGCAACAAAGCCGAATACGGAAGGTCTCCTGTGAAGAGAGTAAAGAGCCGACTTTATCTCCTGGAAGAAAATACCTTCATGACCAAGAGAGATATTACGGTCAATCACCGCCACCTTTTTCACTTCATTCAACGCCTCCCGTACATCGTCAGCGGGGAAAGGGCGAAACAGCCTCAGCTTTAACAGTCCGACATCCTTAAACAAGGGGTCATGTATCAGCAGATGACGTGCGGTACCGGTGATAGTGCCGGTAGTTACCAGCACTGTTGATGGATTATTCCAGTGGAATTTCTCTATCAAACCGTAGCTACGATTGAAAAGAGCTCCATACTCGGAGTCAATCTCACTCACCACTTCTCTCGCTTTTTCCATTGCCTTCTGGGCATCGATTTTCATGTGGAAGAAGTCTTTTGGTAGGGTCAAACCACCAAAAGTCTGTGGATTTCTGATATCCAGCGTTTGTATTGGATTTACTGGAGGTAAGAACTCATCAACTATATCCTGTTCAGGCACTTCGACTGGCTCGCTGGAATGGGAAAGAGTGAAGCCTTCGGTCACTACCATTACCGGCAGGCGCAGCCGTGGATCTTCGGTAATTTTGAAAGCCATGATTACGGTATCCAGTGTCTCCTGGACGTTCTCAGTGTAGATTTGTAACCAGCCGGTATCCCGCTGGGACAGGCTGTCCAGTTGGTCGGTCCAGATATTCCAGGGCAGGCCTATCGCTCGGTTAGTATTGACAAAGACGATTGGTCTTCTCATACTGGAGGCACAGTGCAGCATTTCATGCATAAGTGCTGTACCATGTGAGGCAGAGGCAGTGAATGTTCTCGCTCCTGTATAACTGGCACCGATGCAGGCTGCCATTGCGGAGTGCTCCGACTCGACAGGTATGTATGTTGCCTTTAACCTGCCATCAGCGCAGTATTCTGCTAATAATTCGGAAATCTTTGATGAGGGGGTAATTTCATATTCAGGAAGCACCTGTACACGGGAGAGCATTGCAGCTCGGGCAGCGGCTTCATTCCCATTCATTAACTCTGTAGTAACCATTTTTGTAGTCCTTTCCGGCAGATTCGTTGTTTTCTAGCTTTATCCCGGCCGGTTTTCCCTCTCCATAGTAATAGCTTTTCTGGGACAGACTTGAGCGCAGATACCGCAACCTTTGCAGTATGTATAACGAATTTTATAGAAACCATCTACATCTGGTTCAATTACAGTGTCAGGGCAATAAATCCAGCATAGACTGCACTTATTGCACTTGCTCTTGTTCATTACCGGTCTCTCCGCCCTCCAGTTATCTGTCTCATTGTATAAAGTACTCAGGCGGCTGAGGGCAATGTAAGGTTCATGTCCTTCCATTTTTTACTCCTATGCCTTTACTTTCTCGTAAGCTTCTAGGGCGCTGGCTATATTTTTTTCGTCTGCCCTGAATTTGCCCTTGATGGCGGTAACTACCGATTCAAAGGAAAGACCCAGGACTTTGGCCAGTGCTCCTACCATCGTGGTATTTACAATCGGGGTGCTTATAGATCCTATTCGATGTCTCATGGCGATTCTGGTAGCCGCTATGGTGATTATTTTGAAAGAACCTAGTTTTTGAAATGCTTCAGGTGGATTCGGGCTGTTGATTATTAATTCTCCATCCGGTTTGAGATCAGAAATAACCTTTTCCATCCCTGCCGTGCTGTCCATCAATACTACAATATCAGGTTTATAAATCTGCTGTTTCAGGTAGATTTTCCTCTCATCGATTCGCAGGTATGCTTTAACCGGTGCACCCCTTCTTTCTGCTCCAAATTCGGGGAAGTAGCTTACATACTTACCTTCCTCAACTAGTGCTCTGGCAAGTAATGCCCCCCCGATAACTGTTCCCTGCCCGCCCCGTCCGTGAATACACATCTCAATCATTAAAGCTGAATCACTCCTGTATTTTTTAATGCTGGTATCATAGATAATTCATTCTCCAATATTGCTGGTACGAACAATGGTCTGTAGCTTTGAGCTCCTGTGTGTATTGATAGTCAGTATGCCTCTGCAATATCAATAGTGGAGAAGAGTACCAGGTCATGTCAATCTATAGACGAGCGAGTTGACATTCATACCCGCGCCAATAGAAGCAAAGACAACAATATCTCCAGGATGTGACTCGTGGTCTTCAAGTTTTCCTTTGAGCCATAGATCAAGTAAGGTGGGTAGTGTTGCTACTGAGCTATTACCCAGCCATGATATCGTCATAGGCATGACATTTGATGGCACTTTCCTCAGCCCATATAGTCTATATAGCTTTTTTAAAATCGCCCGGTCCATTTTTTCATTTGCCTGGTGTATGAGAACTTTCTTCACATCGCTAAGCATTAGTCCTGCCTTAGTCAGGCTATCCTTGACCACTTTTGGCACAGCACTCAAGGCATACTCATATACTTTATGTCCATCCATCTTGAGGAAAAGTTTCGCACCTGTGTACTCGAGATTGTAAGATTTATCCATGCGCAGCAAATAGCTGTGTTCAATGGTATCGGCTATTGTGGAATGCGCAATGATTCCAGCGGAAGGATTGTCTTTGCTGGCTTCGAGAATAGTGGCTCCTGCGCCATCTGCATAGAGCATGCTATCTCTATCATGGCTATCCAGTACACGTGAAAGCGTTTCTGCGCCAATTACCATTACCCGCTTTGCATCTCCCGAACTGAGATAATAGTTTGCCTGTATCATACCCTGCAGCCAGCCGGGGCAGCCAAAGGGTAGGTCGTAGGGTATTGTCAGAGGATTTACTATCCCCAGCTTTTGTTTAACCCTTGAGGCAAGACTGGGTACAAGGCCTCCCTGCCGTGCATTTATTCGTGTATCTCCAAAGTTATGAGACACTATTATATAGTCGAGGCTCTCTCTATCTACTTTTGATGAACTGAAAGCGTCCTCTGCTGCATACGTAGCGATATCTGAAGTAACCAGATCGAAGGGAGCATACCTTCTTTCTGTAATTCCGGTTATTTTTACGAAGTTACTGATTATTTCCTCATTTGTCTTGTCAAGAGCATTTCCATCCCGGTCGAGGAACTCGTTATTGAGGAACTCGTCATTCGTAATTTTATTGGGCGGGATGTAACTACCAGTTCCAATTATAATGGAGCGGATATCATTCATAGAGTTGCAAGTTTATCGCAGAGGGGTAGATTGTGCAAATCCAGACTAGCGTGCCATCCAGCCGCCATCGACATTGACTATGGTGCCATGCAGGTAGTCTGATGCCGCGGATGCAAGAAAGACGGCAGTACCTTTAAGGTCGTCGGGAACTCCCCACCTGCCTGCCGGGAGACGGTCCAGAACAGTTCTATTGCGTACATTGTCGTTTTGTAGAGGCTCCGTATTTCTGGTCTTGATGTAGCCTGGAGCAATGGCGTTAACATTAACACCGAGTACGGCCCATTCATTTGCCAGGGCCTTGGTAAGCTGTCCTATACCTCCCTTGCTGGCAGCATAGCTGGGAACTGTTATCCCCCCTGAGTAGGTCAGCATAGAGGCGGTGAAGACTATTTTACCTGAACCTCGCTTAATCATATCTTTACCGAACTCACGACTGAGGATGAAGTGAGAGTTGAGGTTGGTTTCGATTATTGTATTCCAGTAATCGTCCGGGTAGTCGACCGCTGGGCTTCTCAGTACTGTACCTGCGTTGCTGAACAGGATGTCTATAGGTGGATTGTCGGCTTTGACTTTTGTGATGAAGCCATAGGTGGCTTTCCGATCGCTGAAGTCACACGTATATCCGAGGAAACTCCGTCCAATGGCTTTGACTTCCTGTTCTATATCGCTACCTGACTCCTCCAGAGTGAGGCTGACTCCGATAATATCAGCACCTGCTTCTGCTAGTGCAAGGGTTATTGCTTTTCCAATTCCACGCTTGCAGCCTGTAACCAGGGCTAACTTCCCTTTCAGGCTAAATTTGTCCAGTATGCCCATAAGTCCACCTCCTTCTTTGTATTGATGGTTATTTCCGGTTATGGCTCATCAGCGTGGCCAGTTTTATGGCCTCTATCAAGCTTTTAGGATCAGCTGTGCCTTTACCTGCCTTGCCGAAATTGGTGCCATGGTCTACAGAAGTCCTGATGATGGGCAGTCCCAATGTGACGTTAACGCCATCGAGTATACCCAGCATCTTTATCGCTATGTGTCCCTGGTCATGGAACATGGCGACGGTGGCGTCGAACTGACCCCGAGAGGCTCGGTAGAAAACAGAGTCTGGAGGATAGGGTCCTGTTACATCGATTCCTTCATCAAAGGTCTGCTTTATTGCCGGGGAAATAATTCTCTCCTCCTCATCTCCAAAAAGTCCGTGCTCTCCGGAATGGGGATTGAGTCCTGATACAGCTATGCGTGGTTTTTCAACACCCATTTGTCTGGTGGCGCTATCAGTAAGCCGGATTACGGTGGCTATACGTTTAGTAGAGATAATCTCGATGGCTCTGCTAAGCGACACATGAGTTGTCACATGGGATACGCGTATTTTTGGAGAGGTTAGCATCATTGCCACATCTGTAGCCTTACATTTCTCAGCAAGTATTTCAGTATGACCATCGTAGTGATACCCTCCCTGGTTTAGTGATTCTTTGTTAATAGCAGAGGTAACCATGGCGTCAACTTCCCTGGCCAATGCTAATTTTATAGCCATATCGATATATTCAAAAGCAGCTTTGCCAGTCATGGCACTTATTGTGGCATATTTTAATTTCGCCAGATCAATGTTTTTCAGGTCAATAACATCGACGACACCTTTCTCAAACTTTGCCTCAGCTAATGCATTTATGCCTCTTACTTCGCCAGGTGCGCCGGTGAGCTTAAAGGCTGCTTGCATAGTGGCGGCATCTCCAATCACTACTAGTCGACAGATATCTATTATCTCCGGATCTGGCAATGCTTTGGTGATAATCTCGGCTCCTGAGCCTGCGGCATCGCCCATGGTGATTGCCAGTAAAGGTTTCTGATGATTCATAAAATACACCCCCTCTCAAGGTATGATATAGCTTTTATTATAGCACTTTCTCCACCGAAGCCCCCAGCCTTGGTGACGATTCTTATGTGCCTGCCCTGGCTATCTATAAAGTAGCCTGCAGGTACTCCAGGCTCTACTTCTCCCCGGACATGAATTGTCCCAACATTGAGCTGCCTGCAGACTTCCAAAGCGGTATCGCCTCCACTGAGCAGTATCCCGGCTATTTGCTGTTTTCTTAAGATAGCTTCCACCAACTCTGCCAGTATACCTGCCATCAATCGTTTCAAGGCTGGTACATATTGGGAGAAAGTAGAGGTAATAGCTATGGTTTTTTCCTCTTTAAGCAAGCCGCTGGCTTCCAGCATAATGCGTTCAAGCTCTTTAGTACTTCTTCTACTATTAACAGGGACTTCGATGTTCAGTTCCAGCAATGGAACATCCAATTCATTATGTGCCTTACGTAGTTGCATGGCACTAGCCTGGTGCCTGCTACTTACTGCCAGTAGAGCTGGACCCGCGGTGGTAACTGATTCTTTTTCTACTGAAACTGCGTTTTTATTATCAAAGAAAATAGTGAGCTCTCGTGCCAGTCCTGCTGAACCACAGAGCAACCAAGATTTTCCCGCCAGAGCTGAGGCACAGGCAATGTTATGAAGGTGAGACTGTGTAGTGGCATCACAAACGAGTATCTTTTCCGGCCTGCTGTCAAGCTCATTATATAAATATTCGACATTATTATTAATGCTGTCCAGTGATACCATGCCTACTTTGTCTCCCATGGATTTTTCCAATAATCGAGGAATATAGGATTCGGTTACCGGGCTTATTGGATCACGGGCAAATTGAGTCTCCGATACCGGTGTACCATCTACCAGCAGTATTCCATTATCTGTAGTCCTTCCCATAGCAGGAAAGGCTGGAGCAACTATTACCCGTTCACTGCCAAGTCCCTTCATCGCTGCTGCTAACTCGCTGCCGATATTCCCCCTCAACGTTGAATCTATCTTCTTATAAACTATGCCCTCTTTCAATTCCGCTGTCAGCCTCTTTAGCTTTTCTGATGCTTCAGAAGGGGAGTCTCCTCTACTATTTGTGCTGATAACGACTACCTCAGCTGATTGTGACGGGCTTTTATCCAGTACTACTACAGTACTGAATCCGAGAGTAGCGAAATAGCCGCTACTATCCATGGCACCAGTCAGGTCATCAGCTATGATAGTCAGCCTTTGTTCTTTCACTGTTTTTACTTTTTTCCTTCAGCCTCTTCAGCTATAATAGTACAGAAATCTATAACGTGTTCCAGGCTTTGCTCGGCTAGTTTACGCTCAGTAGCGTTTGAACCATTGTCAAGAGACTTTTTCCGTTCAGGGATCCATCTTTGCTGGAGAAATGCCAGCTCTTTGCTGAAATCCGGCTGTGTATTTTGCCCTGCAATATAATCAATAGCACCGAGCATTCCATATTTCATATTTAGTACTGAGTTATTTTGTTCATCGATTAGTTGCTGGTAAAGCTGTCGTTTGCGCTGCTGTCTCTTATTACCCATCTCTCGTGCCTGCTGAGTAAACAGGACATCTGCAAAGCTCTGCTTGCGGTTGATCCACGGCTCTATGCTTGAAATATACTTTGCCATGTCGAATCCTCCATTCTGGGTATGACGTGGAGCATGGATATGAATGTTGCGGAAGAAGGCAATATAGCCCAGGTTGGCATCCATGGTATCTGTATCGTGAATTATCTGGCTTTCTACTTTACCGTAAATACGGTCGTATTCTTCAGGACTGATCTGCAATGGTTTTACATGGGCTGTAATAATTGTGCATACGTTATCGATAAAGCCCTGTTCTAATCCGTACTCTTCCAGTAATTTTCTGGCTATGAATGCCCCCGAGGTATGGTGCATGGAGCCATATAGATTATTTCTGTCGTAGAGTTCAGTAACTATATTGCCTCGAGCAGGCATTAGCACCTCGTTTTTCCAGAAGCCATTCTCGTCCAGTATTCTGCTACCGTCCTTGTCTGTGAATATCTCTCCATCATAGGGCTTGGTAATATCGTGCAAGGTAGCAGCGAAGGAAAGCTCGATAAGATTGGCGCCTGCTTGCCTGCCAAGCTCAAGACACGCAGCATGTACCCTTTTTGTATGATTGGGCAGATAGCGTTTCCAGCGGAATCCCACGCGGTCCTCATCCCAGAGATCAAAGGTCTCTAATACAAGTTTTACTATCTCTGCGTGGATTTTTCGATAATCGATATGTGCGTCTGCCATACGTACTTTGTCCTCCCTGTTCATGTATATCGGTAGTATAGCATCTGGTAAAGAATTCATGCTTTCACCGGAATGGCAAGAAGGTAATAGTAATACTATAAAGATTAGACAGCAGAAGACTAAGGATAAGGTGGAAATGGTATAATTTAGAAGTAGCTATTTTTGATTCGATTGAGACAACATGCTACTCTGATGGGGTATCTATGAGCTATACTATTAGTACACAGAAACTTGATGACCTTTTATATTCATGGCGCAATTTGCGGCACCTGGACTGGAATTGCCTGTTTACACTGCCGCCCTGGTTGAGGGCCTGGTGGTGCGAGTTCGGTGAGGGTGTCGAGCCGCGTGTCTTTAGCTTACAAAAAGATAATAAAGTAATTGGTGTTGCTCCCCTGCTGATTAAAGATGGTAGAGCTTGTTTTATTGGCAGTCCGGATGTGTGTGATTACCTCGACTTTGTAGTAATGCAGGATAAGGAAAGTTATTTCTTTTCCAGGTTGCTTGATGAGTTGGAGAAGGAAAATGTAAATTCTCTGGAATTGCACTGTTTGAGGCCGGATTCTACAGTAGTTCGAGGGCTGATACCTGTTGTAAAAAAACGAGGTTATTATTTTGTCATCGAACAAGAGGCAACTTCTGTTGAGATAGATTTACCTGTTAGTTGGGAAGACTATCTGACTACTTTGAATACCAAACAGCGACATGAAATACGGCGTAAATTAAAAAGATTGCTGGAAGCAGGCGATGTGGATTATCGTATACTGTCTGATTGGAACTTAATAGAAGAACACTTCGACCATTTTCTGGAGATGTTTCGCAGCAGCAGAGAAGATAAGGCAGATTTCATGACCGTTCGGATGGAAACTTTTTTCCGCCGTATGGCAAGAGATATGGCTATGGCAGGCTTGTTAAGACTTGGGATTCTTGAATTTAATGGGGAGGATGTGGCCATGCTTATGTTTTCTGAATATCGAGATGTCGTGTATCTATATAACAGTGGCTATGATACTCGTTATAGCTCATTAAGCGTGGGTTTGCTTTCAAAACTTTACTGCCTCAGGGAAAGCATAGAGGAAGGGAAAGGTAAATTTGATTTTATGAAGGGTTCTGAGGTATATAAATACCGTCTTGGGGGCAGGGAAGTCCCTATATCCAATTGTAAGATAACCCTCAGTTGAATTGAGAACGATTAATTCAAGACTAACAAATAGAGGAAAGAAATAGACCTAACAGCAGATAAATTGAATATAGCTATGCTCAGTGTCCATAGTTGCCCGGTAGGGAAAATTGGAAGTAAAGATACAGGTGGCATGAGCGTATATATCCGTGAACTTTCCTCTGAACTGGGGAAACAGGGACACCTGGTGGATATTTTTACCCGTGCACATGACCCGATGGACAGTGAAATCATAGAATTGGGGGAGGGGGTAAGACTTATCCATCTTCGTGCAGGGGAAGTGAAACAGGTAAATAAATTAAGAATAAGTTCCTATCTGGATGATTTTAGCTCTAATCTGGAAGGCTTTCAACGGCGAAATGGAGGGCACTACGATTTGATACATAGCCATTACTGGCTATCAGGTTGTGTAGGTGGTCAACTTCAGAAGCAATGGAATATCCCACATATGCTGATGTTTCATACTCTTGGAGCTGTGAAGAATGCAGCCAGTGTCGAAGCATATGAGCCTGACCTGCGAATACAGGGAGAACGGGAAGTGGTCCGTGATTGTGACAGCATCATTGCTGCTACTGACCAGGAACGAGAAGATTTGATTCACTATTATCAGGCTTCAGCAAACAAGGTCTCAGTAATTCCCTGCGGTATTAACCTGAATCTTTTCCACAGTATGAATCGAGAAATGGCTCGTCGCCACCTGGAGATCGATGAGTATAGGACGGTTCTCTATGTGGGGCGTATTGAGTCACTAAAAGGTATAGATACGCTAATTAAAGCTATGACGTATCTACAGGATGATGAACGGGTTAGATTGATGATTGTTGGTGGTGATGATCAGAGTGAAACTGAGCTGGATAAACTGAGAAGTCTGGCAACGAGCCTTGGTATCAGTAATTTGGTTGACTTTGCGGGACTTATCAACCATGAAGAGCTGCCCTATTTCTACAATGCTGCTGATGTTTGTGTGATTCCTTCCTATTATGAGAGCTTCGGGTTGGTAGTGCTGGAGTCACTGGCTTGCGGAACGCCGGTTGTGGCGAATAGGGTTGGGATTGTTGAATCATTGCTTGATAATCATATCATCGGCTATATTATGGATGATCATGAACCTCATCACCTGGCCGAAGCAATTGGCCGGATTCTTAAAAATCCATCCGAACGTTTGAGTATTATTAAAACTGCCCGTGAGGCAGTTACCGACTTTTCCTGGGAGTGTATTGCCAGGGATATTGTTGAACAATATCGGCTGATGCTGGGATGCAGGGAAGCGGTGCGCTGTTAGACAAGCCTTTTTTCGTACCACAGGCTTGTCGAAATGTTTTTAAAACCGGCTGATAGGTAGAGCATAAGGGCAGCTGTATTTTCACTATCCACAGTGAGGACTGCAGAGGCTGATCCCTTCTCCTTTAAATAGCGGAGCCCTGCAGAAAGTAATATATTTCCTATTCCCTGTCCACGATATTCAGGAGTTAACCCAAGCATACGTATACGGCCGGTTTTATCATCCGGTGCAAGTCTTCTATGTATATATGGAACAGTCCAGCAATATCCGATAATGCTGTCTTCTTTGAGTAGCAGGATTATATCGGAGGGACTGCATCCCTGCAGTTTGAGACAATGAGAGATATCTTCTTTTGTGTTGGGATTGAATCCCCAGGTACCACAAAAAATTCGATTTTGTAAGTTAGCAAGGAGTGGCTCCTCTCCGTGCCGCAAACTTCGACAACGCAGGGCTGTATCTGAAAGTGCAGGTATGCAACTACCGGCGAGTCTCAAGCGAAGCTCAATGTAGTGTCGGATTGGGTAAAATTTCAGTTTGTTAAGCAGTCCGGTTGCAGCCTTATTATCCTCGGTTATGTTTATATGAGCCCGTTGAATTCCTATTGTAGCGCCATAATATTGCACATGGGTTACTAGTGATGTGGCGATTCCTTTTCTGCGTTCCGCCGGATGTACTTCACCGATAAGGACAATCCTGTTTATCTCGGTTTCGCGGCTTACATCAAGGTAACCGATGATCTTTTTGCCTGCTGTAGCCAGGAATAAGTCCTTTGTCGGATTATAACGTGGTCGATGTAATTGTTCTGCTATAGCCCACGATAAGGAAGAAGAAAGTGATACGTCTACATTCCTGATTTCTCTGTGAAAGAGTACAAATTCTTCAAAATCTTCAGGACAGTAGTTTCTGATACTATATACAAACTTACTCATTACAACCTGCACAGGCAGGCAGGTCAAATTGTAGCAGTGCAATAGATACTATACAATTAGGATAGACTTCAATACTTACAGGAGGCAGTCAATATGACAGAAACTACAGCTAAGGTGTTGGTGATATCGCCGCATCCCGATGATGCAGAATTCGGCGTTGCCGGGACCGTAGTTAACTGGGTTCGTGAGGGAAAGGAAGTAATATACGCAGTGTGCACCAGAGGAGACAAAGGTACCAGTGATAGCAGTATCAATCCAGAAGACCTGGCGAATATCAGGGAAGAGGAGCAAAAGAAAGCTGCTGAACTGCTGGGAGTTAAAGAAGTAGTATTTCTGCGTTATCCTGACCAGGGACTGGAGGATACTTCGGAGTTTAGAAAGGATATAGTTCGACTGATTCGCCGTTATCGTCCAATGACCGTTGTAACAGCCGATCCCTACCGGCGTTATATCTGGCATCGAGATCATCGTATTACAGGACAGGTAGTTCTCGATGCGATTTTTCCCTTTGCCCGTGATCATCTGTCCTATCCGGATTTGCTGGATGAGGGACTTACCCCTCATAAGGTTCGAGAGGTACTATTCTGGGGCTCAGAGGAACCTAACTGCTGTTTTGATATTACTAATACAGCAGAATTAAAAATGGCGGCACTACGCTGCCATCGTAGCCAGATGAAAGAAATCCCTTCGGAGCAGGAGTTAGAAGCACGCTTAACAGAGCGTTATAAGACTATGGCTGAAGGTTATGACTTTGAATTGGGAGAAGCTTTCCATCGGGTAGAGATTCTGCGCTAGGTAGTATATCTCTAAAGTCTTATCAGGATAGCCAGAGAACACTACCGCAGAGATTCGGGTCGTGTTGCCGTGAGGCGAAAACAGCGAACTCCTCCCGGGCTTGTTTAACAGTACAGGAATTGCCGTGTCCCGGTAGTAGTATGGTTTGCGCTGGGAGAGTTAGTATTTCTCTTTGGATGGATTCTACTATTTGCTGGAAAGATTCAGGAGTACTGGTTCTGCCAGGTCCGCCCGGAAAAATTGTATCTCCTGCCAGCAGATAGCGGCCAATAAGAAAACATGTACTACCTGCGGTATGCCCCGGGGTATGTAGTACTTTAATCTCCGCCTTCCCGACATGAAGTACCTCTCCATGTTTGAGTAGTAGTTCCGGGACCGGTTCTGAAAATCCTGCTTCCATCACATGAACGGCAGTCGGAATGTTCAATGAACTTCGAAGTATAGGTAATGCACCAATATGGTCTGAATGAGTATGGGTCAACAGAATATAATGGGGTTTGGTTGCTTCTAACCGTTTAAGTAGTATCTCCGGATTAGCAGGTGCATCCACGAGGATACTGTCGCCGGTCGATTGCCACAGTACTATATAGGCATTGGAGGCAAAAGGGGAAGGCTCCAGCCGTTCTATGCTCAGGTCCCCGTCCTCTAGTAGGGTTCCCATTATCTACCTTTTTCCACTGGTATTTACGGACTGCTCTATTACAATTGGATTATACCCAGCCGAGGAGCAGTGCAATTCCTACAAAGAGCATAAGAATCCCTGCTATCAGGTGGAGCTTTGTGATATGACGGTTTTTCCATTCCTCTACGTCCTTTACACCGCTCAGGCCCAGGTAAACTATTGCTACGATTGCCATCATAGGCAGGATGAATATCAGGTTATACAGCAGTAGTACGGGAATATTTGCCAGCATATCGAAAACAGAAAGTATTCCGGCTGCTATGATGTAGGGGCCGATGGTACAGGGCAGCAAGAATACGGTGACGAATATACCTGTAATAAAGGCTCCTCGAGGTGAGGTGACCCTGGCGATGACTGCCTGCATCCTGGGCCTTAACATTAGGGGCATCTCAGTGCCAAGCCCACCGGGCTTGTATTTGAAAAAGTCTCTAATATTCAGTATACCGAAGACGATGGCTGCTACAGCCAGTGCCCTGAAAAGCCAGATTTTGACAACATTCAAGGTCTGTATTAGTTGGAAAAACTTGATGAATACAAGACCATAAATAAAATACATTACGAAGACTGCTGAAATGAACATAAGCCCTGCCAGTAATATACTGCGTCTGTTACCCGGATTATATGCCAGTATGGCTGTGAGTAAAAGCAACAGTACGGCAAAGGCACAGGGATTGACTGCGTCTACCAGGGCTAGAGATATAATCTTTGCTAGAGTTACTTTATGCTCTACTTGCGCTGGTTCGGGAAGAGTTTCGTCCGGGAGTATTACTCCTCCTTCTGCTGGAGCGATACCCATGCGGTCTCCATTCCACTGAAAGACCCAGTTACCTACCAGTATAGCATTATCAAATTCAAGGTCTTTCCCTGAAAGTTGAACTACCTCAGGTTCTATCGGGATATACTTTTGCCCTTCCAGCACCATCGGCAGGTTGTCTTCAAGTAAGAGATTCTTCAACAGCGTGCTATCGGTTTCAGTTCCCATTTTAAAAGCTATCTTGTTTTTATGCCATATCTTTGGGTACCCCGGGAGAGTAGAAAGGTCTACGTCCTGAAAATCCTGTGAACTTCCATCGATAAGGGGTAGAGGATTATTATTCAGTTTGTCGAGAGTGTCCTTTACATTTTTTATTATTGAGATGTCGCTGGTAAGATATTGCTCCGGGCCAATAATTATCATTGGGATTTCAAATCCTGCATCATATATATTGGAGTATTCCTCGAATAGTGGAGCGTTTTGCTCCAGGTCATAGATTTCATATTCCAGGATTATTAAGTTAGGATATTCGCCTGGCAGTTCATCCAGGATAAGAGGGTCTCCCCTGGCACAGTGTGGGCAGCCTACTCCGGTGAAATAGGCCACAGAAATGTAATTTTGCTGAGGTCCCTTTGCGGATACCTGTGGAGATAGGGTAAAAAATATACCGAGGAGACAAATAACTAAGACAAGGCTTATATAGAAGTGAAGTTTCTTAATCATCTATAGGATTCTTTCTTTAAAGTTTAAAGCTGGCTAATTGTATATGAAATTTTATTATTTGTATAGGATTCGGTGGTCATTATTACTTTTTTATTGACAGTTAACTGGCTGCTATTCTACCATGGTTTAAATTGTCCTTGAGTGACAATAGATAAGTATAAAAAGAAGGAGGACCGGTATGATTCCTAAGGAGTTTGGCATAGATGGCAGCGTAGCCGTGGTAACAGGAGCTGGTAGAGGGATTGGCAGGGCAATATCTTTAGTATTGGCTGAGGGTGGTGCTGATGTGGTAGTGGCATCACGTACTGTTTCTGAAATAGAAGAGACTGCAAATGAGGTGCAGAAGTTGGGGCGCAGGGCAATAGCTGTTAAAACCGATGTTACCAAATCAGAGCAGGTTGAAAACCTCATAAAGCGTACTGTAGAAGAATTTGGTAAAGTGGATATACTGGTAAATAATGCCGGGGTATCACACCCTAAACAACTGGTAGCAGTACCCGGCGTAAAATTCCCTGGATGGAAACGAGTTAAAGATCCTGATCATTCTTTAAGCGATGAGGAATGGATGTTGACCATGGACTCTAATGTCAACAGTATCTTCTATGGCACCAGGGCAGTGGGGCCTTATATGTTGAAACAGCGAAGTGGCAAGATTATCAATATAAGTTCCAATAGTGCGGTGGTGGGTGTTGGATGTTTTGTGCCATATAATACCAGTAAAGCAGCAGTCTGTATGTTAACCAGATGCCTTGCTATAGAATGGGCTCCCTTTAACATCAATGTAAATGCCATAGGCCCGGGTGACTTCTATACCAAACTGGCAGCAGATAAATATGAGAACGCTGATCTCAAGGCGGATATGCTTAGCCAAATCCCTATGGGATATACCGGCGATCTGCGCGACCTGGGATTGCTGGCGTTATACCTGGCTTCTCCGGCTTCTAATTACATGACTGGACAGACCATCTTTCTCGATGGAGGCTCGTCAGCTCTATAGTGATTTAATCCTGGGCTTCGATGTTCTTTACCGGGCCAAGTGGAGCTACGGTTCTTCCGTATATTTCGTTCAGCACCTGGGCCAAAGCGGCATATATGGCTGAGAAGCCACAGACGATTCCTTCAAAGCCGGCAATCTGCTTTATAGTGGCACTACCGGTGATATCGGCAAGAGCCAGCAGGAAGAAAAGAATGGTCAGTGAAGCGAATACCAGTTGTAGCGCTTTGTTGAGTTTCAGGGTACCGATGAACATAATTCCGGTAAATAAACACCACATGAGAAGGTATGCTGCCATGCCGATGCTACTTGGAGGGTTTCCCCATCCCATCTGGGGCATTATCAATAAGGCAACCAGCGAAATCCAGAAGAGGCCAAAAGAGCTAAAAGCAGTTGTCCCGAATGTATTCCCTTTTCTCCATTCCATGATACCTGCGAGCACCTGAGCTATACCCCCATAGAATATTCCCATTGCCAGTATCATACTACCCATTGGGAAAAGGCCGGCATTATGCAGATTAAGAAGTACTGTGGTCATCCCAAATCCCATTAGTCCAAGTGGTGCGGGATTTGCAAGCGTGTCTTTTAGATTCGTTGTAATTTTGGGTTCCTCCTTTGTTATAGATGCAATTATTCATAAATAACAGCAGTCATACCTTTTATGAGCATATTAAAACCGCTGGTTATTATCTTGAGTTGGTGTATATTTTACGTAGTTGTGGCATAAAAAAGCAAATAAGGTAAGACTTTAACTGAAGTTCCAGCATTATTTTGTCATGGGCAATATCCAAAATAAACCTGGTCTGTTCCTCAAACAAGAAGAACTAATCACTGACTGCTATAGTAAAACGATTTTCAGTAATACTATGCTGATTGAGGTAACGGGTAATGGCCCCCCAGCATAGCTGGTATCGTTGCCTTTATCTTATGCTTCATTCTCTGAAGTATTGAAATCATGCCTACGATAGCATGATAGTAGCGGGGCTACTCATATATATCCAGTAACCTCGGCCCGGCTCAAGTTTTCCACCATGCTGGTTCAGAGTCGGACAGAACCAGCTTTCTGTAGCGGCATCCCAGCCATATAACATCGAGTAGGAACCTCCGATACTTGAGAGATAGCTGGCATAATCCTGTTCAGCTATTGAGGTAAAGCCAAGCATATTCCAGGTTTCAGTCATGGAATAATCGGTTACCGTAGCTTCTGTACCCCATATGGTCAGCGTATCTTCAGCCTCTGCAAACAGCCAGTATCCTTGTCCGTCCTTAATGGAAGTGATTGTGCTGGAAGGACTACCATTCCAGAAAATCCATTTACTACCGGAGATATTAAATGAATAGATAATATTGATATTGCTAATGTCTCCGGAAGCCAGGTTGTCCGGGGTGATAATCCGGGTGATATTGTTATTGTCCGGAATTATCGGTAGTGAAATCAGATTCCAGCCCGTCGACAAGCTTATGTTATAGCTAACGGGTATTTTCTCTACAGGTTCTGTGGTGAACTCCCATACAGGACTTGCTGTGCTTTCTCTATCACCATCGGTTGCAATTATTTTCCAGTAATAGGTAACATCATTTTGCAGCCCACCAGAGTTAAATGTAGTAGAGGATTGGTTGGCAGCTACCAGCGTACTTGCATCCACTGCATCAAGATAAACATCATAAACCACGGTATCGCCGCTATCAGGGTCTCCTCCGGTCCAGCTTAAAGTAACTTCGATGGATACGTTCCTGCACTGAGATTCCGGTGAAGGATTGGTAGGTTTATCAGGAGGATTATTGGCGAGAGGCTCGGTAGTAGCTTGAGCTTCAGCGTTATTAGCAGACCACTGTTCACCGTCCTCGGAGAAAGACCAGGCGCGGTAGTAATAAGTGGTTTGGGAAGAAAGACCGGTATCCGAGAATGAATCACCGTTACTGAAGTAAATCTCTACTCCATCGTCTTTGTCTGAAGGGAAGCCACTCTGTTTTCGCTGTACTTTTGTTTGATTGGCACCGGTAGCCCTGGTCCAGGAGAGGTCAATCTGCTCGCTGCCGGAGGCCACAGCGAAGAATGAAGCCGGAGCCTCCGGTGGTATAAGAGCTGCTGATAAGGAGGTAAAGCTGAATTCGGCGCCGCTGGAGGAGCCGGCGCTGTTTTTAGTCTGAGCGTGGAAGTAGTACGTGGTGTCTGGCTCAAGGCCTAAGATAGTATTGTTGAAGTATTCGCCTGCACTGAGGCTGCCTGTCCAGCCGGTATTGAAATCGTAAGGTTCAGCTGAATCAATATCATATTCGAAACGGAACTGGCAGCTTTCGCCGCCGTCATTATCAAGCATCCCGTTAAGGGTAGCGGAGTTCTGTTCCACCGAACCTGCGGATAGAGTGCTTACAGAGGGAATGTTAATAGCTTTTTCGGTAGTAGCTTGAGCTTCTGCACCATCGATAGACCATAGCTGACTTTCCTGTGAAAAAGACCAGGCGCGGTAGTAATAAGTAGTTTCGGGAGAAAGACTTGTATCTGAGAATGAATCACTGTTACTGAAGTAAACCTCTATCCCATCATCTTTGTCTGAAGGGAACCCTCCCTGTTTTCGCTGTACTTTTGTTTGGTTAGCGCCAGTAGCTATGGTCCAGGAGAGGTCAATCTGCTGGCTGCCGGAGGCTGCAGCAGAGAATGAAGCCGGAGCTTCCGGTGGTATGAGATCTACCGGTGAGGAGGTGAAGCTGAGTTCGGCACCACTGGAGGAGCCGGCGCTGTTTTTAGTCTGAGCACGGAAGTAGTACGTGGTGTCTGGCTCAAGGCCGGATATAGTGTCGTTGAAATCTTCACCGGTACTGAAGCTGCCTGTCCAGCCGGTATTAAAATCGTATGGTTCAGCTGAATCTATATCGTATTCGAAGCGGAACTGGCAGCTTTCACCGCCGTCATTGTCAAGAATACCGTTAAGAGTAGCGGAGTTTTGTTCCACCGAATCTGCTGATTCAGTACTTACTGTTGATAATTCTGGTTCGGGTTCCGGTGGCTCCGGGGCTTCCTCCAGTCTAAGTACAGTCACTCCGTAATGCTGCATACCACAGTAGCTGCCGCCCCAGGTCATTGAGTGGTCATTATAATCCCATGTATTGTGTATGAAAATAGTATCCGGATCGCTGTAACCGAAGCCGAGCATTGAATGTCCCGCTACTTGTATTATTACCGGCCGTCCGGAGTCGATCTCCTCCTGAAAATCAGAGAAGCTGAATCCATTGTCTGGATTACTGCCAAGCCCCTCAATATACTGGGAGAAGTTTGTGTCTACAGTATAACCGCGTGATTCAGCAAATAACCGCATCCCATGAGAGCCATCACGGAAGCTTGGCTCACAGATATCGTAATCATATAAAGGACTGCCGTCTCCACGGAAGAAGAAGAAGGTACCGCCATCGCTCGTATTCCAGTTGTGATACTGGTTGGTTCCCATAAAGTCAGCGGTACAGTCTTCATAGCCATGCTCATCCCAGTTATCATAGTATGGATCATTGTTACTACCAGAACTTGCCCAGTAGTCGTCTACATGTCCTTTATCCTCGAGTCCATCGTAGCCCTCGTGTGTAGCACTCAACGGGCACTCGCCTGAACCCCATATCAAATTGGTCAAGGGACAAACTCCATCATTTGCCGGGCCGTCATACATATTGTCGTAACCCTGGTTGTCATAGTAACCGAATAACATAGCAGCAGAGGTGGCCGAGCAGCCATAGCACCAGTTAAACGCTGGTACAGAGGGGAGGATAGTGCTTCCACTAGTACCAAAATTACCAAGGTTTACTTTGGGGACTGAGCTTTCAGGTGGACTTCCCGGTACCAGAATCAGGTCTACATCATCTCCGGATTCATCAAAGGTGTCGATGATGTATGAATTAAATGAATCGCCTCCATCATCTGCCTGTACGGTACCGGTTATTGACCATGCTGCAACTGACAGGAACAGGGCGAGGCATATAAACAGGCTAAAGGCTTTATATATCCACTTATTTCGATTAGCTAATAATAAGGTTTTCACAGAAGCGATATTTACACGTAGGGGCTTCTGCTGTATGTAGTACGGGGGTAAGGGTTACCCCGGCCAGGGGGACTATGGTTTGTGGATAATTAGTACCGGGTTACAGAGAGAGAAAGGGATAGACTACTGTCTTGTATATGACTTACGTAATAGTAGTGACATATGCCAGGATATGTTTTGGTATTTTGGATTCCATGACCAAATAATGCAGTACTATGGTAAATAATTTTACTCTTTATGAGCGTTGCCAGGAGATGTCCGCCCTGGCAATTTACAGGATGATGCTGAAGACGAGGGGATTAAAAGCCTAAAATGGATTCAAGCGATTTGTCTCCACTCTGATCGGGGAAATACTTGAGCTTTGCACCGAACATTGGATCTGCTCCTATGGTCTTCATTGTGCTGCTTACCGCCTCTGATATAGTTGCCCGTTCCCCACAAAGTTGCCGCAGCAGGTGTTCGGTGGCCTGGTCTACATAACCAAGTCCCACGGTGGCATGCCATGCCAGGTAGCTGGAGGCGCCCTTTTCAATGAACGCCTGAGCGAGGTCATCAATAGCGATGCAGGAGCAGCCCATCATAATAACGACTGTGTTATTGAAATCTCCCTCCATGCTTTTGGTGATAAAGCTGTCCTTAATGCTGAATATCATAGGGTGTTTTGTGTCAATCCTTGCCTTGGCCACGCGGTCTTGTAACTGTTCTGTAACATGCTTCATCTCGCTATACGCTTCGTTGGTAAACAGGGTTGTCATTCTTACCACGCCTTCCTCTCCGCTGAGTAATCCTGAATGGGCGCGAAAGATGATAAGTTGATAATCCATTTGGGGTAGTGTGCGGTAGAAGTCAACAGTAATCTCATCTCCCTTGTGAATATAAACTTCAAAGCCATAATCTTCAAGTTCCTGCGTCGTCTGCTCCAGGAAGGTTTCATTGGAATTGAGAACAGAAAGCTGGTCTATAATGGCTGCTCTGGGTAGTGTGCTTACAGGCTCTGGTGAAGGCTCTGGAGTTACTGGTATTACCGGAGTAGTTTCGGGAGCAGGAGTTGATGGCAGAGGAGAGGGATGAGCAGGAGCATGGCAGGAACAGCCAGAAAGTAAGAGCAAGGATGCAAATACAACACTCAGTATCTTGACTGAGAGGTGCTTATTAAGTTTTAGAGTCATCATTATATTTATTTTTATAGATTTTAGCAAGTATGCTATAACGGTACCAGCACTTAATTCCGTTGTCAGGGTAGATGGAGTATCTTTGTAGGTGGCTTCTCATGTATCTCGAATTCTATACCAGCTTCCCGGAATAGCTCTTTAAAGGAGTCGTCGGCGTATTTACCGAAGGTGATGAAGTTCTTTATTCTAGAATTTACCAGCATCTTGGCGCAAAGTATACATGGGGAATGGGTACAGTAAACTGTAGCTCCAGCAAGGGTGATACCATGGAGTGCTGCCTGAATAATTACATTCTGTTCGGCGTGAATTGCCCTGCATATTTCGTGCATTGTCCCTGATTTTATATTCAGCTCATCTCGTAGACAGCCAAGTTCGAGGCAATCCTTGAGGCCCGATGCTGCTCCGTTATAGCCAGTGGAAAGTATGTGCTTGT
>Ga0272441_10001410_pt1 | contig 51242 bp, 36 predicted proteins | sample SSMProp6N_FD_193582 | JGI IMG/M metagenome (GOLD analysis project Ga0272441, IMG submission 193582) | Marine sediment archaeal communities from Little Sippewissett salt marsh, Falmouth, MA, United States - SSM-Prop-6N | ecosystem: Environmental > Aquatic > Marine > Wetlands > Sediment ... | reverse complement strand
CTCTTCCCGACCCCCCTTGTGTTGATCGAATCCGGGATGGGATCGGGCGTTTACACCGGCCTTTACATGGTCCCCCCGTCGCTATCATACTTCGAGAACATCACCCTTTCCTCCGTTCGCTCTCCCGAAGTTCAAACAACATTCATGGTCCATACCCCGGTCCAGCTCAGACCGCTTCAGGATACCGTAACGGCAACAGAGGATGAGGAATACAGGGTCAATTACTGGAACTTCGGATACGAGGAAGTGACGTGGAGCGTTTACCACTCGGCAGAATGGTTGACCTGGGACCCGGAGAACAAGGTACTTTCCGGCACACCCAACAACAATCATATCGGATCTTGGAATGTCAGGGTGGAGATCCTGACCGAAAGCTCCCTCATGGATGCCAGGGATTTCACGATCAAGGTCCAAAACACACCACCGAACATAACCACGGAAAACGTGCTCTATGCGACGGAGGGAATGGAATATGTGGTCGATTACCGCTCATCCGACGACGGCCAGGGAGATATCTCCTGGTCGGTCATACCCAGCAACAGATGGTTCTCCATGGACAAGTCCAACGGATTACTCTCGGGGACGCCCTTTCAGGATGATATCGGGAAGGTAAACGTTTCGGTGATCGTGGAGGACGGCAACGGGGGAATGGACTCCACTTCCTTCCTTCTCACCGTCATCGGGGTGAACGAACCGCCTTCAATACTGACCAAGGATATCAAGAATGGAAGACAGGGAGATCTCTATTACCGGAACTACGAGGCCATTGATCCGGACGGAGATTCCCGATTCCTGTGGGAGCTATACACCGATGCATCGTTCCTTGCGATGAACAACGAAACCGGAGAATTATCCGGCACACCGGGCCCGTACGACATCGGGACATGGCGGGTGAACGTGACCGTCAAAGATCCAAAAGGTCTGATCGGAAGCCACGAGTTCGATCTGACCATCGAGAACATCAACGACAAACCTGTTTGGGTTGATCTACCTCATGACATGGAACTGCTCCATGGGTCCGAATTCATCTTCGATGTGAACGGGACCGATCCGGACCCGGGTGATGATATCGAGTACACACTGTGGACGGTCCCGGGATCGGATATGACCATCAACCAAAGGACCGGCCTCATCGAGTGGGTGGCGGATTACACGATATTCGAAACGAAGGAGAAGGACCTCGAGGTTAACCTGAAAGCATCCGATGGTGCAATGTTCTCGACCTTCCTGTTCACCATCACGATCGATCCCACCAGGTCTCCCCTCTCTTATATTGAAGGTCCGGATGAAAGCGGAAGAACATCGTCAGGGGAGGCGATCCTGTCCTGGAGAGGAGAAGACCCCGAGGACGAACCCCTCTCATACTGGATCTACGTGCACAAGAGCGAGACGTTCGTGGAAACGGGAAGGGAAGAGGCTCTTTTCAGCGGGGATCATTCGGGGAACTCGGTGAACATCTCTTCGCTGGAGCAGGGGGCAACCTACTACTGGACCGTTCTGCCCTTCGACCAGTGCACGATGGGGGTCTGCTCGGACGGCATCCGGTCCTTCAGGGTGAATAACCGCCCCATCATTTCGGATGTACCTAAGCAGACATTGAGTGCCGGAAGCGAGTTCTACTACAATATCATGGGAAACGACAGGGACCAGGAGGACCTATCGCAACTGGTCTATACACTTCTGACCCACCCGGAGGGCATGACCATCGCTGATGCCACGGGAACCATCAGATGGAAGACCAGGGACGACCAGATAGGGGCCCACAGGGTAACCGTTTCCCTGTCCGACGGGATCGATGAAAAAACCATCTCCTTCGACATCGAGGTGACCGAACCGCAAGAGGGTGGAAACCTTCTCTGGATCATCGGTTTCACGGTGGTATCTGTGCTTCTCACTGCAGTGATCATCCTCCAGGTGATAATAATTGTCGGAAGGAGAAGAGAAAAGGGCCAGAGGGAGTTGAGCGAGGCCGCGACCAGGGATCTCCGGGACACGGTGAGAGAAGCGGCGGATGAGATGGAGAAGATCAAGGAGGGAGAAGTCGCGGAAGAGAAGGCGGAGAACCCTCCTCCCGATGGGGAAAAGAAGGATGATGTCATCGAAGGAGAAACTCCCGGGCCCCCAGAATGAGGTGAAATATTCCACATCGCTCCGGAGACTACTGCTCCGATCACCGGCTCATAAAGATCTATGAAATGCATATAAACCCCGCCGCAATGGAATTTACATGATCGATCGCAAGAAACTGATGGATGCATGGGAGTCCGATTCCTTCTACTCCCTGCAGCTGGAGGTCGGGGACCGATGCGAACAGGACTGCATCTACTGCTACATGAATGCTTTACCTGGGGAGAACAACACCCTCTCCGATGAAGATATCTCACGGATACTCGAGGACTCGGTCGAGATGGGGATCACCGCCATCGAGTGGCTCGGGGGGGAACCACTTCTGAGGGAAAATATCTTCCGGCATATGGAGGAAGCGAGGGACCTGGGACTTCGGAACAACATCTGGACGGGGGGTCTTCCTCTCGAGGATGAGAGTGTGATCGAAAGATGCGCCGAATTGGCGGATCCTGGTCTCATATCTGTACATGCTTCAACTATCGATCGGGAACTATACGAGAAACTCCACCCGCACAGGACCGCCGCCGACCTGGATGTGATATTGAAAGGGGTTGAAGGTCTGCTCGAGATCGGTTACAACCCCGGTAGGATGCTGAACTCTGTGACCTTCACAGGACTCCAGACAGCAAAGGACATGATAGACACCATCGATCACTTCGATAAAGAGTTCGGGATCGCGACCTCCCTCAACGTCTATCATACCTATCTTAGACCCGGGTTCGATCCGGGGGAGCTCTCAAGGTTCGTTCCGGACCGGAACGAGGTTGCCAGGGTGTATTCCAGGCTCCGGAAACAATACGGCGGGGCCCCGATGCCCATGAACTGCGTTGACAGGTTCTACTGCTCCACCACGGTCGCCGTTCTCTGCGACGGCTCGGTCACACCGTGTGCGACCATCAGGGATGAGAAAGCTCCGAACATCCATTCCGGGGAAGGCTTCGGCGACATATGCCGCCGCTTCATAGACGATCTGATCTTCAAGTGCTTGAAGCTGAAGATGAACCTGCCCGCACCATGCAGGGAATGCGGATCGAACGATATCTGTTTCGGGTGCCGGTCAAGGTCCTACTCCGCGGGAAGAGGTATCTACGGTATGGACACCGCATGCTTCAGGGGAAGGACCTCCTGATCGGCATCCGATGAAAACGATGTCTTCCTGGTCAGTGGGGAAGATCAACAATACCTGGTGATGAAAAATTTATCACCTGTCCAATGTCCTGACCCCCCCATATGAAAAGGGGGCCCGAGAGAATATGAATACTGAAGGGGTCGGTTTAGTATATTCGAGTGAGCAGGAGGCCATCTTGGGAAGAGAGGAGAATAGATGAGTTAAAATTAAAACCCCACTTGCATGGGGTACCTCCTGCTCAACCTCTTCATCGAAGATATAGTAATTAAACCTATTCCCGAAAATATTCCAGGTCAACGATGACCATCTCCAGTATCATTTATGGGCACTTATACCTATTATTATAAAAATAATGGCCCCATTTGGAATGGGGGATAAAGTGAAGGGGCGATATCCGATCATATTGATGGTATCACTTCTCCTGTTCTCGGTTCTCGCTGCAGGATGCATCGATGAAAACGGGGACGAGGAGGATGAGGAGATTGAGGATGACGAAGGTCCCTCCATACCCGGGACAACTACCCAGCTGAGCGGAGATACCCTCGACTCTATCGTATCGGTCTCTGAGGATAAGGGTGATATCACATTCCAGAGCTCGGATCCGGTGATCTCCGGGATCGAGAAGGGAGATGTGCTGTCCTTCGGTATATCGGAGAAGACACCTTACGGTCTGCTGAGGAAAGTAACGGGTATCGAGCGCTCGGGTTCCAGGACGACCCTGAAAACGGAGCAGGCCACCATCGAGGAGGCAGTTGAGGATGGAAGGGCGGAATATAACCAGACGCTTTCTCAGCCCCTGAAGACCGTGGAATCAAATGCGGGTGTGGTGATGAAGAACAACAGGACGAGGTCAGCAGATGACGGCATAGGCTTCGAGGACGTCGTACTCTACGAGGAGGGGGGGGCAAAGATCCTTCTGAACGGATATTTGGACCTGGACTTCGAACTGATATTCATTCTGGATATCGAGGACTTCCACATCGTGGAGTGTACATTTGGCACAAGAACGACCTTCGACGGGGAGCTCTCCGTCACTTCCGATGGCGAGTTGGAAGTGGATGTGGAGATAACCGTGGCAAGGTTCGAGTTCACACCCGTGATCATACCAATAGGGGGAGTTCAGATAGTGATCGTTCCAGTCCTGTCTCTCCTGATCGGCTCGAGCGGGACGGTATCCTCCGGGTTCACCATGAGCGCAGGGCAGAACACGGTGCTGGAGTCTACGGTTAGCCATCCTGACTGGGCTCCCGTGAAGGATTTCACCTCGAACTTCGAATACCAAACACCACAGATCACAGGGGGATATTATCTCCGCTGTTATGCAGGTCCCCGTATGGACCTGCTTCTCTACGGAGTGGTGGGACCGTTCATAAAGGCCCAGGGTTACGTGAGGAGCGAGAGCAATGACGAAGGGAACTGGTGGCTTTATGGTGGCCTGTCCTTTGGCATCGGTTTCAGGATCGAGGTCCTTGGAAAAACCATCAAGGAATGGGAGGACGACAGCATAATAGATTTCGGGAGGCTCATAGCCTCGAGCATGGATGATCTTGCAGGCGGTTGGGTCGTCGAGAAACTGGACATAGGATTGCAGATGACAGATACACTTTTTATTGAAGGGCCCGGCGGGGAGATTGCCGTCCTCTATACCTCGATCGATCCCGATACAGGGTATTTTCCCATAAGGATGGCAAGCCTCCATGGTGGAATATGGTCTTTCGAGGAGCTGGTTTACTCCAATTCGGATGACAGGTTCGATGCATGCTTCGGGCCCGGGGGCGAGTTGTTCCTTGCCTACTATGACGGGGGTATGGACCAGAAGCTCCATCTGGATATATGGGACAAAGGCTCCGTGGATAGATACGAATACAGGGACGGAGACATGCCCGGAAGGTATGTATCGGAGATCAGGCTCACCCTCGATGAACGGGGGTGGCCCAATATATACTACGTCCTTTTCAAATCCACGGGAAGCGGGGGTTTCTTCGAATACGCGGATGCGATCCTCAAAAAGGCCGTGCTCTCGGATGGCGTGTTCACCAATTCAACCATTCTGAAAGGAGAGGAAATGTCCCTAACCGGCCTTGACATGGAAAGGGCGGGTAACGGCGATCTACACTTGGCCTATTTCAAGGTGAACACCGAAGGTTACGGTCAGGAACTGATACATTCGAAGTATTCCGACGGAGCGTGGTCCAACCGGACCATATTCCAGGAGGAAACCGTCTGGAACAATCCTTCGCTGACGTTCCTGGAAATTGACGGAAACGGTGATCCCGTGGTGCTCTTCGACGATAACAACGGCTCTGTCCACTTCATGAGATATTCGTCCGGGAACTGGGTGAAAGGTGAATCTCCCGGTGTGAAGAGCCCCGAAATGGGTCTGGTATCTCTCTATCTGATCGACGGGGCCACGCCTGTATGCAGTTACATGGATTCCTCGGGCACCTCGGGAAAAGCCCTTTATTACTCGGTTCTCAGGGAGGAGGGCTGGGACCGGGTGGAGCCCTTCAACTGGACCGGATGGAGGTTTCCCGGAGGCACCAATATCGCACAGAGCGGGGAAAAGGTCCTGGTGGCCTTCAACGACGGGTCATACCTGAGGATTGCGAGAAAGGATCTTTGACAGTGGAAAATAAAAAGAGGATCCCGTTATGGATAATAATTCCATTCTCCTTACGAGGGAGGGATAGGACAATGATGTCAAGAAGGGTAAGCCTGTGGACAGGTCTGATGGTGTTGTTCATGGGATTTGCAACCACGTTCATTGTTGGCATGATGTGGGTCGGTTCCTTCGATCCACCGGGTGAAGGGACCGTAGTCGACTCGGAGCTGCTCATGGGATCCGTGGTCTGCTCGATCTTTCCCATTGCCTGCTATATCCTCTTTATCTATTCGATCGTTCAGTTCATCAAAGCAGGAATGGGCCCCCGTATGGAGGGATCTATAGAAGAATCCATCAGGATCTCAAGGGTTCCCAATGAGAACATAGAGATACGTTTGGGGAGGAGAGAGGAGGACATCCCCGAACCCAGACTCGCCCCTCCCCCTCCGGTGTACAATGAAAATGAGGTCCACTAGCCGACCCATCCGGTATCTGACCCGGGAAACAGGTTAATACGGCCGGATACATACACAAAGGGGAATGGAATGGACCTTGAACATTTGAAAAAGAAGAAAAGATCATACACGAGGCTTGCCCTGATCATCCTCGCGGTAATTGCCGTATACCTTTCCTACATGCTCGTTCCGGTACTCGCGCAGGAGATCGATGATGATGACGATGCGGACGGAGGAGGAGGATGCTGCTGCCTGGGATTTCTTCTGATCCTGGGGGCCCCTTTCCTGATCACAGCCGTGATCATAATCGGAGGGATACTTTTTCTTTTACTTATGGTCTTTATCATCGTGAAGGTGGTGAAGTCCGCATGGAAGGATTGATACGGAAAAATCAGCTACAATAGAATACGGTCCAGATCATATACCTGCATGGCCGGAACCGTGATGACCATCAGAATCATCCTGCAGCTCGCTTTCGGGATAGCTGCAATCCTGTGGTATCCGTACGAGATCGGATACAGGTTCCACCGTTCGAGAAGGGACAGGATAGGTTAATGAGACGTCGAGAAGCCGCTCTGGCACAGGATCGTCATCTGGCCCATAATTCTGGGCATGTTCATATTCTTCTCGTGGACATTGTTCTTTTCATGATCCATCCCCGTTTTTGCGGGTGTTTGAAATTCAGCATCAGACCCGAAATACCTTTCCCATGGAAGATTTATAAATCTTGTATAACGTTCATCAAAGGGGTTAGATCATGTTGAGGTCGCACTTTGTTTGGACAGTGACCGCTCTTCTGATGGCGATCACGTTCTCCTCTGAAGCAGCCGGAGATGCAGGAACCCAGCATAGTTCGGGATGGGGAATGGCCGAGATCATCGAGACGGATGATGGATCTTCCGGACACCCGGATGTCGACATGGATGCCGAAGGCAACGCCATGGCGGTATGGGAGTTGTATGAATCTACCTATTATCACGTCTGCACCAACAGATATGTCAAAGGATCCGGATGGGGAGAGGTGGAATATATCGATACTCTATCCCTCGCCCGGCCATATCCGAGGGTCTCCCTGGACAATGGTGGAAATGCAACGGCGGTCTGGGTAGATTCGAACGGTGTTGATCTTGAAATCGTTGCATGCCGGTACACCAAAGGCCAGGGATGGGGGAAGAATACGATCCTGGATACATCTTCAAACGAAGCGTTCTATCCCGGAGTGGATATGGATGACAATGGAAATGCCATGGCGGTCTGGTACCGATCCGACGGGACAAATTACAGCATCTATTCCAGCTATTACAAGGTTGGCACAGGTTGGGGTTCGGCGCTCCTGGTGGAAACGAGCAATACAGGGCACGCTTACCACCCGGTGATCGCTCTCGCACCTGATGGGAAAGGCATATGTGTCTGGCACCAGGAAGATAGCGGAAGAAAGGACATCTGGACCAATATGTTCGATCCTTACTCGGGATGGGGCACTCCAGGAACCCTGGAAACAGAAGATGTCGAAGATGCGTTCAGTCCTTCCCTGGACATGGATGATGGGGGAAATGCAATGGTCTTATGGCTCCAGAGCGAGGGGCCCGCAAACAATGTGATGGCCTGCCGTTATTCGGTGGTAACTGGGTGGGGAGAACCGGAGAATATCGAATCGGACCCCGGAACGGTCTACAATGGTCCTGTGATAGCTTTGGACCCATCCGGAGATGGTTTCGCCACCTGGAGCCAGTACAGCGGTTCCAGTTACAACCTGATCGTGAATCGTTTCGATGTGAGTGATGGTTGGGGAGTGCACGAGGTCCTGGATGGAGGAGACCACAACTCCATAACACCGGACCTGGAGGTCGACCCCTCCGGAAACGCCTGTATCGTATGGGTCATATTACGGGGCTCCGAAGAGACGATCTTTTCCAGTACATTGATCAATGGAATGGGATGGACCGGGGCCGAGATGATAGAACAGACATCCGGCAGGGGGGTATATCCCAGGATCGGAATGGATGAAGATGGGAATGCAGTTGCCGTCTGGTCCCATGATGATGGAAGGAGTTTTAACGTATGGGCCAACCGGTTCGAGATGCCCGATCTCATCGCTCCCGGACTCTATCTCGTATCTCCCGATGAAGGGATCGATGTCGAAATTTCTACAATAACCGTTTCCGGAATTACCGAAGCTGGTGCGAGGGTCATTGTCAATGGATTGATCGCATATGTCGATGAGGATGGTTCATTTTCCATCGATGTGTCTCTCTTTCCGGGACCCAATACGATAACGGTGAGATCGCAAGACCCTTCCGGAAATTCCGATTCGGTGACAAGGACGGTGACCTGCATCGATCCCGTCCCCGGCCTGGTCGAGGATATGATCTCGATGATGGAGAACTTCTCAACACTCGAGGGGAGAGTGTTTCTGGACAATTCCAGCATCCTCTCGATGATCGAGGTGCTTGGAGCAGATTCGAACCTGACGAGAGAGGAGCTGCTCTCCATCAGGGAGAATCTCTCCCTGCTGAAAGAAGACCTCAATTCGATCTACGAGCAGTGGATGGAGGATGCCGTGATGATGCTCGGACTTTTACAGGGTTTCCTCAACGATACCATCGAAAAGATGAAAGACGACCAGGATAGGATGGAGGGCGATATCGAAGAGCTCGCATCCGAACATGAAGCCTTAAGGGAAGATCTCGGATCCCTCGAGACGGGTGAAGGCGATCTGGAAGAAGAGGTCGATTCCCTTAAAACATGGGAGACGATCCTCGGTATACTGGTGGTGCTCGTCACCATCACGATCGTGGTAGCCTTCCTTGTCGTTGTTCTGGGCAGGAAGAAGCCGGATGAGGATATACTGGAGTGATCGGTCAGGAAATCCCGCTCCTCGCTCGATCCACGATCCTCACGAAATCGTCATATTCATCGTGCTTCAGCGAAAAGAATATCTTCGAGCATCTTCCCCTGTTCTCATCGATGTACCGGTCGTAATATACGAGCGAGGGGGTAAGGGTCAGGGCCCCCAGCCTGCCGAAGACAAGGATCGGTTCAGGTCGTCCTCCGTTCCGTCGAAATATTCCATTTCTCTCCTTCCCCGGAGGGGAAATATTTCGAGGGTTGAAAAGTATTTCCCGAACCGATCTCCTGAAGGATATGTCCCGCAAGAACAGACATCTCTTTTATGCCTTTTTGATAATGACCCGGAAATAGATTTATTATCCCCCGGGTATCTTCGGTGAAACAGGGAAGTGGAAACATGAATGGAAAGATGATCCTGCAATATATCATGGCGGCCGTATTTTTAACAGGTCTCCTCTCCTTCTCCATGCATGGAGAAGGCCAGGCAGATGCACCCCAGTGGGAGAAAGGCGACAAGTGGTCGATGGGATACGAGACGGACCTCGGAGAGATGATAACCACAATGTTGGGTACCCTGGAGGAGTCCGACGGGGAATTCGGCTCCATCGACCATGATATCCAGGGGAAAGCGGGTTACTTCATGATCTTTGAAATCACGGAAGCTACAGACACCCAGTATACAATGGATATGGCAACAGGGGGCGGTATCGATATCGACGGGAATGCGAAGATAACCAGCCAGATGCCCGAAGAAGGAACATACAGGCATGATTCCGATGACTGGGATTACGAACCCCCGATGGTTGACAAAGAGGTCTCCATAGACCTGTTCCTTGACGTCTCCCTTAACGTCGACGGCCAGGTGCATTTCACAAAGGATGATGTGAAGCTCGAGGATCTGGAGCTTGTGATGACCTTCAAGGGAGATTTCGATCTCGAGATGCTCAATTTCCCCGAGACCGATTACGATTACGACTACGAGACGGATGAGGAGGTGATCATCGTCGATTACAACGATTACGACATCTCCGGGTCCGTGGATATCAAGGTGACCCTCGATATGGAATTCGATCCGCCGCTGGATATCTTCAACTTCCCCATCGAGGAGGATGAGGAGTGGGTAGCAAGATCCAACATGACGGTATCGGGCACCTATCAGGGAACAATTGATATACAGGGGCTCCCCGATTTGATCGGGCTTGCCATGAACGAGGAGGGATTCTCCTTCCCGATGATACTCGAGGACCTCGATACCGGAAGCGATGATCTGAGAGACGGCGTTCTCGAGGAGCAGACCGTTCCGGTAAGCATTCCTTTTTCCTGCACGGGGACCGAGATGATAACGCTCGCCGACGGCTCATCGAGCGAGGCATACGTCATTGGATTCCCCGAACAAGAATATTACGATGAGGACGATCGTCCCTCCGATCCTTACGAATATCTGCCCTTCGATGACGATGAAGAGGAATACTATCCCGAAGCTGAAGAGGAATCCTCCGGTCCGGACCTGAGCACAATGAAATTTCTCTACTCCCCCGAGGAAGGGTTCTTCGTCTCCGCGCAGATGGAGGGAGTGGGAGAGGATTTCGGACTTGATGGCTCATCGGGTTCCGGCGATCCGATACAGCTCACCCCGATGAGGGCGGATGATGCCGAGAAGAAACTGGGTATCTTCGAGGGAGAAGGGGGAGGGGATGACGGAAACGGCATCTTCCTCTGGGGCTTGATAGCTGCGGCCGTGATCGGGGCCCTTATCATCGTTGTGGTCGTGATCGCTGTCCTTGTGATGACGATGAATAAGAAAGACCGTTGATGAACTTCGTATTTTCGGAAACATTCGCTTCAACAGTTTCAGATCAATTCGTCAGGAACAATCTGAGCATCATCATCATGATGATGACCCCCAGGCCCCCGAGATAGATGACACGGACGTATCTCAGACGTTTCGATGTTTTCGGGTCCAGGAGCTTCATGGTCGAGAATACAATTATCAGGTCGAGAAGTGTCAACGGGAGAAGATAGGGCCACTCCATCCATCCGAACACGAACGGGACGAAGCTCCAGACTATCACCAATGAGAATACTCCTGCGGATATCCTCATCGCCCTTTCGGGCCCCAGCACGACTGCCAGAGAACGCGATCCACTTTCCCGGTCCCCCTGCACATCGATGGAATCGGCCGCGATCTCTTCCCCGAGATCTATCAAAAATGCAACCACCCCCATGAACCATACGAGCATCTCGAAAGGTCTCCCGACGGCGACGCCCCCGAAGATGAAGGTCATTCCAACGGAGAATGCAACAAAGCAATTTCCAACAAACCCGTATCTCTTCAGTTTCCAGTTGTACATGAAACCCACTGCCCACACGAAGATAACGAATAAAAACGCCTGGATCCCGAGTATCATGCTCGAGGCGGATCCTGCCAATGTGCAGAAGATGAAGAGGATGATCACATCGGACCTTGTCACCATACCTGATGGTAGCGGCCGCTGTGGCGCGTTGATCCTGTCCATCTCGATATCGAAGTAATCGTTTAATATCAGCGCCGCCGCCGAGATGAAGAAAACGCTCAGAAAACCGAATACAGCTTGCTGCATGGAGGGCAGGCTTCCGACTGCCAGAAGTTCACCCAGCAGGACGCAGGTCCCCGCTGCAAAGGACAGGTCAAACCTGAAAAGACGGTACAGTCCGATAAATTTTCTCTTGTTCATCCGGATCTTTCCAAATCTTTCACTCCAGGACCTCTTTTCTAATTCCCAACTCAGCTTCACGCGGTTTATCCCGTCCCCGTGACCCGGCAGGAATGTCTCGCAGCCGGTTTTCAGAAGCCGTTTCCAGCTCCTTATCATCTTCCCCGGATCGTCGGAAAATGGGGGGTAGATGGAATGTGGGAATATACCGAACATGGAATCCCCCACCATAACGATCTGTTCATCCACGATAACACCGATGGAACCGGGAGAATGCCCTGCAGTCCCGATCATCCGGATGTTCAGGTCGTTCCCATCCAATCCGAATTCGTCCGATACCAGAATATCCGGATTGAACGGCTCATATCCGAACCTTCCCTTTCCAACAAGGTTTCCGAACCTCGATATCAGCGAAGGGACAAACGATGCCTCCCTGGGAACGGGTGAGTATCCTTCTATCACATATTCCTTCTCCTTCTCTCCCACAATAATTATATCCTCCCTCTTGATCCTTTCCGCGTTCTGGCAGTGGTCGAAATGCGAATGTGTCAGTATGGGAATGTCGAGCTTCTTTTCTCCGGATATCGATCGAGAAACAGCCCTTTACAATATCTCTGCTTTTCTTCATGGTAGGTATGTCAATTCTTTTGAGGTTGGACCTGCCGGATATGGAGAGAATCCCACCCGCCCACCCTTCGGAAAAGGGATCCCCGGCGGACGGGACCCGCTCTCTTATCACAGTGCCGAGGAGGGCCCCCGAAAGGGTTCTTCGATAGTGACCATCAAACATATTTCGCATGCAATTATGCTCCTTCCCCGAAGGAGCATGAAACAGTTTTTTCCCCACCCTCCCGGATATTAGTAAGTACCGACCAAAGGTCCCTTTGCGATGCAAAGGGACATGCTTCGCATGGTTTGGGCTACTCCAAAATCACCCGATTTTGGAGAATCAAGGTTTTTTCCCCACCCTCCCGGATATTAGTAAGTACCGACCAAAGGTCCCTTTGCGATGCAAAGGGACATGCTTCGCATGGTTTGGGCTATGATAGCCGTCTTTCGCACATGGTTTAAATATGATATGACCAGGATTGCAGATGGAATATTATGTGTTTAGCAATATCTGATTGAATATTTCGATATATAGTATATATTTTTTGCTAATATTTCAAATAATGTACCCTTTCCGATAAATGATCCCCGTACGGATGACGGATGAATGCGGTCCGGACCGGGATTGATCAATAACACCATACAAAGACCGGGAGGGGTTCACCAATTTCATTTAAAGCCATAGATGATGATTCAAGGATAGTTAAGATCCGTGCTCGACCTGACCCACAAAGTATTCTTGACCAGCCATATTTCCTTATGTTGGATTGATCACCGCTGTAATTAAATTGAAAAACGATTTCATTCTAACTATTGATGGTGATTAGATTCGATTCAAGGATTGCATACCATGTCAAAATTCGTTCCCAATCGGTTTAAATAATAACTTCACTACATATATATCGACCAAAAAGCTCGGGTGATTATGTGATTGCCAAGAATGTGTTGATCGTAGTATCGCTTTGTATTGTTGTGGGGGGTGGACTAGGTATTTATCAGACTATTAGATATTTTGATAGGCTTGATGATCACTATGATTTCAAAGGAGGTTATTCAAGGAATACACAATATACTCCCGATAATGCCTCCTTCAATTTCAGAATGACTATAATTGACATTGAGGAAACGGAACATCTTGAAAACCTTGATTTCAAATTACTTGTCGACAATAATTCTGTCTGCCATCGAAACCTCCTAGAACTTGAAAGAAATCCTTACGAAGGAAGAATCAGGGTAGAATATCTTGACAATGATTCTAACAAGCGCTTATCTCTGGGAGATGGATTCTCCATTAGTGGAGACAACTCTTCTTACGTGGAGGTTTTTATCACTTTCAATAGAGGTGTCGGAGGAGAGGTCTTCCATTTCCGTCCTGAAGATATCAATGGGAAAATTGCTGATTATTCCTATGAGGGGCTCCTTCCGGATCTAACTCTTTCGGATATCCGCTTATATGGTGTGGAAAATGTTGAAAAAAATAAAATCCAACTTGACAATAAAACGGATCCTCATGAAGGTCCAGAGAGTACAGTGGAAAAAGGTTTCATATTGTTATTCAATCTTACAAACAATGGATTGGGAGATGCCTATGATATCAAGATCTCATGGAAGATCGATGGTCTCGACAATGGTAAGGTTTCCGATCTCGATTCCTATGCATGCGAAATTTATCTGAGGAGTGTTAAATGGGGACTCGGATACGGAGGATCTGAAAATTTCACCATAACAAAATTGCAGGCCGGAAAAACCGTTTGTATTTTCATAGAACCTTTGAATCCAGCCTGGATACAAGGCATCAACCTTACAAACGGATCAACCCACGAGATTAAAATTTTCCTTGATCCTCAAAATAAAATACCGGAGACGGATGAGAGAAATAACAATATCTCTTCCAACGTTTATCTTTATTATGAAGAGCTCCCCGGGGATGTTTACCAACCTTCTCAGATTTCAAGATGGGATAATACTGAAATTGGAGTTGCCGGGGGCACCGGTTTTTTCATTCTTTCCTTACTTGCTTTGTTATTCATATCAACGGATATTGGTAAGTGGAAGATGATCCCCCTTCTTGTCCCGCTCTATGCTAGAATCAAAGGAAGGAATGTGCTTGATCAATTTACCAGAGGACAGATCTACGGAATTATCCGGGAAACACCTGGAACGAGTTACTCTCATATCAAGGAGATTCTGGAACTAGGCAACGGTACTCTGTTGTATCATCTCAGCGTACTTGAGAGGGAAGGATTTATCAAGACCGGCAACAGGGGAATAAAGAAATTATTCTATCCTGCAAAACTTTCGAAGAGAGATCGGGATCTGGAAGAGAAATTTCCAAAGGGAGAAGATATCACCGAATTATCTATCCTGAATTCATTTCAGAAGGAATTGATCGATCTGGTCAAAAATAAGACTAAGTTAAGAGAGATTGACATCTCAAGGGAAACAGGATGCAGCAGGCAGAAGGTAAACTATAATGTTAAACAACTGAAAAAAAGAGGGATTTTACAAGTAAATAAAGGCTTTATCGAACTGACAGATTAGACAGAGCATATCCGATTTTATTATCCAATTATATTATTGATCTTCATTATTATTCAAGTCTGATACGATCTTCTCTTCCTTATCACAACTCCCGTCATGATGAGCAAAGCTGATATGACCACTCCACCCAGAATTATGATTGTCAGAATTACTGCATTATTTTGACTTTCTTGTTCGGGTACTGGTTCCTCATTTTCGATCAGGAAATAAAACTCGACCCGAACATTCTCCATTACATTGCCATGAAGGTCCGTTCCCTCGATGGAAATTGTATGGACCGTATCATCCGTTCCGTATCTTTCAAGATCCATGGTAAAGGCTTTTGATGTACTCCATTGAACAGCTACCTGCTCTCCATCCACTGAAATGATCGCGCTCTGTATGTCCACTGCTTCGGATAATTCAATAAAGATCTCGGATCTACCATCTCGCATCTCACCATTTTCAGGAGACATGAAGATTATCTCCGGTGCGGTTCTATCAATGGTGAAATAATGATTTTGAACATCGGTATTTCCAGCCTGATCCAGGACCATGATCCTGAAATTGTGCTTACCGTCCTCCAGGTCGCTGATGGGATGCTCCGTTCTATTTCCCAAATCGATCCAACCGGACCCGTCGATAGAAATGAAGGTTAATATGGATGGATCGAACCGATCCGAGATCTCAAAGGAGATCTCGGCGGATTCCTTTCCAACGGTATCTCCCCTGGAAGGATGGATATCGGATATGACGGGAGCATGAGTATCTATCCTGATCTCACCAATATCCACGAGTATGCGGTTACCTGCCCTATCAATGGATCTGATCCGAAGATCGAACACACCCTCCTCGAGTGTAATGATATCATCGACGGAGGTCCATTCTCCTCCATTGTATGACATCTCGGTTAAATCATATCTTTCTGTCCCTGTCAGGAAGATCTGTACCGTTGAGATATACCATCCGTTAGATCCGTCGGTATAAGGTGGATCCATCTCGATCTCCAGAGCTGGGGGTAGCGTGTCAACGTTCATGACCATAGGGCCCACTTCAAGAGAATTACCCGCAGGATCCACCGTCATTAGATATATCGACCACTCGCCATCCGGAACAGAGAATTGACCATTTTGAATTTCGATCCCGTATTTCCAATTCACTTGCTGGCCCTGCTCCAGAAGAGAATAGTAACATTCATCAGTGCAGGTATTGACATAAAATGTCGGAGTGGAATTGTAATACCCTTTCGATCCGTCGGGTTCTTCCGGAAAAAGTTCATACTCGAATTGTGGAGGATCAGTATCTATTTTAAAATAACGCTGTCCCGATGTTCCAGTATTCCCTGCCTGATCCACCACCCTCCACTGAAAAAGATGTTCACCATCGGGAAGTTCAAAAGTTTCATCAAACCTGTTCCATGAATCCGTATCACCCAATCGATACTCTGCATATGAAAGTTCATCGTCCAGATCGAAGGTTATCGTCGGTCTTGAAACATAGAATCCGTTGAGACCATCCGGTTCGTGAGAGAGGGATATCTGCCCATTTGGAGTATCGGTATCAAGACAAAGAACGACCGTTGTCTTGTTGGTGAGACCTGCAAGGTCCATTCCCCTTAGAGTATATGAATGGGAGCCTTCCAGAAGCAGGATGGGATCTTTCATATCGATTGGGTCACCGCCATCAATGGAGATGTTTCCTCGGATCAAATCCTCATCCGATCCAAGAAATAATACCGTGCGGGTCACATACCATCCGTCGACACCGTCCGGTATTTGCGGATCTGTCATCGGTCCAAGTTCCGGTCTTCTGGTATCAACAGGTATCTCGAAGGATATCCATTCAGAGATATGACCCACCGTATCGGTTGCTTTCACCTCCATGATATTGTTCCCATCCCGAAGTGTCAGTTCAACCTCCGTATCGGAACTTCCCATGTGCACTCCGTTCAACCTGTATTCGATCGTGGATTCCTCATCAGCATAGATGGTCACCCTTGGCTTGGACACGAAAATTCCGTTTTGTCCATCCGGAGAGAAGGGGTAGGTTGTCAAGGTGGGCATGGGTTCCATCGTATCGGGTAGAACGATCGTTGAAATGCAGGGTTTATCTCCGGATCTGGTAGCGGTGACATTGATCGTGCCACCGTTGTTCTCTGGCAGATCTATCCTTACAAAACCCATCCGGTCTGTTTCCCCCCATATCCCTAGCTCCCCTTCCCGGTATAACGTGACAAAAATACCATCCTGCACATTATCTTCATTATCCGTTACATTGACGGTAACAAAGGTGCCATCCGGTGATGCATGGATATCCATCTTGAACGAGGCAGGATCACGTAAAAAAATGGGGGCATTCGGATCTCCGAAATAATTATACTCAAGGTAGGTTCTGAGATCGGTATCGTAGGGCAATGTGAAAGGATAGAAATCATTGACAAACTCCCATACAGAGTAGACGTGAGGGGCACCCCCGACAGCCGGGATATCTCCATTTTCCATCATATCCAGCGATTCCATTGCAGCTTCCATGAGACCGTGTGAATCTCCCAACTTTGATGTATCCGGGCTCGTCACAGACACCCTGCTTGCCGCCGTGCATCCGACAACCCCTACTCCAACATTTTCCGTCAATTCTTCGGAGATACAGTCCTTGAAATGGGATAAACCGTATTCATGGGGATCGTCAAACCATCCCGTATCGCAGGACATAGCGAAAAGATAACCTCCGAGTTGAGCCTGATTCATGGATCTGACATCATTTACATCCATGAGGTCAAGATACTCATCAGGATATCCGTGACCCGAGTAGAAAATGAAGGGATATGTCTCTTCCAAATGGGATACCATTTTCCGGGGTGAGAGGACCTCGTCACCACTCTCGTTGCAGTATAATTTACAGGTGTCCAGTTCACCAAGGTCGTTCAGTCTGTCCAGGGCGACCTCAAAGTCTTCGATCTCCCTCTCTTCTGCTGAGATCAGGAGCACCTTTTTTGAATTGTTATGATCTCTGGGATCTTTTTCTCTACCTATCAATTCATTGATCTTGTCTTTCATTCTATCCGGTTCACCGATCGCCAATCTTCCGTAGAAAAGGTCCGGATAGAGGTCATCGATATCGTCCTTCTCTCCGAATATACCGTCTCCGTCGATATCCCAGGTTGTTTCTTCATCAATGCATGCGTAGTAGATATCGGAAACAAAATAGTCAGTTTCCACCAATGGATCCACAACAAATCGGTTTGTGGTCTCCCTGGCGGGAACATCCTCGTAGTCGCCCGCCAGAAAAAGGTATCTGAGGTCCTCTTTCCTGTGAAGCTCGATAATATAGTTCCGGATCTTCTCCTGAATATCCCTGCCGCTGACATTTTCCCGAATATCCTCAACTGTCTCCACATGGGTGAAGAGACCCTTCTGGGATTTCCATCTTGCAAGGGGCATTACCGAATCCTTGAGTTCATTTGTTGTGATGATCAGGTAGGCTATACTGCCCACAGGTTTCCTGCTGGAAGATACATGTACATTCGGAGATGTTGGTTGAGTCAAACGGTAACTCACCTTCACTTCATGATAGATCGTTGCCTCCCCGCTTTTTTGATAATGAACGGGGAATAATCTGATACTGAGGACATCCTGCCGGTCCCAGGTCCTTTCGATCTGTTTGATTTCATATCTGTTTATAATTTCCACGGACCCTTCTTCTCTTTCAACTTCGGCATTTCCGATCCCGTCGTGAGAGTATGGAGCCGGAGAGAGGATCCTTTTCATGGGAGATGCGAATTCAATGAAGAGGTCAGTTACGAATCCATCCACAGGTATCTCCGTTGTATGGCAGGGGACCATGTATCCATCGATGCAAACATGGAAGCCTCCCGTGATGAAAGGTACTTCGTAATATCGTCCTTCCGCTTCAACCATCTGATAATGAAAATCCAACTCGATGTTGATCTCCTCCGATCCATTTTGTACGGATGTCGAAACATCGATGGAGGTCCCGTCATCATCAGACATTCCTTCTGCAAGAACCGATGACATTATCAGAGTGATCATTACCAAGATTATCTTCTTCCGGAACATGCAAACGACCGAACAAAAGCAGATTGCCGGGTTAATAATATATTGCGGTGGAATTGTCAAAAGAAAACTATTGTCAACTTTTTCATATCTTTTTTTTCTTCACTTCATTTCTTACAAAATAGTTGAAGTTCGTGTTTTTGAGGTTGGACCTGCCGGATATGGAGAGAATCCCACCCGCCCACCCTTCGGAAAAGGGATCCCCGGCGGACGGGACCCGCTCTCTTATCACAGTGCCGAGTGGGGGCCCCCGAAGGGAGATCGGAATAATCTATCAGGTATCGACGTTGGGACTCGGGTGGGACATTTCGGGACACGGAGCGGGACGTTGGTGTTTGGATGAAATTGATATAGTCAGTGTACTTGAAATCGTCACTAAGCGGTACGTATCTCTTCGTGACATGGTTATGTAGCACCCGCTGAAGGAGAGGATTTCATTCATCATCAAGGATCCCTTCTATCTCCTTTATGATCTCCTCGACATCTTCCAGACATCGTTTGACCTCTTCTTCGGTTATCTTTCTGGCTTCCTCTCCTATCCGCGCATTGCCGTAGAAATCTAAATTCCTGATATCCCAGAGTTCATCTATGGTATCATTATATGCTGCCATCAGCTCCTTTGCCCTTTTTCTTCTGGCAAAATGGGACCTTTTATCCCCGCCATTCTTTATCTTCAGGAGGACCATGACAGCGGATTCAAATGCCTGATATGCAAGTCCGGCGACCCCCGTGAGGTCTTTCATCTCGAAAAGGTCCCTCGCAGACCCTATCAATCCTTTGGCTCTCTCAAGGTCTAGTTCAGCCACACTCGATCCCCGATCTTGGACAGCTCCTCCTTAACTTTAAACATTGCCTTCTCGATATCTTCTTCCGAATTTTCTATCTTTATTTTGATGGGAAGGACATCGGAGATCTCGGTTAGGGTCCTTCTTGCGACTTTCAGGAAATAGGCCCTGGCATCTTTATCTACCGATCTGGACCTTTCCAGGTTCTCCTGAACGGACCTCGATCTCGACAAGAGATAATCCTTGCTTATGTGATCGATCACGGACCTCTCCTCGAACAAGGGATCGACCCCTCTGATCGAGATCCCGTGAAGCTTTGCTTCGATCAAGACCAGGTCGTTCCCTCTTCTGAACTGTTCCTTTTCGTAGAAATGCAGGTCCATTCTGATCTCCGGAAGTAGTTGTTTTACTTTGGATCTGATCTCTTTTACGGTCTTCTTGTCATCTGTCACGATCAGAAGGTCCACATCGCTCATTTCTGTCGCGGTCCCCATGGCATGACTGCCGAACAGGATGACGGAGTAAAACCGCTCTGAACCGATATCCTTTAACAGTTGGTTGATGGCGTTCCTGATGTCGATATCAAGGTTCATCACCCTCTCGTTATTGAGAAGCAGAAAAAGCGGTTTAGCGTTCATGCTCGATGTATCGATCCGCACCATAGATCGACCCTTGGTCCTGGACCTTCTTATGATGCCTATATCATCCAATCTGTCTACACCGCGATGTACGTTTGCTCTTGACGTGTCCAACCGAGATGACAGCTCCGAGACGGATTGGTATCTGTGAAGGTTGTCGAAAAGGCATCTCATGACGCGGATGGCCACCCTCGATCCGAGAGGGTCTAATGTGTATCTTTTTTGTGACATGCGTTTCATTAATGATACACCATATGAAATATTAATATCTTCCGTGCCAGCGGATGTCTGATCCTATTCAGGTCTCGAGATTGGGCCACGAATTGGGACTCGGGTGTGACATATCGGGACACGGAGCGGGACGTTGGTGTTTGGATTAAATTGATGTGGCAAGTGTACTTGAATAGGTCACGAAGAAGAACGTTCTTGTTCGAGACATGGTTTTAAGGGTTCTCACATATCTCTGCAAGGGGTTTAAATATATTCAGACGAGGCTTGCACATTGCATGTGATATTCATTGCATGGAAATGTGACAGGCTCTGCAAAATGGTACATTTCATATAATATACTTATTATCAACAATAATATAGCATTTATAATTCTGCACTACATGAGTTTTCCCAAACACTGGGGATATTCCATTGTATACGATCGTGTTTTTGCAATTTAACTGCGAAATATTTGTTGAAACCCTTTACAATGTAGAAAAATGGATATGCACAATGTTGCAGTAGTAATGGTTTTATACCTGTATTACGAATACATGTTGCATATGACCAAGCTTGAAAGATTGTACATGGAGATCCGAAAAAAGGGAGTTCTTACGAGTGACGAGCTGTTCGAGCTTGCTTCGGAAATACTGGAGAAGGAGGAACTGGACTATAGATATCTTTACACCGAGTATCTCCACAAACTGCTGCAACGGGGAAAGATCATCAGACCTCGCCGGGGGATCTATGTTGCAGTCGATCCTTCATCGGATCCGATCGATAAGGACCATCGATATATCGTTGCCTCGAAGATCAGAAGCAGGTATTATCTCGGCTTTCATACAGCCCTCGAGCTCCACGGTTGTGCATATTCCTGGTTCAAAAAAGTAACGGTCTGTCTCCCTCGCGGAACACTATTCCGTCCCTTTGAATTCCGGGATTCCAGATATGTACCGGTTTCAACCTCATATCCTGATGAAGGTATCGAGAGTATCTCCAGAAGAGACCATCAATTGATCATCTCCAATCCTTCCCGAACCTTCCTGGACTGTCTGGACAGACCTCGATTGGCCGGTGGTTGGGAAGAGATTCTGAAAAGTCTTTCCAGTTTACCAGGAGTGAAGGGTGAAGAACTCCTATCGATGCTCAGGAACTTCAACATCAAAGTGTGTTATCGCAAGGTCGGATATGTGCTCGATATTCTGAAGAACAACCCATATTACGAGGGAATCCTGGAGGAGATCCAGGATCCATTACTTGAACAGACCAGAGGTGCGCCTGTTTACATGGACCGGAACCGTCCCGGGGATCACAATGAGAAATGGAACATCTATCTGATTCCCAACATGAACAGAATGCTGGAGGGTATTTGAACTTGTCTCTCAAGGACCTGGATCATTTTCCCTCGGAGATCCAAGAAAAGATCGAGCGTTTATTCGACATATTAAGCCGTATCTATTCGGCACCGTTCCTTTCGAAGAGGCTCGCATTCTACGGAGGCACCTGTCTTAACTTTGTTCATCTTGAAAGAGCTCCTCGTTTGAGTCTTGATCTGGATTTCAACTTCAGGGATGTCGGAAGCGGTAATTGGTGGGATGAGAGAGAGAAGGTTGACAATATCATGAAGAAGATCTTTTCCGACCTTTATTATGAACATGACGATATAAAAATACAAACCAGTTATCCTCTGACCAGATTTGAGGTATGGTATAAAACCGCCTCCGGTGGGAGGAATTCGGTTAAGGTCGAAATAGGTTATCAAAGACGGTTACCGATCCTTCGAAATGATATGGTCCTGAATTGGCACAGTCCTTTCTCGGATCGTTCCATGGATGTTCTGACTCCTATCAGGGAGGAACTTTGCTCGAACAAGGTAGCAACTCTACTGTTTCGTTATGAATACCCGGGCCACTTCAGTGGTCGGGACCTGTTCGATGCATACACCATCTCTGGCATGGACCTGGACATGGAACTGTTCATGCCGTCTCTTGTTATCGACAGTCTGACACGACCCGAAAGAAGACTGGACAGGATATCCACGGAAATTTTACTGGAACATGCGAGGATAGAGGGAAATGTTGAGGACCTCATCTTTGATGATATCTCTCTTGACGAGGTGTCATTTGAAGTGAGCAGATTCTTGAGGACACTTATGGATGAGGTCAAAACGCAATGGTCGCCGCTCATAGATGATCTCTTTCAACGAAATATTTTCGATCCGAATGAACATATATCCAAGGGGATCCTGAACGAGAGAATACGGGAGCATCCGGGGATCATGTGGAGTATAGAGCGTTTGAAAAAGGGTTCCATTCAATGAACAAATAAACTGTAGATGCCGGTCGAATTCTACACAAAAGTGCCGGTTGAAAAATACAGAGAGAACACAGCTGTCATTGATACTGGATCGAATTCTGTTCATTATGATACGGATATCTGCTCTTTCAAGTGCGGACCTACCGAAATAGATAAAAAAACCCACTCGCCCACCCTTCAAAAACAGATCGGATGGAAAATGCTCCTGTTTCACAGTGCCGAACAGGCTCCCCGAAAGGGTTCTTCCATAGTGATCATCAAACTTCTTTCGCATGCAATTCGTATGACATCCTTCGCACTGGATTTAAATATGATATGAATAGGGATGCAATTAGGGTTTTGATATTTTGATATGATATAGATAAAAATTTGCATAATTTTAAAATGATTATAAAAAATACAAACGAAAGCTGTTTTGAATAAACTCAGTTTCACCCGTGCACACTCTCAAGAAGATTAAAATATGCCAGTTCATCTGATATGCCGATGATAACCCGGAAAAGGAAGCTCATTCTTCAACTGCTTTCCAGCTCCGGCGGGATATCAAGGTTGAGATTTGTCAAGCTGATGTTCCTGATATCCGGGGATCAGCCCTCATACCATTTCGTTCCTTATCATTTTGGACCTTTCAGTTTTGAACTTTACAGGGACCTCAACTGGTTGATAGATAGAGGTTATGTCGTCGAGAATGGTGGACTTGACCTCACCGATAAAGGTATGGGCATCATGGACATGGATATTGACCATTTCATTCTCAAGGATAAGGTCAACGAGAAACTGGATCTCACGGATAAAGAGCTCATCGGTGAAATATATGATGAGCATCCATGGTATACCCTTTTCAGCATATATGAAAAGAAGCAAATTTACCAGAGGAACGAGACGGGTATAGTTTCCATAGGGTACGAGGGAAGAAGTGCGGATGAGTTCCTGAATACTCTTTTGAAGGAGAAAGTACAGGTGCTGATGGATGTAAGAAAGAACCCCTTTTCCAGAAAGTTCGGTTTCTCAAAAAAGAAGCTGGTCGATCACTGTGGGAAACTCGGTATCGAATACCAGCATCATCCGGAACTGGGTGTCGATGGAGCTCTAAGGAAGAACCTCGATACATACGAGGACTATCAGCGTCTGTTCATGGAATATGACAGGGGCCTCGATGAGAAGAAAGAAAAAATCCAGTGGATCACCGACCTTGCAAAGGAGAAGAAGATAGCCCTGTTCTGCTTTGAGAGGGACCCCGGGTATTGTCATCGCAATGTTATTGTGGAAAGGTTCCGCCAGAATGACATGGAGGTAAAGGACCTATGAGCGTAGAAGAGGTTGACCTGGAAGAAATTCCATGAAAGGTTCTATTGTTGGTTTATAGAGAAGAGGGACCTTCATTTCATCCTGGGTACACATTCCAGACATCCCACCTGGATGATGATCGGCCTTTATTATCCTCCAAAGAAGATGTTCAGACCCGGGGACCGGAAATTGGATGATTTCTGACCCAAAGATCTCGAAGAGGGGGCTCGAACGGGTCAACGTGAAATATCGGTCTTATAAAGGTTCATGAACCCTTTTCGGGAAATGATTTCCGAGCGAATGACGGATGGAAGCGTGCGGACTTGGATGAAAAAAGAAGCCTCTTTGAATGCGTCGTAAGGGGCTTCACTACTTTTACTCAAAGTCTTTAACATATTCTAACAGAAAATGATTTCACATGTGGCCATCCATATAATGGGGAATGTTCCAAGATGAAACATGGATCAATTCATGAATGTATCATGAGTTTATATTGAGACTTTTTCCGACATCTTCGAGGTCGAGCAACGCTATGTTATTTTCATTGCAGAAATCCCTGCAAGACGATGAAAATCCCGATCTGGAGAAAATGATGAAATGTTCTTTTCTAACATCATTTCGCCATGCAACCTTTTCGCTCCTTTTTAATAGTTCCTTCGCAACTTCCATCCTGGTCCTTCGATTTCTCCACTTGCATTCTGCGAACAGGATATCATTGGTCTTCTCGTTCAATCCAACTATATCCAACTCTTCTTCGCCCTGCCACCACTTTCCGAGCTTATTGAAGGTAACTGGCAAATCGATTTTCCATAATGATTCTCGGCAAATGTTCTCGAACTCGAAGGAAATAAAGAGGCTCAGATTCTGTTTGAGGTCTTCATTGATCGGGATGTCGGGCCTTCCCTCTTCAATGTAGTTTCTGTTGGGATGAACAAAACGGAACCAGAACTTGAAAAGGTTCTCCTGGATCCTGTAAAGACCCTTCCTTGACCTCTCCGGATCTCTCTCCGTAACGGGGACCTCCTTTACTACTACATGCAGTTCCCTTAGGACTGAAAGATATTTTGACACCAGCCCCCGGTCCAATCCGGTCTCTTGAACTATGTCGTTGAGTCTGGTTTTTCCAAAGGAGATCGCTCTCAGGATGCTGAAATAGTTCCTTGGTTCTCTGAATTCTTCCCGAAGAACGAAATCAACCTCTCCGAAAAGAGGTTCTTCCTTGTTGAAGATATATCTTTTTATGTTCTCCATCACAGAGATCTTTGGATCGAAGAATCTCCAATAGGCGGGGATGCCTCCAAGTATGCTGTAAAATTCAATGAACCTTTCAACATCAATGCCCGGAAAGTATTCTGCCATTGCACCGGGTTTCATGGGTTTCAGGTGGATCTGCCCCGTTCTCCTGCCGTAAAGTGGACTCTTGTACCCCAATACATGTCTCTCCATCATTCCTATCGAGGACCCGCATACCATCAGGAAAATCCTTGAATTCTTGAGATGCAGATCCCATCCTTTCTGAAAGATCGATGGGATAGCGGGATCATTTTCCATCAGATACGGGAACTCATCGATCACCAGGACGATCCTCTTATCTCTGGTCGCAATATATTCCAGCACATCGGACCAATCCCGAAATTCCAGGAATTTCTCCTCGAAATACCGGCCGATGATCGCGGATGCATCCTTCAATTGCTCCTGAGAGGACCTCTTGTCTGCCAGATAGAATATGTGCGGTCTTTCCCTGAAGAATTGCTTCATCAATTCGGTCTTTCCCACCCTCCTTTTACCGTAGACCACGATGAACTCGGATCCCCCTTTCTTGTATCTTTCTTCGAGCCATGAGAGTTCCTTTGTTCTGTTGACGAACATATCGTTGAATGGGCATAATGGATATTTATAACTGTCTACTTCAGAATAGACTACTTTAGAGTAGATATTTTATGTCCAATATCGTGAATTGTATTTAACGATTTTGTGCAATATCGGTAATTGGAATTTGGTATTTCATTGTCCAGTTGGTAGTCAGTTCAGTCGGAAGAATTCTGTGATGAGGAGATATTGTGAGAAATATCTGAATGAGAAGCACATCTGGACCAGTGTTCATCATCCCCGAACAATGGGGAAGTTGAGTGCTTTTCAAAAGGCATTGGAACGGTTCCTCCGCCATCACATGAGAGGATCCGGAAACAGAACCAGGATCAATTACCGGATATCAGTATTCAATGGTTACTACAACGATGGGAAGCACCATTCATCGACTGGAACCCTTCCTGAAAAGAGATATTCCGGCAAGATCGATTATAACTGGTATGTGAAATTGGTGAAAGCCTTAAAACTTGAGAACGTGCTTACCATTTGAAAGGGGGACCTATCTCCCCGGGCTCTACACAAAACATTCCCAATCGATGACCATAAATCATATAAATACATCAAATCGACTTTATAACGTGGTCCGGTGTGGGGACCATAAGAGGTGTGTGAATACGGCCAGAACATGGATCGCGTATCTTCGTGTCATGACATTCCTATCACTATTCTTCATGGTTTCCGTATCGTTTTCAGCCACATTCCTATGTTCGCACACTGTGATGGCCCTACAGGATCGATCCCAGGATACTTCCAATACCGCACCGACAAAGATCAAGATGTCGCTTTCCGGAAAGGTGGACGTCTACGATGCGGTCGATTCGATCTACTACGGTTACGAGATCGAGCCGCCGGGGCACATGCTGGGGACCGTTCTGCACATCGGAGATATCAACAACGACGGCATTAATGACATCGCCCTTGTATCCCAGGAGGATTACAGTAATTATGGATATATCAACGACGGAAGGATATTCATCTACTACGGTTCCGAGGAGGGATTTCTCCCGGAGACTGACCTCGGAAGCATGGAACCCGATCATGTGATAATCGGTGTGGCAAGATGGATGGATTACGATCTGGTACCGGTCCAGGGATATCAGAGATTGACGGGACAGCTTGAATCCGGAGATTACAACAATGATGGCTGCACTGACCTGGTCGTAAGCATACCCGGGACGATGTATCACAGGATCTCGGCCATATTGTGGGGGGAGCAGGGAGGATGGCCCCGGGAGATCATCCTGGATACGAACTACAAGATCGAGAGCAGTGTGAATTTTTCATTACTTCACACCAGCACTGGACAGAACTACATTCAGGAGATTATCGATTTCTACCGAAAGTGGGGGGACATGGGAGAAGTCTGGGGGGGTTTCGGGATGGATTCCGATATCACCAACGATTACATGATCACCGCAGATATCGATGAGGACGGATTCGATGACCTGATCTCGGGAGGTTTCGTTACAAATCCCTTTGGATCCTCGGCAGGGAGGGTTCCCAAGAGCTGGTTGACCGCAATTTACTGGGGAGATACGGGTAACAAGACAGCCTTTTACCATGGACAGGATTACGGCCATTTCGGAAAGACCATTGCAGTAGGGGATATCGACGGTGACGGGAGTCTTGATCTCGTCATCGGGGCCCCATTTGTGACCAAGGAGCATTTTGCCGTGGATAACAAAGGAGCGATCTACACAATATTCGACCTGAAGAGATACAAGGATGTGAACTACACCGAGAACGAGTTCTTCCTCCCGATCAATACCACCTGCGACTTCACCATCTGGGGTTCCGGCGTGCATGATTGGTTCGGAAACCATATCATTCTCCGGGATGTGAACGGGGATGGCAAGGACGAGATAATTGCAGGCGCCCCCTATGCGGATGGGCCTGCTGACCTGAACACGAACGCGGGGCAGATCTATACCTTCATGGGGAAACAGATGAACGGCTTCCTGAAGGAAATGGATGCCGACAATCATGCTGACTCGATAATGTTCGGCGATCAGGGATACGAGGAGGGACCTCCGGAGGTGAAGGCCGATTATCTGGGCAATTCTTTCGAAATCGGCGATCTCAACGGCGACGGGGTCCTCGAATTCATATCCGCCTTCCCCCAGAAGGACCTGCAAGACAAGGATGGCCGTCCCAGGACAAGAACGGGGATGATATCAGTATATGAGCTGAAGGAGGTGATCCCCGACGGTGGAGGAATGGTCCGGATCAGCAACGAAAAAGCCCTTTTCACCGTGGAAGGCAGGGACATGGAGGATAATCTCGGCTACCAGATCGATGTCGTCGATATCGATTCGGATGGCCTCGATGACATCATCTTCAGCTCCCCCATGGCGGACGGGGTGGACAACCTCAGACCAAGGTCGGGGGAGGTCTATATCCTTGAGGGAAAGGGTCTTGTAATCAAGGATCTCGGAATCGAGGGTTCCTCACACACCGATGGCGACGTGTTCCTCGGGGACGGAGAACTTTCCCTCAGGATCCCATACATGTATTCATACGGCAGTGAACTCGTAACAGGCGGAAGTATCACCATCGACCCGGATAAAATGAACCTCGAGATCACATTCGACAGGGATTCCATCTCCATGAACGATGAAGCCGGAAAAGCACTCATCGAGGATACCATTTCCATCGAATGGTCCGATAACGAGAGAAATGGTCTCATCAATATCACATTCGAGACCGGATGGGACCTGAGCGCGGGAAAACCCGTGGATGTCGAGGTGGAGCTCGGTGATGGGACAGGGGAGGGGATCACCAGGGTCTTCGAGGACCTTCTGAGATTCAGGAAGGATGTCATGATCGTGGATGATTGGAGCCTGTTCGCACAGGGAGAGATCGTGGATATGCCCGGAAGATGGTTTCTTCCGGGGGAAAAGATCGGGGCAGGGGACATCCACGTTGTTTATACCGCTGACAGAACCAGAGATGTGACAGATGGGCCTTTCGTCATATCACTGACCGATGGCGAAGGAGAGATCTACGATACTGCTGCTTTTGACCATGACGGGATACTCGAGAGGGATGTTCCGGTCCGGGATGGTATCGATCTGAATCTGGAACTCGGTGTTCTGCCGGAATTCGCGGATAATGCCGTATTCGGGATCCCGTGCACCGGAGAAGAGCTCAAGAGAAGGATCAACATCGACCTGGAAGCGCCCGTTACTCCCGATGGTTGCGATCTTTCCTCGGACAGCGGTGTGGAGGGATTCTCCATTGACGGAAGTTTCAGGTTCACCTGGTCGAACGCGATCGGGACCGAGGGGGATCCCTCGGGCTCCGGTGTAAGGGAATATCTGGTGAACATGAACGACGAGTGGATCGATGCAATGGAACCTGGTGGCCTGCAGGCCACATACTATACCGACAGCGGTCTGGTATCCACCGGTCTGGAGAGGACGGACCCGGAGATCAACTTCAGCAAATGGGGTCCTTGGGGGCCCGAACCGGGCCTGATCCCGCCGGGAGACTTTTCCGCAAGATGGCACGGATGGATCTCCGCACTGGAGGAGAGGGAGCACTATTTCAGGATCCATGGGGTTGGCTATGCCAAGATGTTCCTTGACGGTGAAGTGGTAATGGAATGGACGGATATCTCCTCCACGAAACCCGCAGGTCCCTTCCGGATGGAGGTCGGGGAAGCGCATGCCATCGAGGTCTATTACAGACATACCGGCGTATATTCGGGAATCGTCCTTCTCTACCAGGACGACAGGGGAGTGTTCTCTCCCGTTCACGGGGAGATGCTCCTTCACCCCACAGATCATATGGAGATCCATACAACAGATAATACGGCAAAGGTCAAGGTCCGGGCCGTTGACTGGTCCGGAAGATACTCCGACTCCTCGGGAGACGAGGGATCCATCGACGGGGACGGACCGGTCTTCGATACATCGAATATCCGGGATTGGTATGGCAGCGAGGAGGTCCCGGTCGAGGTGGGGATCATCGACAGACCGACGGGGACGGGGTCCGGGATCAACATCGATACCATCGAATATCGGCTGATGGAGGAAGGCGGGGATTGGTCCGAACCGGTCCGGATCGAGGTGAAAGAAGCGACCGGACAGGGGCCCCAACTCCTGGATCTCGAGGAAGTTGTGAGGCTTCGAAAGGACTGGAAAGGATACATCCGATTCTCCGTTATGGACCTGCTCGGAAATCCTGCCAGTTCGGGAGCGGTGTCTCTCGGGATCGATACGAGAGCACCCGGGATAGAGGTCACCGGGCCTGCCCCGGGATCCGACCTGACATCCGGTGAATTCAACATAAGCGCAATTTTCAAGGACATCGGGGGTTCGGGGACGGATGCCGGATCGATAGGATACAGGTATTCCGGGGATGGAGGACAATGGTCCCGATGGCTCGAACCAATGGTGATGATGGAAGGCGGCAACCACCTGGTCTGGATCGATGATGATCTGGGGACAGGACCGGTGAGGGTCCAGTTCAGGGGTTCGGACATGGTCGGGAACCTTGCCCTCTCGGATGAGCTCGGGTACACCATACGTGAGCCAGTCATAAACATGCCTCCCATCCCGGTCATCAGGGCCCCTCTCAACGGAACCAAGGTCTACTTCGGTGATGTCCTCAAGCTCGACGCCTTCGGGACCACGGATGACGGTCTCGGAGAATTCCCCGGGGTGAGATTCACCTGGATATCCGATATCGACGGATACCTGGGCAGGGGGAACAGCATCGAGGTAAAGCTCGGCAAGGGGCAGCACAGGATCTTCCTGTTCGCGGATGACGGCTCCCCCGGTCACAATGTGTCCACCTCCGTATCCGTGGAGGTAGTATCAAGATCCGTTTTGGAGGAGGATCCGCCCATGGGGAACGAAGGGAAGGATGACAGCGGCATACCCTGGCCGGGCATCATACTCATCGTCGCTGTTTCACTCCTCGCTTCAGCCATTGTCCTGGCCGTATACCATCGAAAAAGAAACAGCAACTGATCCAAAACCGGCATATCCACAAAATGCTTTTCCAGCCGGTTCGGCATGAGAGTGTGTAAAAAGTGCAAGAGAAGAGACCATATGTATCAACCCGATCTCATGTTGAAGACCGGTCGGGAGATAGCATGTATCTTTCCAGAGAAAATTGCGATTCGGTTGGTGAGAGCTAGACATTGGTTGAAGCCTGAATCCAATACGACCAAAGCGTCGTCTGCCTGGAGAAGAATGATCGTAACTGCTCAGCCTTTTGAAGTTCCAGACATTGCCCTTTCAGATAACAGGTGAAGAGCAAAGTCCGTATACCTTTCCCCTTTCTTCCGCAAACTCTCCTTCACACTCATTAAAACACATCGGGAATTTGCACCTTCCATTGACCTACTACCATAGCTGTTCTTCCTCACAACAACCATCGGACGGATCGCTCGCTCAGCATCATTATTATGCCACTCAACACCTTCATACTCAAGAAAAGTGAACAGCTCATCCTTATACCTCTCAAGACGCTTAGCAATACGTTTACAGTCTGCCAACGAATACGTTTGACTGTAGATCTTTCTCAACCTGTCCCGAAGACGTTGGACACGTCTTGCCTTGATTTCTGGATCGGTGATCCGTTCATGGATACGTATCGCATCCCTGACCAATCGTTTCACCTTCTTCTTGAAAGATCTGAACTCATCGCTCAGTTCTATCTTCTTTGATTCGACCTTTTTAAACTCTCTCAACAAATGGACCAGACATTTCTGCTTCAAACCTGGAACCTTGTTATAAGCCGGGAAAAAGTCGGATGTGACAACTCGACCTTCATGATCTGGCCCTAGCAGATCGTTGGCGACCTTTCCGCTCCTGTGACGATCAACTATATAGACGGTCACATCATCCGTGGAAGCGGTCCACAACCAATGGTTCTTACCCTCGATACGCCAACCGGTCTCATCAGCCCGTATCCTATCACCGGACCTTACAGTGTCCACAAGTTCCTGATAATGGTCACCCATCTCCTCCGCCACTCGATGCTCCATCCTCAATACAGCGGCATCACATATACCAAGACCATACTGTTCATTCAGAAGATCCCTGATCTTTCCAACGGTCATTCCCAGGATACGCTGATATGAAACAAGTGCCATAAGATTGTTACCGAACCTCTCATTGGCAAATGCATCCTGTAATCTGGCATGGACTTTCTTTTTGCATGTTTTGCACCAATGCCAGCCTATGTTGTGCTTCCTGACAACTATATGTGCTGGGACGATGTCTTCGACATAATGTGTGGTGTATGCAAACGGGTTGCAGAGTTCCGTTCCACAATCAGGACATGAATTCAATGAGATGGCATCTTCCTCATCAATGTGATCAGGTACCTTTCTTGAGACACCTTTGTGTCCTTTCCTTGGCCCTTTCTTATCACGTTTTCTTTTCTTTGGTCTGTCCGGTTTGAGAAATGAAGGTGGTTCCTTTTTATCATTATTTTTCAGTTTCAGCTGTTTCTCGAGTTCTGTAACTCGGGAACGTAGCTTTTCATTTTCTTTGAGGAGGATCTCAATGGTCTGGAGGGCATCTTTCAACTGTCCTTCAAGGTGTTTGACCCTGTCCTGAAGGTGTTCGATCTCCTTGTCCCTTGCATCCATTAGGGTACATGATATGCACGTTCTAGGATTCGAATCTTTCGGTTCCAAAAAGGTGAGCAGTTACTAAATATCAATGCCTCAAATATGTCATGTCCAGACAAAATATTAGGATAAAATTATGAAAGGATCACATCAACATAGTAACTGAAGGACTCGATGGACAGGTTGTATGGACCGACCAAGGGACCTGTTGCATGGCAACAGGTCATGTCTTCGGCATGCTTGGGCTACTCCAACTTCCCCGAAGTTTTACCCTACAAGTTCTCAACCCCCACCCGAGGTACAGGACGTTTTGTCCCATGGTCCTGTTGCTTTGCAACAGGACTTGACCTTCGGTCAAAGATGGGGGCCTTTCAAATACGTCGGAAGGGACTACGCCATTTTTTTGGAACCAATGACAAGTTACCAAATAAAATTAAGCAGGAAAATGGAAGGCATATGGCCTCATTTGACAATAGACGGTCAGGATGGAAAAGGACAGCTTATATTTTCTACAGGAGAGGATATGTTCCTTCACGGGAACAGATTGTGCAGAAATATTCGACTCATCGGATAATTATGTGAAATCTTCGGGAATTGCCCAGTTGATCTTTACCTGGAGATTCCTTGAAAAACTTCATGTAATATTAACTGACCTGGAGAACCGTTTATGATGACCAGGGAATAATTGTAGAAAAAGGAACGGGATCTCACCTTGTATAATCGGACCATATTCCATAAAGATCGATCCTCCTCTTCCTCTATGGAGTCTAACTCGTTTCATGCAGCAGTTTTTCAATAAGGGCAGAGAGCGAGATCAAGGATATGGTGATCTGCTGGTCGGACCTTGCATATGGAACAACAAGTGTATCTTCGTGTGTCAGTGCTCCGCAGGTGTATACAACGTTCGGAACGTAACCTGATCTAGTGTTCTCATTCCATTTTATTAAAGGTTCCTTCAATCGACCAAGGATCTTCGATGGGTCTTCAATATCCAGAAGAATAGCTCCGATGGAATATTGCCTAACAGGTCCAACACCATGAGTAAGAAGAAGCCAACCCTTCTCTGTCTCGATCGGTGAACCGCAGTTCCCGATCTGCATGAATTCCCACGGATAGGAAGGTTTCATGAGCGGTACGATCTCATGCCAGAAATGCAGATTGTCCGAATACATCAAGAAAAGGTTCTCGCCATCCTGGCGGGATATCATCGCATAACGGCCGTCGATCCTACGCGGGAACATAGCCATTCCCTTATTGACAGCTGCGCTCCCGTTGAGGGTAATTATTTTGAAATGTACGAAATCATCCGTTTCCATCAATTGTGGAAGAATGGCCTTGCCGTCATAGGCCGTATATGTAGCGTAGTATTTTTTTCGTCCATTATCGTCTGTGAAAAGAACGAATCTAGCATCCTCTATGCCGTTTTGTTCGCTGGGAGATAGGGGGAATAGAACCCGTTCCGATAGAGGAACAAGAGGTTCGAAGTGTGCTTCATAGTTGCACCTGGCCAGCCATTCGATCTTTTGTCTGGCTATGTTGTCAACTTCAGATAACGGTTGATTGTTGTAGACCTGGACCTTTACCCTATCCATGAGTTCAGAAAAGGTGAATTCATCCGGTAACGAATTGATTATGAAATTCGAGAAATCGCTACAAACACCCAATTCTCTGAGTTTTCTTGCGAAAAATGTCTTGTCGTAAATAGGGTTCTCTCTCATTTCCGCAGTAGAGGCAAAATCAGACCCCTCATCAATAGATATATTGCTGTTTTTGTCAATACATCCTGAACGAAATTTCAAAGATGAAAAATGTCCTTCTCCTGTGGCCCGCATCGTCAATATGAAACGGAGAGTACTTTCAGATAGTCCAGTTTGGTCTGGATGAGGAACGATCGAAGGATTGAATAGAGCCACTGATTCGAATGAATATTCGCTTAAAAAGAAGGAGCCGATGAGGAGCCTTCGTTCCCGTGACGGTAACACATCTGATGGCATGAACCTGCGCAGAGAGTCGAATTGGCGTTCAAGAAGGTCCTCGAAATTATGATGCCGTTTTGAGAACTTGTCAATCACTTCCTTAAATTCTTTCTGTATTGAATGATCATCGAGCGCTAAAACTCGTGATATGATCCGTTCGATCCGTATATTGTTGAAAGGGATATGCGGACGCAGAATGACTCGTTGTCTCTCGGGGAAAAAAACTGTATCCGTATCTTTTACAATTACGGGGTGGTGTTCTTCGGATGCATTCTTTTGTTTCATCTTAGATCGGCTCCTTGAAGGTCTCGATAATATTTCTCACATTTGTCATCTCGTATAGGGCCAGAAGAAATGAGATGGTGGCTTCAGCACCCTGATTGCGATTTACTCTATCCACATGTAATCCGTCAAAACAACTGCCATTTGACGAATTATAGAGCGGGATCCTAAGATCATTAGATCCCAGATACCACTGGAATGCTTTCTCCGCTTCTCTATACCATTGCTTGTCTTTCGTTGTTCTATATGCTTCAAGACAGGCTGATACCGTGGAATATGCCTCTATTGGCTGCTGATCGAATATGGGTTTGGAGCTGCCGCGTTCGAATATCCTCTCTGAGCCGATAGGTTGAAAATGGCCGCTTGATGAAGTTTGCATTGTAATCAACCATTTCAATGATTCGATCCCGCATCTTAGCGTTTTTTCATTAGAGAGGCATCGACCGCTGAGTATGAGCGCACGAGATATCCCTGCATTGCAATAGCTCAACACCGGTTCGAACCAGCTCCATTCTTCACTCTTGTTATCTTCGTAAAGTCTTAAAAGTTTCTTTGAAAGCACATTCATACTGTTTCGAGCGGACATGTCACCAGGGAACCGCCGTTGATATTCCTGGGCTCCGATTATCGCATTGGCCCATGCTCGAGGAGAGGAAAATGAAGAGACAGGTGTAAGGGCTTGCTCGAAGATCTCTGCAGCCATTAGGCTGAATCCTTCATTCTTGGAACGGCCGATGCAGGTTCCAAGAGCCCATACGACCCTGCCATGGTTGTCCTCAGAAAAGATTTCATCTTCCCATTTACGTTCAAATGTGAGAAAATTTCTAAATCGTGCGGTTTTTTCATCCCAGGCATATCTCACGAAGCCGAGATAGCGTGTTGCCAGGTCATTAAGGACCAATGGATTCAATGTGCCAAGGTACTCAAGCAATACTGTGAGAACGAGCGCTCTTGAATTATCGTCAGTACAATATCCTTCAGCGTAGTTGGGAATATTATGTTTTGCATGCTGAAATATCCCGATGGAATCTGTCATACGGATCAGATGGTCAAGTTTGATCTTCGGGAGGATTAAGGGTTGTTCATCAAGAGGCAGCATCAAGATCTTTTTTTGTATGACCGCTGACCGTTTCTGGCGAGCTTCTTCGAAAAGGCTTCTATATTGCTGTGCTACCTTGTCCCAGGTCATTTCTCGGCCGAGAAGATAGGCATTCTTGCGCATGGAGTGACGTTCAACCTCGTTCTCTACCAGTCTTCTGATCGCTGCGGTCAAGGATCCGGGATCTCCGAACGGTACAAGGATCCCCCTCCCATCCGCAAGTAATTCTTGAGCATGCCAGTAAGGTGTAGATATTACTGCATTTCCCGCGCCGAAAGAATAGGATAAAGTTCCCGATGTGATCTGGGTTTCTTCAAGATATGGGGTGATGTAGATATCGGCAATTACAAGAAGCTCCTTGAGAACTTCCACGGGAACGAATTTATTATGAAATATCAAATTCTTCTTTATACCCAATTCTTCCGCAAGGAGCTGAAGTGAGATCCTGTATTTCTCACCCTCATGCTTGATAAGATTGGGATGTGTGACCCCTGCTACCAGGTATACGACATTGGGATGATCTTTGATGACTTCCGGCAGCGCCTTCAAAACGACTTCGATACCTTTCTGCGGAGAAAGCAGGCCAAAAGTTAGAAGGACAATTTTACCTTCGACACCATATTGGTCCTTATAGAAATTGGGATCGATGAAGGATACATCGTGTATTCCGTGTGGGATCAAACGTATCTTGTCAGGATTCGTTTTATGGACATCATTTAGGATATCAATACCTTTCTGGGACATGACAATCACATAGTCCGATATCAAAAGCAGTTCATCCATAACACGGCGTTGTTCTTCATTTGGATTTTTAAGAACCGTATGAAGTGTTGTGACGATCGGCATTTTCAGATTGCGCAGCAATGATAGGATATAACTCCCGGCTTTTCCTCCGAAGATCCCATATTCGAATTGGAGACAGACGATATCGACGTCATTGAGGTTTAAAAAGTCGGCAGCCGCTTTATAGGAATTGAGGTCCTGTTCTATGATCTCGAATCGAACTCGTTCGGGATATTGATATCCCTCTTCGATATCGGTTATGGGAACTGCAAAACACTGGACACCGGGATTGCTCGATGCGAAAGATTCGCAGAGGTCCGTTGTAAATGTGGCAATACCGCATTGACGGGGGAGGTAATTACCTATAAATGCTACTTTCTTGATGCTCTTATTATATTTTCTTACATTTTCAATCAAATTGATCACGTCGTAATATTATTTGATATGGGAATTTTCCATTTCTTTCATTTCTATCGTTCATCCGAACGGTTGAGACCTCTTTGAACTCATTCCCACTTAATATACATTGTTGTCCTCCTCCATCAGATCATTGTGTCCTGAGTCTCGCCTGATTTTCCTAATCTTCCTTAAAATACAAGCATTAATTAACGTGGACCACTTGAAGATAATCCGGGCACTCGGAGAGTGATAAATGGGAAGGAAAGAGCGACTTTCAATAGTCCTGATTGTGGTAAAGTCCCCCTTTATTTTTAATCCCCATAATTATCTTGTATTTACCTGTCCCATACCCCCCTGAAAGAGGAATATATCAATTCTTAGGAGAGACCTGCCTGAAATGGATGTAATAAAAAATGCTTATGAATTTCAAAATCCAATGGGGAATCCAAGTTTTAACTGTATTGAATTATTAATTAATCACATTGGGAAAATATTATATCAATATTTTTTAAAAAAAAACCTCATGAGAAAAGGCTCACAACATGACATGAAGATCGTTGTCGGGTTTTTTCGCAAGTCCCTCTCGTCGATGTTTCAAAGAAACGGGACTTCGAATTCTCGTAAAAAACTGCGTTTTTCACTGAACCTGCTAATTGCATTAGCAGGACTCTTGCGCAACTAGATCGTCGATCATAGGCTACCGTTGTGCAGGAGGTATGAAGACCAATCAATTCAATGGATAATCAATCTTCATACCAAATGGACCCCAAAATAATATGAGGCCTTGTTGAGTTTTTCTTTGATCATTCTTTCAAGTTCGCCTTATGATGATCTTTTGTCCCTCGTTGAAATACGAAGATTTAATATCATTGTTATTGATAAATGCCCCGAGTTCGCTCTTTTCAGAATGGCCTACCTCGAATGTCTTGATCGTTGACAAGACAACGCTGAGTTGATCCCCCGGTTTCAGTTGAAGATCTGTTAAAGTGGTATTATCGAGAAGGATCTTCCCAGAACTCAAATCATTAGACTGGTGTATCGAAAGTCTTCTCTGTTTATCATAGGTATCAGCAGCTTTGGTATCCAGAGGACGGAGCTTCATGGATACAGCCTTTCTGATTTCATTTGTTGTCATTCCTTCTTTTGCCTCGATGGATTTTGCGATATCTTTCGAGATAGCTGATGATGCCCCCGAATCTCTAATAGACCTCTCGATCTTCCCACGTCTAAAAGGTTCCATGGTTTCATCCCTTTTTCTGATATTTGGTGTCATTTTTTCATCTCCTTGCCATGTGATATTTACATAGCCCTACTGGAATAGCCTAAATAAGCCGTGGTTATAATACAATATTTCAATATTAAATACAATTCATGTGCAAATGTAATACATTTTAAAGATATTATCACATTTTGTTTCGTCTTAAAATTATTTTCATATTTGTTCATAAATATCTATTAAATAACACAACATTTACCATTTTTAGCTGAAAAAGGCACCTTTAAAGTTTCAATACGTCCTTTCATCCGCCAAAGGTATCAATCAATAAATTCTGTAATAATGATGTGCTTCTTGCTACTTTTCTACCTTTATTCTCCCAGGTATCATTATATAATCGGCATTTTAAAAGTTTTAAATTCTTTATTCTCCTTGATCCGATTAATGCAATATAATTCGATCTAAAGAAAAAGTAAAATGTGGGGGTCATAAAAAATCGAACGCGAATGAGAATACATTGCCCCGGCTGACCGCAGGTCATGTCCATTTGTGCAACAATAGGACCCTGGTCGTGTAATAGGGTGAATATGGAGAAATATTTCCTTCATGGTCTGAATTCGGGGAATTCAGACTTCGCATTCGAACCAATATACCCCCACCTCGATCCTTGGCGATAAAAGCATATAGTAGGTATTTAAATAGATATGCAACTGGAGGGAGAGTGTTTAAGACATAAACAGTTCATCATTATAACACTCGACCAATATGAATCGCAATTGTATTTCTAAGATCATCACGATTCATATGTGGCTTTAAAATTCTTATACAATAAAAAAAACCCTCATGAGCCGATGGCTCACAACATAGGATGAAGATTGTTGTCGGTTTTTTTCGCAAGTCCCTCTCGTCGATGTTTCAAAGAAACGGGACTTCGAATTCTCGTAAAAAACTGCGTTTTTCACTGAACCTGCTAATTGCATTAGCAGGACTCTTGCACAACTATATCGTCGATCAGAGGCTACCGTTGTGCCGGGGGTATGAAGACAAATCAATTCAATGGATAATCAATCTCCATACCAAAGACCTGATTTATTAATATTACTGGAGTTTTGCGTTTTGACCGGAAGATTCGAATCTTAGGAAATCCATAAATGATTCCCGGGGATGTGGATGGACACGCCTATAGTCGAATTTTCCGGATTCATTTAAACGTTGTCATAAGAGTTCAGACCTATATTCCAACAGGAACGAAGCTTTACACAGTTCAAAAGAGCCATTTCAGGCATAACCATCTCTGAACACCCACAGCTGCAAACATCAATGGCTTGTTCCTTGAGCATACCGACCAATCGAATCTGAACAGGTTCGTAAACAATGATTCCTGGAGTGAACATGAGGTTAACAGAACAAGGTTTGGAATGATTCATTCAAAATGTGTGCATACCATATACATATGTCACCCATTTTAACATGAACCTGCCGGAGAAAATAAAAATCCCACCCGCCCACCTTTCGAAAAAGTATCTCCGGCGGACGGGACCCGCTCTTTTATCACAGTGCCGAACAGGCCCTCCGAAAGGGTGATGAGGATCATTTAACAGGTCACGACATGGGGCCGCGGATGGTCCATTGTGAAAAAGATCATCATTAAAAGGTTCATGAACCCTCATCGAGAAAAGACCTCCGAGCGGACGACGGATGGAGGCGGTTCGGATCGGGATGAAAAAATATCACTATACAATGCACCGGGGGGGGCTTCTTCCCTATTCACCATGGCGGTAAAAAATAATACCAGAAGCAATGAAATGTTATGTTTAATATTCCTCAAGCTTTGTATCTCTTCTGTATTCTTCCTCAACTCGTTCTCTTGCTCTGATATCTGCTTTATGTCTTGACCAGTTTCTCACATATTTCTCGTGAAGCTCATTATCAATGACCGATCTCCTGTTTCCCTTGCAGAGGAGATGGAATCTCATGTTCTCGCCATCTTTCCTGCTGATGATTATCTTTCAATAAACCGGTTGTCACACTTCCGGTGAAAGTTTTACTTTCGACAAATAAAACTCTGCCATTTTTTCTCTCTGTTATCAACATATCGAAGTTCTTGACATTCTTTTCGGATAAAGGTTCTGTGAATCTGAATTCATATCCGGTTCCTTTGCTCAACGTGGTTTCTGGAAGAAAACAAGAAGCGAACGATCTCACAAGTTCAAGATGATCTTCATATGAACCCAATATCTCCCGGATCCTATCATCATGTGAAGGAATTTCTTCATCAAGGAACTGCCGGTATAGATATCTAACCTCTCTGTTGGGATACCTTCTCACCAGTTCATCGAGGGTCATTACCAATACTTCACCTCATTTCGGCTTTCACATCAAGGTTATTGATAATGAGGTCATAGAATCTCATATTTGAGCCCATATCGCTCCTGTTTACCGGATACACCATGATATTATCATTTTTCATCCGGATCTCGGCCCCGATGCCCTTCCTCTCATCAATGATATTACCAAGAAGGAAGCCTCCATCATCGTTGACTATTCTGGGAAGATATGATACTCCCCATTCAAAACCCGTCTCTCTCAGAATGCTGTCATAACTGGACACGGTCATTTTGTTGTCGAAATGTATCTTCCAGGGATATTCCACTCCCACGCTGATGCCATCATCATGATCGCAGAGGGAGATGTTGCGATAATCCGAGGTTTCCCTGATCCTGTCAAGTATCGATAGATTGGTAGACATCATTTCCCTGATGAATGGCATGATCTCCACAGACTTTCCCTTATTGATGGATATTATCCCCTTTTGATCCATTCTGAAATGCAGTCCGTTGAAGAGATCCAAACTGATGATACTTGGATAGATACCGTAATAATTGGCCCATTCTCTTAATGTATCGTAACCGTCGTAACCATGATATTGAACATTTCTTTTGAACTCGGGTCTGATCCGGGACTTCTTTCCGCTTCCGGGTATATACCTTCCTGAGAAGTAGGTTACCTTTCCTCTTTTTCTGTCTCCAACGAAATCATCGATGAGGTTCATCATCAATGAAGGATTGATGGAAAGGTTGTAGACATCATCTTCACCCTCGAATAAGGGAAGGATCCTTTTCGGTAATTGATCCGATTTTCTGGCGTTGGTTAGGATAAATAGTATCCCATTATCCTCAAGGATACAGTATATCCCAATATCCTTATCGATCATATCCCTGAAGAAAGCCAGGTTTCCATGGATTCCATTGATCTTGAATCCATTCTCATCAAGAACATTTGAATACTGTTCGATGTCATCATAGGAGGTGATAAAACCAATTATCTGAAGTGTACGATCGATATCCTTTACAGGTTGATGGATGTCGATGTAGCTTAACAGATCCTCCAGGTGGTCAAATGAGCCTTCCCGGGGTATTTCAAGAAAAGACAGGTTTTCACCTCCTTGCCGATACATTGATCATTTCTATATAAATACTTAGGCCAGAGATCGGTTTAAAAAATTGATCCAAATGTGTGCAAACCAAAAACTTGTGTCACCCTTTTTAAAGTGGATCTATCAAATAATGGATCCCACCTGCCCACCCTTGGAAAACGGTAAGAAAAAAATGCTCCATTATTACGGTGCCGAGCAGGCCCCCCGAAAGGGTCCTCTTGTGCATTCATCAAACTTCCTCTGCGTGCAATTGATATGACGTCCTCTGCACGGGGTTTATATATGATATGATGAGGGTTGCACAAGGGATGTGGCATCCTCTGCAAACATATACATTTCATATAATGCCTATTTTATCTGCATATACATGTAATAATTACCTTTTCCAAAGGTTCCCCATCCGGGGCCCATTCGGGGACCCACATTATTATCATATTATTTCAAGGGTATAGATAGACGAAAAATGGCCGGATATTAACTCATTTCCTTCGTGTACACGCGCGCGTGAAGGACTCCAGATAGATTTTGATATACCATTTTTAATTTAATAAAGAGTGTGAAAAAATGGATGAAGAATCACCTCTTAAAAGAAGATTTGGATATAATGTTAAAAGAGGTACACCTCTGAGATCACGTAGAAATGCACTTAAAGATGCTGCGAAAAATTACTCCTTAGATTATATTATCTGGCTTTTAGAAGGTAATATAAATAATGCTGAGAGAAGGTCGTCTGCAAATATGGAAGACCCTATAAAAAAATGGAAGGAAGATATTGACTGGTTGATAGATAACTATGATGAAGTGTCAAAGACATGATTTACATGAATCTCGATATTTGATGAAAAAGGAACTAACAACATTCTAAAATTAATAGAACAGAGTAGAGATTTCATTGATAAGGTTTTCAATTTACTTCAACCTCAGGAAAAATAATCTGGGCCCCATAATAGGGGCCCTTTTCCGACTACTTATTTCCCTTTGAAGCTGCTTTCTGAGCCCGAGCTTTGAAGCCCTGGTTCGTCCCGGACTTGTCCGAATGGGACTGGATCCGGGAGGCAGCCTTCTGGGACATACCTTTCTTACCCATGTTGTATCACCTCCTTTTTTGTTATATTTGAAAAATCATAGAAACCTCCCCTCGCAAGGAACCTGTCCTCCCTCCATTCCACTTGTTCAAGGGCTTTCTGAACCCCAACCTCGAAGATCGAATTCTCTCCTACTACGTAGGACTCTCTGATCTTGTTGAAGAAGTGTCCATCCGGAAGGATCATGATATAGGACCCGTCCATATCATGATTGAATTCCGGAACGAGATCGATACCTGATTCTATAACCCTGGAGTTCAGTTCAATGAATTCCCGGAACTGGTCATCTGTTATCTCGAGTTCATCGAATCCCTTATCGTTCTCTCCCTTGATTTTTAGGACCTGGAAAGCCTTCCTTCTATCAGGTCTCAGCTCGATGATAAGGTCTGTGAGGTCCTCCCGGTAATTTACCGAGGTGACCACCGTGTTCACTTTCAGTCTAATACCGAACTCATGACACAAAATTGCAGCTTTCTTTACCATCTCAGTATGTCCTTTTCCCCCCCTTCCCAACCACTTCTCTATCTCATCATGCTTGGAGTCGATACTTATGCCAATCCAGTCGGTGTAGTTACCCATCACCATTAGCCATTCTCTCGAAATAAGACTCCCGTTGGTGACAACGCAGGTGATAAGACCCACTTTTTTGGACTCATACAGGAGTGGATTGAGATATGGTGAGAGAAGAGGTTCCCCTCCCTCGAAGGTTATTTTCTCGCAACCTGCTTTCTTAAGGAGCCCTGGTAACTCGAGGACCCTTTTAATGTGAAAATGATGCTCTTGACCATGCAGATGCCCAAAACAAAAACGGCAGGAATAGTTACAGCGATTCGTAAGAGCGATATTGATTGAAACTGGGGTGAGGGCCATCATTCTTCCCCCCAGTATTCATCCTCTATATCGTCCAGAGGCCAACAGGTCTTGACAATTAACACACCCCAATCGTTCTTCAACGCAAGGGCAATCTCTGGCATTTCCTCCTTCCCCGGCCAATCGGTGATAAAAACTTTCTTTCTCTCGTCATATCTCCCATCCTCAATGGCTCTCCTGGCAAGCAGCTTGAGGAACTTGTAGACGAAGCACCTAGCTCTCAAGTAACCTTTTTGTCCCAGGCCGTAGGGAGCAATAACGCGTTCGACAAAACGTGTCGCGGCATGGTCAGATACCCATATGTTATTTTTTATGAGCATGACCACAGATTAAACATATATAGAATATAATGAAAATTTACGAATTCGTAATATTAGGATAGGTCATACAGGATCTCTGGAAGTCCCATCCCTACTCTTGTGAAGTATCCTGTACCTCTGAATAAGTAACCTATCTCATCTCTAATCGAACCAAACAACATGGGATATCGTGTAATGATGTCCATAATTTCAGCGGGTGTTCCTGCCCCCCTACATATACTCGTTCCTATTCTATGGTAGGGATCATCGTCGGTTGAAATATATTCCTTGGACTTTGTAAACATCTTCAATTCAATGTACTCCATAATATAGTCGACGAATTCGAGATTGCCTTCCGCTATCTGATCGAAAATAAAAAATGGGTAACTTATCGTGGTCATTTTTTCTGGATTTATAAAACGATCATTCCGCATATCAATCTTTTTATCCTTGGAAAGGAACAAAATCATATCATTATATTGTTTGAAATAACGAGTTAACTCTGCTGAATCAAGGACTTTGATTATCACCAAGCAATCGGCCAATATGAGTGGATCTTCTGATGTATAGAAGATAATCCCAATATAATCTCTGATCTTAACAATATGTTCTGAACGGAATATTTTAACCTCGACATGGTCTATAATAATATTATGGCAGGCTTTTGACAAGGATCTCAAACCGTCCAAGGTTATTGAACCATCGGGATCCTCGTTAATAAGTCTAATAAAATGTTCTGAACTGAATTTGTGTCCAATCAACTTACTTCTTTCCTCGGGAAATGAATCCCATATAGTATTGTAAAGAAGGTTGTACTTCATATTATCCGATATCCTTCCAATCTCAAGATGTCCCATATAGTAATCAAAAGCAATTGGGATGTATTCTTTGAGATTGGGTATGATGTAGGTATTTAGATCATCTATGGAGGACAATTCAAAAATTAGAGTTCTGAGATAAGGGCTCATTGGATGGTCCTTCTCTTCCATGAACAGTTCTGTCAAAACGGGTAGATCTTCTCTGTCAAAGAAATCTCTCAGATGCCATATCAGGAATGGGGCCTCCTCTGCTGATTTACACATTTCTATAATATTTTCATGAAATTCATATTTCCATTTTCCATAGATATTCTTATTGATATTTCTGTAAATATTAATAAGCTCGAGATAATGATGATATAACGCCATATCCTGATTTGGACTTCTCAATGATTCGTTTATCATTTCTTTCAATTCATTCCAATCATCGATATCATATGACCTTAGGAAAATGGATAGATGATCCTCCCTTGTTGTATCTAACTCAGAGATAATTTTGATAATATCTCTGAAGGGTACTTTGATATTGAAAATAGAAAGAGCAAAAAGTAAGTTAGTAAGGACTTCATTTCTGCGGAAAATGGTCCTTTGTGGTTTATTAATATAAAGATTAAAGACATTTAATAAATATTCTTTGATTTTATCGACCGTGTCCTTATGTGGATCGATCAAATTTCTAGTTATCACAGTGACAATGTAATTCAGAATCACATGTGCAAAATGTCCGTCCTCATCAAATTCCATACTATCAAACATAACTCTCTCATCAGCAAGACCAGGATACATTATCAATACCTTGTTCAAACCATTCTTGATCTTTTCATCTTCTCCGTAATGAGGGAGCAATTCCATGCACAAGTTTTCATAGTCCTCCATATCCAGAATAATCGTGAACACGTGCCTAAATATCCTGGGATCGATCTGGGGGAAGCCTCCATCGGCATTGATGTAGATCTGAAAAGGATGGGCAGACCTGAAGAGCCAGTACAGTGCTTCCAATTTTTTTTCTTGATCGCTGAAGTCCATAACGAAATCGAAGGCTACCTGTGCTTCGCCTCTTGACCCCGCCTCTAGAAGATTTAAGGCAAATTTGATTTGTTCATCAAATTCTTTTTCTCTTTTATATCTAAGCAAGATGGATGAGATAAAAGTAATGGATGGACTATGTACGGGGACATATCTTGTTAAATGTCCAAAATGGGTTCCAACCTCCTCCTTTGAGATTACTGTATCGATATTTTTAATCCAATTTGGATCATTTTTATATTTATCATAGATATCCATCAGTCTCGTAAATGATTCGGTTTCGGTCAGACTAAATTTATTGATTAGCCCGATTAACCCATTTCTGATGACTGTATCCTTCTCATCATCCATAAGTCGATTAAGGGAATCGCAAATGGATCCAATGAATTCCAATTCTGTGTCTGTCTTGTACGGGAAATAGAAGGGACTAGCAAGCCCAGTTATCCTCTCCCAACAGGATTGAGGTGTGGTCTCATTTTCAAGTTCCCAAATTATTCTTGAAAGAAAATATGAACCTCTATCAATACCTGGTTTGGATGATATGAAACCATCCGGGGAGAAATCCTCAATGATCTTGAGATCATCCATAAGAATATTGAATAACATCCTCTTTAGTTCTTCATCCAATCCATCCAAATAAATGACTGTCCTCATCCATTTTAAAAATTCTTTTGAATAACTTTGATCTTGATCCTCTTCGTCACCTTGCAGAATGCCATTGAGTCGAATTATTAATTTGAAGATCAAAAGGATATGCTTTGATTCGTTCAAGACATACTCGAGTCTGGTTCGTAGGAGTCCTTGAATGAGATTATCCTGTATCTTTGTGATAATGTCCTTGTAATCTTTGATGATTTCAAGGCATATACTGTAATATAGAGATCGCTTCTCAATTGCATCGGAGATGAGTCCATTGAACAATCTTTCAATAAAATTCAAGATTCCCCATCTCCATTCCTCCTGTTGGAATCTGCTGATGTAACTGTTGATCTCATTAAGATATGGAAGGATTCCATCCATTATTGGTTCATTGAATTTCAACAATTCAAAATACTGAAATAATCTTGGAAATGTATAAATTGTTTCATCATTCATTTCATTGGCAAATTCTTCAGGTATCAAGGATTCGTATTTACTTTTAAGGAACTCATAATCATCTATCTTCAGTGCAATCTTATCTATCAATGAAGGGAAAGTATCGTTCCCAATCCCCAATCGCGACTCCCTGAAGTGCAGCTTTTCCTCCCTTATCGTATGACTAGAAATGGAATATATGATCAGATTTTCATATAGCTTCTTAAGGAAATTTAGTTCACATCTCCTCCCCTCAATAGCTAAAAGTGACATTATTTTAAGTTTCGAGAAGAAGATATCCTCCTTCCAGTAGCCATTTATTTTTTTAATGATGTTTGTGGAGTTCGTCCCAGATGAATAGAACTCCAATACCGGTAGCCACCAACCAATATTTTCATTTGCAGTATTCACGGTTTCCTCAATAATATCATAGACACCTATCCATTTCGAGGCAAGGAATTCTTGAAATGATTTGTGAAAGAATTGATACCCTCCAGCCTTTTTCACAATAATTGAATCTGATGAGGTGGAACTATCCAGATATTCCGCAATATTTACACCGGGTAATACATCTTCGATTTCCAAATCTTCAGCATGGAAACTTGACTTTTCCGACTTCATTGTCGTATAAGCGATACATGAATAAATTTCCAGTAATTCGTTTTCATCTGTCGATAATCCAGAAACTCGAGCCTTTCCCCATTCTATGAATGCGCCGATCACATCCCTGAATAGTTGATGCTTCCCTCTCGGTAATGTATAATCGTTTAAAAGAAGAACACAGAGAATATTAAGTAACATGGGATTTCTTGTTAGTTCTTCAATATTCTTATCATTATCAAGTTCACTGATGATCCTTTCAGATTGATTATCATCCATTATTGATTCTCTTATGAAGGTATTCCTGTTTTCAATACTCAAACTTGATATCGATATTATATTGCACCTTTCAACAGGAACCTGCTCATATCTTGAAGTGAAAACGAATTTCGTTTCCGGATGGCTCCTGATAAAGAGATCGATTTCTTTGAAGAAAGTTGAGACCATTGCTGGATTCTCATCTAACCCGTCCACCATTATGATGATCCTTTTCTCCTCGATGGCTTTTTCCAATCCGTATTCGATTTCAATTCTATTTACCCCTCCCCCGAGTTCTGATTTTATCCAGTTAATAATAGGTTGTCCGTTATATCTTGAAAAATCCAGATTAATTGGATACCTTGGACGCTTATGATTCGAAATAAATTCATTTGACAATAAAGTAAGTAATGTGGATTTTCCGGAACCAGATTCTCCAATGATAAATGAATACCGTTCTTCAGTTATATGTTTTAAAAGACCTTCCATTTCTGTTTTTTTTCTTTCCGATTCCATGTCAAAATTTTCAATCTCATCTTCATCTGTAAAATCATCATTACTTGCTTCTTTTACACTTTCTTTTCCATTAAAAGATTTTTCGAACTTCTCCACAATGAAATACTGTCTGGCCAAGACTGGAGTTATCGACGTTGATCCCTGCATTTTCCTGACCTTATTATATATCGAATTCATTTCTGGAATTTTTTTAACAATATATTCCTTAAAAAGAACATCATTATTTCCATCGATTAATATTTTATATTGAACATCTAACTTGAATGGGATTCTTTCATGTATATCATTGAATGTAAATGAACTATCTTGTATGAATTCCCCTAATAAAGAATAGAAGAAAAACCTATCTTGTCCACCGAGATCCTCTTTTATGTAATCTAGAAGATCGACAAGGTTAAATTCATTAACCATATCTTCATTTTCAACTATCTTGACTTTGGATCCTTTCAAAATTTCTAATTTCTCTTTTGCTCTCTCCTCGCCAAATTCGGTAAGGTAGAGGATTTGCATACTTGGCCGTGAAAGATTCTGTTTTTCATTATTACCGGGGATAAGTGTATGATTTGATTTAGAAAATCTAATACATTCCCCCTTTTCTTTCTTTGCTAACTGTTTTATCGCACTGGATATTCCCTTCTTATCTGTAAATAATATTCCCGAAAGCCCAGGAGTGGACCATTCAATAGGTGCTAAGACTACTTCCTCTGATTTTGTTGGTTTATATTTTTCCTCATATTGCGAAATCGTCGCCCCCATTTCATAGAGCAAAATCAATAATCGATCAGGCATAGCAAATTTCCCTTTCTCAGGGCGGCCCAATTTGCTTGGCATGAAATTCACTCATCCCATAAGGCTATAATATAGTAATTTGAGATTTCGTATTTTTAGTCCCTTATTGTTTTAGAATATTCATCAAATGATATTGAAGGAAATCTTGTCCGGGGAACTCCTCCGAAGGAATATTAAAGACCAATCCTTCCAATTTTTGTTTTATATAGTAAGGAATCATTTTTGATACTACAACATTGTATTCTTTATCCAATGAGAAATAACCTTTATCGAATAGCTTATCATGCCAGACGCAAAGACATAATGCATTCCTGGGATTCAACCTGTTCTCCTCATCAATGGACCAAGGTTTGATATGACTGCATATTAGGAGATCCTCCTCCTTCACATCACAAAGGGCACATTTCGATGAATAATTCTCGATCACTCTTCTCCGTAACAATCTTTGACTTATCCTCCTCTTTGATTCAATGGGAATTTCTGTGGGCCCCTCAGGTGGATTGAAATCCTCTCCCTCTCCATCTATAATTCGATTGATATCCTGGATGTATTCATTGATGCCTGACAACATCATCAATGCCTTTGTGTATTGGTCCGAGGCTTCCTCTAATTCCTGTTGAATTGTTGAGGTAGTTAGAAACCCCTTTTTCTCGCCATGAATGTCATAGTAGTGGAGTATACCCATTGTTACAAATCCACCTCCATGATCAGGAGCTGGCAAACCTAAAATCTCTCGTTGGATCTCCCTATGACTTTTTGAATCAATTAAATAAGCCCTGATTACCTCTTCATGTATGTCAATTGGAAAATCATCAACGTATCTTACTCTCATAATACCACCTATAATTCCTTCATTTGATCCTTAGCCATTTTTTGGAAAAATTCGGTCTCTATTCTTTCAGTTTCTCTAGCTAATGAACTTTGAAAAACGTCTTTGCTAGTATTATTAAAATTTTTACATATCTCATTTAAGAATCTAGTAAGATGATCTATTTGAACAACATAACATCTTGTTGGAGTCTCCATTAGTAAATAATCATTAAAGACATCATCTGGAGAATTAATAAAATTTCTCTTATCTCGATAATACTCATTAAAAATATATTGTTGAAACTTATAAAATCGTGTTTTAAAAGGAACGAAGATTACACCATAGGGAATCTTATTAAAATACTGGTTGAAATTTGTATCATTTTCATTTTTTATAACCTTTCGATTTCTAACATATAAATTAGAATTCGTCACGATAATTGGATGTATGGAATAAATTGAAAACCCTTTCTGATTCAAGGTTTTTTTAGTTGGATAGTTATTGAAATATACTTGAGAGTAATGATCAATAGATGCAAAAAACAGTTGATTTATTGATCTTTTTATTAAATCTTTGTTCTTTTGGAATTTATTATTAATAGCGATTCCTTTATACAACCATTTATTTTTCGGAAGAGTATCTCGACAAAAATTAGAAAATGATCTCAATAAAGTAGGATTAAAAGTATATACAGCTTGGTTTTTTGTATTATCTTTTAATATATTATTGGGTTTTAAAAAGAAAAAGTTTCCATCAAAATATTTAGCTTCTATGAATAACTGGTGAGTAACAAAATATTTACTCTTATAAGCATTGAACGATTTGATAGGGCTTAAATCAATTGAGCAATCAACAAATTCTTTATCCTCCATTTGCATTTCTGGAATGTTTCTCAATAATTCATAACTATATTCATAATGAATTGTCCATTTGTTTCGATTCAGTATCCTTTCAACACGATACTCAAATTCCAATCCACTTTCAACCCAACTTTTAGTATTAGTCATTTACTACCACCATTAGTTATCGTCACCCTAAAGTCCCAAATATTGGGTAATAGGGGGTAAGGAACACATTCTCGCTCTTGTTTTTCCAATATGTTCTGTCGATAGAACGAAGAATCTATATACTAAGAAACCTATTACCTAATACG
>Ga0272441_10001408_pt1 | contig 51250 bp, 39 predicted proteins | sample SSMProp6N_FD_193582 | JGI IMG/M metagenome (GOLD analysis project Ga0272441, IMG submission 193582) | Marine sediment archaeal communities from Little Sippewissett salt marsh, Falmouth, MA, United States - SSM-Prop-6N | ecosystem: Environmental > Aquatic > Marine > Wetlands > Sediment ... | reverse complement strand
AACAACGTACCCATGGACCAGGGGGGGCGTTATTTCTATCTGCTGGACGGGGAAACAAAATGGTGCCCGGGCTGGAAGCCTATGAAAACCCCTTTGGACCAGTACGAGTGCCGGCACGGACTTAATTACAGCAGGATTACGGGGCAAAAGGACGGCCTTAAGGCAGAGATGCTGTTTTTTGTGCCCCTCGATACCCATGCCGAGATCCAGAAAATATCCCTTCAAAACACCACGGATGCCCCTAAATCGATAAAGCTTTTTTCGTTTACCGAGTGGGCCCTGTGGAATGCCGTTGCGGATATGGAAAACTTTCAGAGGAACTTCTCCACCGGGGAAGTCGAGATTGACGGTTCCACGCTTTACCACAAAACAGAGTACCGGGAAAGGCGAAACCACTATGCTTTCTACACGGTCAACACGCCCATACAGGGGTACGATACAGACCGGGAGTCCTTTATGGGGCTTTACAACGGGTTTCACGAACCCAAAGCGGTACTTTCGGGCAAACCGGGTATGAGTGAAGCCCATGGGTGGTCCCCCATTGCCTCCCATTACCTCGAAATAGAACTGGCCCCCGGGGCTTCCCGTGACCTTATTTTTATGCTGGGTTATATCGAAAACGAGGAGGATGACAAATGGGAATCCAAAGGCGTCATTAATAAAACAAAGGCCAAAGAGCTGATGCGTGCCTTTGACACCAACGACAAAGTCGACGCCGCCTTTAAGGAACTTCGGGACTATTGGGACGAATTACTCAGCACTTACACCGTGAGGAGCGGAGAAGAGAAACTGGACCGGATGGTGAATATCTGGAACCAGTACCAGTGCATGATCACCTTTTGCTTTTCAAGATCTGCGTCCTTCTTTGAGAGTGGAATTGGACGAGGCATGGGCTTCCGGGACTCTAATCAGGACCTGATCGGATTTGTACACCAAATCCCGGATCGGGCCCGGCAGCGGATCCTCGATATAGCGGCGACCCAATTTCCGGACGGGAGTTGTTACCACCAGTACCAACCCCTGACTAAAAGGGGAAACAACGATGTGGGGACGGGGTTTAACGACGACCCGATGTGGTTGATCCTCGGGACGACGGCATACCTTAAGGAAACGGGTGACTTTTCCATTTTGGAGGAACAGGTCCCGTTTGACAATGACCGTGCCCTCGCAAAACCCCTGTTTGAACACCTTACCGTTTCTTTTGATCACGTTGTCAACAACCTCGGACCCCATGGCCTCCCCCTTATCGGCAGGGCGGACTGGAATGATTGCCTGAACCTGAATTGTTTTTCAAACGATCCCAATGAATCCTTCCAGACCACCGAGAATAATTCCGAAGGCTCCAAAGCCGAGTCCCTGATGATCGCCGGCCTTTTTGTGGTCTACGGTAAGGAGTACGTTTCCTTGTGTCGCCATTTGGGAAAGGAGGCCGAAGCTGAAAGAGCCGCGCACCACGTACAGAAAATGACCGAGGCGATTGAGGAACACGGCTGGGATGGGGAGTGGTTCCTCCGGGCCTATGATTATTACGGAAACAAAATTGGAAGCGCGGAAAATGACGAGGGGAAGATTTTTATTGAATCCAATGGATGGTGCGCCATGGCCGGGATCGGGCTGGAGAAGGGAATGGTAACCTCAGCGCTTGATGCCGTTAAGGAGCGCCTGGATACGCCCCATGGCATCGTCCTGAACAATCCGCCTTTTACCCGGTATCATATCGAATACGGGGAAATCACCACCTACCCGGAAGGATATAAAGAAAACGCCGGGATCTTTTGCCATAACAACCCATGGATCATGATAGGTGAAACCGTACTGGGGCGGGGGGATCAGGCCTGGGACTATTTTAGAAAGATTTGTCCTGCCTACCTCGAAGATATAAGTGAGCTGCATAAAACAGAACCTTATGTTTATGCACAAATGATCGCCGGGAAGGACGCCTTTAAACCGGGAGAAGCCAAAAACTCCTGGCTCACCGGAACCGCAGCCTGGAATTTCTACACCATCAGCCAGTACATCCTGGGAATCCAGCCCGCCTACGATGGCCTGGTTATCGATCCCTGTATCCCGCGGGACTGGAAGTCCTATGAGATCACCCGTAAATTCCGGGGTGCCACCTATAAAATCTCGGTGAAGAATCCCAACGGGGTAAGCAAAGGAGTTAGAGCTATCTTGCTCGATGGCAAGCCTGTGAAAAGCGGAAACAAGATTCCCCTCCAACCCGGGGGCTCTTATAAAATAGAAGTTCAACTCGGATAAGTATCATATGAAATATTTAAAACCCAAAATTCTGACGTTTGCGGTGCTGACCGTGTTAATAATAGGAAGTTGTACCCTCCCGAATCGGGAGGTACAATATGATTCCAAACATATTCTGGTCAATCAGGTAGGCTACCCGACAACCGGGAACAAAACAGGATTGTCCAAAATAGCAGCGGGTGATTTCCGTCTTGTCGATGAAAATGGCCAGGTCGTTTTTGAAGGTAAAGCCAAAGAAGCCCGGTACTGGGACCTGTCCGGGGATACGGTCAGTGCCCTGGACTTTTCCGCTTTTGAAAACGAGGGGCGTTACCGCCTGTGCGCAGGCGGGGACTGCAGTTCTTTATTTTCAATCGGCACACAACTCTACCGGCCGCTGGCGGATGCCGCCCTGAAATCGTATTACTACGCCCGGTGCGGACAGGAAATACCCCCGCAGTACGGGGGGCGGTGGATCCGGAAAGCGGGCCATCCGGATACAGCGGTCTTTGTCCATGCCTCCGCAGCCGATGCCAACCATCCTGAAGGCACCACTATAGCCTCACCGGGAGGCTGGTACGATGCAGGGGACTATGGAAAATACATCGTCAACAGCAGCATTACCACCTGGACCCTTTTAAAAAGCCTGGATGCCAATGCGGAGGTGCACAACAATCAGGACCTCACCATCCCGGAATCCGGAAATGACCTTCCGGATATCCTCGACGAGACCCTCGTCAACCTGAGGTGGATGATGACAATGCAGGACCCCCATGACGGAGGGGTCTATCACAAATTAACCACCAAGGGTTTTGACGACTTTATCCTGCCTGAACAAACCGATAAACCCCGGTACGTGGTTCAAAAAAGCACGGCGGCTGCCCTGGATTTTGCCGCTACCCTGGCTTATGGAAGCAGGATAGTCGGCACCTACGGGAACCCGGAACTGGCCGGGGAAATGAAACAAGTGGCTCTGAATGCCTGGCAATGGAGCCTCGAAAACCCCGAAGTTTTCTATGAGCAACCTGAAGATATCAGTACGGGAGCCTATCCGGATACCACCCTTACCGATGAGCGGTTCTGGGCAGCATCCGAATTATACCTGGCCACTGGGGAGGAAAGGTTCAAAACGGCCCTGGAGCAATCCTATATTAAACCTGTCACCCCCAAGTGGGATGTCGTTCAGGCCCTTGGGGTGATCTCCCTAATTACTTCCGATCAAAAGGACGCCTTTGGAGGAATCAGGGCAGATTTTATCGATTATACAGAGGGTATGCTAGCCCGGCAAAGCGAATCCCCATACCTGATCAGTATGGAGGCGTTTGCATGGGGAAGCAATTCGGATGTAGGTAATGACGGCATGCTTAAAATCATAGCCTATGACCTTACAGGGGACCAAAGGTACCTCAGGGCTGCCCAAAACGACCTGGATTACCTCCTCGGACGGAACACCACAGGCTATTGTTTTGTCACCGGTTTTGGAAGCCAATCCCCTTTGAAACCCCACAACAGGATCATGGCCGCAGATGGGATCGAAGCCCCCATACCGGGGTATATCGCCGGGGGGCCAAATACGATCGTACCGAATGATTGTGAACCTGAAATTGTGGATAGGAGTACCTTCCCGGCAGCGTCCTATGCTGATGTGCAATGCAGCTATTCGACCAACGAGACCGCCATCAACTGGAATGCCCCCCTGGTCTTCCTGACCTCGGGCCTTCTCAGGACTGAGGGGCAGGATTGAGGGTTCAAAAGAAGTCTTCAGTAGGCAGTGGCAGTGGGCAGAAAGGGTTCAAGGTTCAAGGTTCAAAAGGGAGTATTCAGTAGGCAGTGGCAGTGGGCAGAAAGGGTTCAAGGTTCAAGGTTCAAAAGGGAGTATTCAGTAAGCAGTGGCAGTGGGCAGAAAGGAATACGATTTTGCGATTTTGTTCACCTTGGTTCTGCATACTGCAACTGTGACTTCGGGCTGGAAGATGAGCACAAATCAATTGACTCTCTGCCCTTTAAGAAGTATCTTTAGGGACATGCAACAGCTGATGAATTTTTATAATTCCAAACCAAGGATTCTCCAAACCGCTCTTGGGTGTTTGTTCGCTGTGTTTTGCTTAGGAGAAATGTGCGGTCAGCAATTGCGAAATGAAGAGTTTGGCACGGTCTATTATGAACCCAATTTATATAAAACCAAGTATAATGTGCCCAACGGATCACCTTATTTGGATGAGGCGTTCACAGCAGCCAGAATTAACGAACGTGATGAAACTCATTTCGTCAGATTCGATGCGGTGGAAGGGGTTGTGGAAGTCCAATTAGCCGAGGATCGGGTTATTGCCCTGGACAATTCCATTCCGTATACCATTACGCTCCTCAATGGAACGGATCAGGTATATGAAACACATGAATATATCAATCCGAAAGGAGATAAGGCCTCAACGTTTTTGCAAGTAGTTCATAGCTCTGAAAACTACACCCTTTTTGTCCGTGAAAATAAGAAGTACTTCAAGGAAGTTAAGGCTCAGGGATATGCCGCGGCTGAACCTGCAGGTTTTAAAAAGGCCCAGGATCAATATTATATCCGGGACAAACGCAAGGTTTCAGGGTCCGTAGTACCCATACCCGGTAAATCAAAAGACTTCAGGGAATTCTTCGAAGATGACGCCGGGCGGATAAAGAGTTTTATAAAAGCTAACAAACTCTCGATCTCCAATAGCCAGGACCTCGTTGCAATTTTCGACTACTATTTTGAGCAATAGATGATTTCATTTTACTTTTGATAAATACACGGGCAGGCAAACCGAATCAAATCTTCTGGCTGACGATATAATGATTGCATTCTGCAATTATTAACTGAGAACCGGAGTAAGGATTCATTAAACTTTCGTAAGTCTAAAAGGATTACCGGATAAGAGAATTCCCTATATTTAGATCCTATCAAAAATCCTTTAAATTCCAGTGGTTTACCGGAAGTGGATTAGGGGGATTTGAATGTAAAGAATTGCAATTACAAAAAAATAACTTGGATGGGACTATCAGATCTTTTCAACAGCTACGACAAAAAGAAACGCAGGAGCCATTTTAAAAACCTCTTCTCCGTTGCCCGGGCCGATGGTGATGTGGATCGGGCCGAAATGGACCTGGTGATCGGATTGGCCGAAAAGTTCCATATGTCCACGGATGAAGTCACACGGATCATCAGAAACCCTGATGACATTGCGCTGTTCACCCCAAAAACGGCCGAAGAGCGTATGGAGCACCTCTATGACCTGATCACCGTAATGATGATAGATGGCCGGATCGATGAAAAGGAATTGTTCCTTTGCAAGTCCCTGGCTGTCAAACTAGGCTGCAATGACGAAACCGTAGATTCCCTGGTCAGAGACCTCATAGAACAGGCTTTAATGAAAAACCCATCTGCAACCGCCGTAGAGCAACTGCTGGGAAAATACGCCTGATCTGACCCTCTTCAGTTCAATCGAGCTTCATCCACCCTCTTCACTCAAGAAGAGTTTCGAAAACCCCACATTTTGCATTTAGTCCTGAAGCCGACGGGTCATTCTGCATCTCTCGGTTTACCGTAAAGATCACATGGCGGGGTGCGATGTTCTGTTAAAACCCTGAATGCCTGTTTCCTTCCTCCAAACCGTAGTTTTGATTTGATTTAGTAAAAAGTATACCTTTAAAACCAACTTTTCAGCTATGGCTTCTGGCTTTTTCGCAGTATTGGATGATATCGCCATGCTTATGGACGACGTGGCCTCCATGAGCAAGATTGCTACTAAAAAAACAGCAGGCATCCTCGGGGATGACCTGGCAGTGAATGCGGAAAAAGCTACCGGATTTATCGCCAGTCGTGAATTGCCCGTGCTCTGGGCGATTATCAAAGGCTCCTTCCTCAATAAACTGATCATCTTACCGATCGCTTTCCTTTTGAGCGCTTTCCTACCCATAGCCATTACAATCATTCTCATATTGGGAGGCGTATACCTCGCGTATGAAGGAGCGGAAAAAGTGATTGAATTCGCCCTTGGACATAATAAAAAACCGGCCACTTCCCCAAACGCTTCAGGTTCGGCAATGGAGGCAGCTGCCCTTGAAAAAACAAAAATCAAACAGGCCATTCTCACAGATTTCATCCTTTCCATCGAAATTGTCATCATTGCGCTGAGCACGGTCGTGGAGGAACCTATTTCTACTCAAATCCTGGTAGTTTCCACAGTTGCTGTTTTAGCCACTATAGGAGTCTATGGGATCGTGGCCCTTATCGTTCGTATGGACGATTATGGTCGCAAGCTTATCAAATGGAAAAAAGGCAATGACGGACTCTCGGATAAAATAGGGAGGTTCCTGGTTCGTGCCTTGCCCTGGGTCATCAAAATACTTTCCGTTGTGGGAACCCTGGCCCTGCTGCTGGTTTCCGGTGGGATTTTTAATCACAATATAGAATTCCTGCACAACCTCTTGCCAGTCCTCCCTGCCTTTGTAAAGGATTTTCTGGTCGGCCTTCTCGTCGGATCAGTAGCGGTCCTTTTGATGTGGGTTTTTAAGAAGGTTTTTAAATAAAAACGGAGTGGCTGTTTGCGGTACCTGATGGTGTACGCTGAGCTTATGATAATTTGCAAATGTTACGATAACTAATATCTGCTCTAAACCTTTCCCCCCGGGTCTCAGTAACAGGGGTACTACTCTATGAAAAAAGCCTTTTCAGAACTCACCGATTTAGACTGGAAATTTACCAGGACCCTCATCGACTTGTTTCGGAAACCTGGCAAAGTACTTGAGGCGAACTCCGGACGGTATACTTCAGCCATTAAATATGCTTCAATAGTTATCGGGGCCGCCGTATTCCTTATCCTGTTTTTTGGGGAACTCTTTAATGAAACCCCAATGCACATTTTAAAATGGCGTACACCTCTAAGGCTTCAACAATATCACGATACTCAGGAAAATGTCGAGGAAAGTTTTGGTGCAGTAGTACTGGCCCTTTCTATGCTTCCTGGTGTTTTATTATTCCTCCGTATCCTCTTTGCAAAGCAAGGCTCGTGGAAAACGCATTTGAATACTGCCCTATATTTTATCGCTCAATTTGCCATAATCCTAACCGTTTTTGGTCTTCTTACGAATTTGGCATTCCCTGTTCTTGAAGATTATTATATCCTGGAGGGGGCACTCTTTCTTTACACTGGATTTTTCTTTATGCGCGGTTTAGGGGGAAAGTGGTACTTCACCCTTCCCAAGTCGGCTATTATTCTTTTTCTTGGGCTCTTCTCCTATGGGCTGTTGAGTCCTTTTCTTTGGAGTTTTCTCACTATGCTATTCAATACGCCGGGAACCTATCATTCCCCGGTCTTAAGCAACCGGTCGACAATTCAGGGCACGGCCAATTTACCTGACGGGATCGATGGTATTTATATAATAGTACCTGCAGGAGACAACTATTTCTATATAGATGAAAGGGGTAATATAGGGGCTATTGGCCCAGATGATTCCCTCCTCTGGAGACAGCAGTATGAAGGTGTTTATGCACAAAATCTGTTAGCTATCCCCGAGCATCAACTATTGTTTGTCGCAGGGGATTCTCAAGAAGGAGATACCATGCGGGAGGTACTATTGTTGTACAATACTGCCGGTCGATTGCTGATGGACCACTACTTTGATGAGCCCATGGAAAGTTCCCTGTTCCAAGTGATCGATTCGGATAGTCTTGAAATTGAAATCCTCATCCCGACGAAAACAACGGAATTGAAAGAAGAATACGACTATGATAAAATCGTATTCCAACAGACGGACGGCACATGGAAGCACTCTATTCAAAAGTATATCACAACCCCCTTTCCCCTTGGAGAAATCACTCAATTACCGGACTCAGGGTACGTTTCCTCTACCCTAATGAAATCTGAATGGCATTGGTATAATTTCGGAATTGCCAGATTCGACAAAGACTGGAATACCCTATGGCATAAGCTGATTTATGATAAGAAAGATCCATACGATCCGCGCAGAAGGCCACTCTACGCCGTCGATACGTTGCAAAATGATATTCTTATTCAATACGCCATTGCCAACGACACCAATGTCACAAACCACCTGGAGTCCATAGACTTAAGGGATGGATCAACCCAATGGCAAGAAACCTATACGCTCTCGGCGGATTACACGGAATATTGGGATATGGCAGTAGATAAGGAAGCGATCTATTTAGTAGGTGAATCTCACTTCGAAATCCGCCCTTTTTTCTGGCAACCCTCTTTTCATGCGGCGATGATTTCCGAATATAGCAGGGCCGATGGCAGCCTGATGGGTCAAAAAACATTTGGGTTTGAAATTGCAGATGCACATTCACGCATTTCCTATATCGAAATAGATGGGGGCACTCTCCGATTGATGGGTACTGAATCCTACAGCAAATTCCTATTTAACGAAACCCGGACTAATTTTTCCTGGACATTTAATAAGGAAGATTTTTGAAAATGGTGGAGTTTGGGGTTCGAGGTTCAATGTTCAAAGTTGAAGGTTAAAAGAAGTCTTCAGTTGGCAGTAGCAGTCGGCATAAGCTGAGCCCGGACCTTCATGGAAGCTATCTTTGGGCAAATTTCAATACTCCATACTGCAACTGCTTACCAGTAAGGACGGTTTAAGGTTTAAGGTTCAAAGTTCAAGGCAGAAGTTTTAGCCGGCAGAACCTTTTGGTAGTAGCACTCGACAGTGGGCAGTGGGCAGTAGCCTTGGGCAAGACCTTCACTGAGGCCCTCTTCACACTGATGTCAATACTGCATACTGCAACTGCTTACTGTAAACTTGATAAAGGTTTCAAATTACGGCGATCCCCTATCCCAATGAAATCCTTACAACGCTTCTTTGAGAATATAGTGGATCGTCTTGATACCGTCCACGTAGTTGCCAATTCGGATGTTCTCATTGGGGCTGTGCTGGTTGTTGTCCCGGTTCACCGTGGGAACGGTCACTGCAGGCACCCCCAACTCGCTAACAAAGGGAGAAATCGGGATGCTGCCTCCCGAGGTGCGTTGCTTAATAGGGGTTTCCCCGAAAGCCCGGGTCAGGGCACGATCCAGCCAGAGTCCCACCTCCGAATCAAAATCCGTGCGAAAGGCCAGGTAAGAAGTACTACTCGTAAACTGGCAAATCCGCGGATGCGTTTCCCGCTCTGCGGCGGTAGGCTCCCGGTCGATGACGTAATACCCCTGTCCGGTGATGTGGTCGCGTACCAACCCGATCAACCGATCCGGGTCGCTTTCTACCACCAGTCGAATATCGATCTCTGCCGTAGCGGTTGCCGGTACTATGGTGCGGGCTTCCGCCCCTACCCATCCGGAACTAAAGCCCCTGACATTCAGGGAAGGATACTGCAGGGACTCCTGATAGGTTGGGGCTACACCCGTTCCCCGGGCCACCCCGAGGCGCTTGTTGATATAGTCCTCATGATCGGGTACGGCATCCAACACCTTCTTAACTTTTTCACTAATGCTGATCCCGTCGTAAAACCCCGGGATGGTAACCCGCTCGTTTTCATCTTTCATACTGGCAATAAGTTGCGACATGCGGACGGCCGGATTCGGGGCCCAATTTCCGTAATGCCCGCTGTGTTGCGGAAAGTTGGGGCCAAAAACGGTCAGGGTAATTTCGGAAATCCCCCGGGCACCAAACGTGAGGGTGGGTTTGTTGGCAATATGCCGGGGACCATCAAAAATGATGAGCATATCGGCAGCCAGGGCCTCCTTATATTCCCTGACCGCTTGGGGTAAATTCGGAGACCCCATCTCTTCTTCAAAGTCCATAATCACCTTGATGTTGAAGTTTGGGGATTCCTTACGATCATCAATCATATCAACGGCAGTGAGGAACATGTTCACGGCCCCTTTGGAGTCCGAGGTACTGCGCGCAAAAATGCGCCATTCCGGGTCAATATCCTCCGAAGTCAGCAGGCTCCAGTCCAGGGGCTCCCATTCTCCCTGTGCTGTCCTTTTTTTTAAGGTGGCCGTATAAGGGTCCTCCTGATTCCAGAATTTCGGGTCGACAGGCTGCCCGTCCACCTGCAGGTAGATCAGCACTGTTTTGGCCCCTTTGGCATCTGTTTTTCGCTCCGCCATCAGCAAGGGAGCTCCCGGGGTCTCGAGGCGCTGCGTGCGAAAACCACGCTGGGTAAAATGCCGCTCACACCATTGGACATTCCGCTCAATCTCCTTTGGGAAATGGGCATCGTTAGGAATGGCGAGCAATTCTTTCAATTGGGGAAAGGAAGCTTTGGCATAACGCCAGTACTCGGCATCTTCAACAGTCGCCTGGGCGCAGATACTCCCGGTAAAACCGCTCAGATATAATAGAAGTGTGAATAGTTGTAGTTTCTTCATGGGGTACATCGTGATTTAAAGAATTCAATGTAGTGAGAGACACGTCCTATGGCGGTCTTACCAGCACATGCGATCCCGATATTCGCTTTCTGAATTCAGTTCAAAGTAGTAAAAAATAAGATACCGCAATTCTCATGTTTTTTTTGAAGGTGAGTCCGGGCGCTTCGGGCCCTGTTGCCTGAGAATACTCATGTTATGATAACCCATGGCACCTGGCGAATCGTCAGGTCTCAAATGATATGAGACCTGTGAATTCCCAATCCGGAAGTCTCAAATCATAATTTAAGTCGCTCAGCCGATCAACACGATCTACTTTCGCCTAGTGAATCACCCGGAAAAGTGGTTCGATTATAAACCTTAAAACAATTCAAGATGAAAAAAGTAATTTTAATTCTAAGTATCCTGATCGCCGGTTTTCAAGTATCGGCTAAAGAAAAAGTCGAAATTCCTGCGGGCAAGTCTGTTGAACTCACCTACGCTGAGTTTGCCAATTACGATGTAAAACTCACCAATACCTCAGGGAAACAAGTCAATGTTTCCGTCCTGGACTCCCAAACCCGTAAACAGGTAAGTGGTTTTGGCCTGGGGCCCATGGGAAAAACCGTATTGTACATAGCAGAAGGCAACATCCTCAAATTAAAGAACACTTCTTCCAAAGCCATCGACATCACCCTTACTTTTGTGGACCGGGAACCCAAAACTGCAGCCGCTTCCAATACTGAAAAGGTAAATTTCACCTTACATAATTCCTCCATGAAATCCATACCACTTATTATCCCGGGAGTCATGAAGCCTAACCTTTCACCCATGTCCAATAGCGGCGTCTCCCTGGAAATCGGTCAGAAAATTTATTATAAAAAAGGGGGGGTCCGGATGCTGGTTTTAACCGTGGATGAAAGTATACAATCCGGGGATAAAATAGACATGGCAAAGCGTATACGCAGCCTCAAAAAATCAGAATAATTCAGACTAAACTTATATGGATAAGCTATCTTTCGGGATAGCTTGTCTATTTGAAAACCTTCCCGTTGCCATGTCACTTTATACCACTCCCCTGCAGATCGGTTATTTCTTTAGTCTCCTTATGTGGATTCTATTCCTGATAAGAGGGTACAGGGAACAACGACTTTCGGATAAACTTTTGGGCTGGATCATGTTTATCCTCGCCATGGAGCTTCAGGATTACACTTTTGGTTTTGCGGGGATCAATGTACTTTGGAATGAACTCAATGGATTTCCCAGGGGTGTAAGCCTGTTATTCGGTCCAGTTGTTTATTTCTATTTCAGGGCGCAGGTGAATCGTTCCTTCAGATTAGAAAAAAAACATCTCTGGCACTTCCTGCCCTATCTCGTCTACTTTATTTATGAATTCTCTGCCTTTATTCAAGGGCCGGAAGCGGTGCTCGAACGGTACGAATCCGATTATAACCTTTACTTTTCTTATCTCTTTCGGCTGGTACGGTGGGCCTCTTACATTTTCTACCTGGCCAAGTGCCTGGGTATTTATAAGCAGTACCGGGCCTGGTCGTTAAACCAGTTCAGCAATACGGAACTCATCAATTTCAACTGGTTCAGGGATTTCCTGTATGCCATGATTTTTTGGCTCCTGTTCCGCGAAGTCATGAACATCCTGGATGGATTTCTGGACCTTGAATTCTATCAGGATTGGTGGTGGAACCTTGCCCTGGTAGCGGTAGCCCTTTATATAGGTTTGGCGGGGATGGCCCAACGGCAACCGGGGAAGATCGAATTTGAAATGGACTCCCGGAATGACCCGCCCAATCCGGTCAGGGATGCCGCCCCTGCCGGGGAAAAAACTTTAGACTCAGAGAAAGCTGCAATCGCCAAAAATCTGACAGCCCTGATGGAAAAGGACCGCCTGTTTCTTCAGCCCGATCTGAATCTTGATGAGCTCGCCCGCCACCTGCAAGTCAGTAAACCGCTCGTTTCAGCTACCATTAATCAGGTCTTTCAGCAGAATTTCAATGATTTTGTAAACGACATGAGAATCGCCGAATTTATCCGATTATACGAGCTGCATGGTGAAAAATATACACTGCTCTCACTGGCTTATGATTCGGGGTTTAATTCAAAAGCTACCTTTAATCGTGCCTTTAAAAAAAGTAAGGGCACCTCCCCCATAGAATTTTTACGACAATAACACGAAAATTCCCGCTTCCGGGGAACAATCCATAAGGGCCAGCATGCACGTTTAAAGATTTTCAAGATGTTTTCTGCAGCGATGATGGTCTATTCCTTTTTTACATTCAATTCCTTTTTTCCAAAAAGTTAGTACCTTGTCCTAAGAAGCAGGCATGTCTACAGTTCCTTAAAACCCAAGACCCTATACTATGAAGTATCTTCTGGTTGTATTCATACTGATCTTAGTGCTGCCTCTAAAGGGGTTGGCACAGGAGAATCAGGACGAAGATGGTGGTCGTTCTCCCTATGAACTCATGTCGAGTTATTACTCCGAGCAATTTAAACCGTTCAAAAAAGGAAATGTGTATACCGGCCTGGCCTTTTCCTTAAGCGACAGGAGTTTAAGCAATGTGGACCAGCTTGTTCAAAATGTCGTGGACGGGCAGGATAACTCTTTTAACATCGTCCTTAAAGGTGGCTATTATACTGGGGATTATGCCATGGTAGGGATCAATTTTGAATACACCCAGGAAAAATTTGAAGGTACTCTCTTCCGCGATCCGGATACCGTCCAATCCAATTCCATATCCAGGGCGTATACCATTACCCCGAATGTGCGCTCCTCTGTTCCCCTGACAAAAAATGAAAGATTGAGTTTTTTTACCGAGGTAGGTTTATCGCTTGGGGTGGGAAATACCCTGACCCGGAATACGAAAAACCTGGATGAAATCGAAAAGGTTTATAGTGATGACTTTAACTTGCGACTGGGGATCAGCCCGGGCATTACGTTCTTTGCTATGGAAAATTTTGCCTTTGAGGTCCAGCTGGATGTACTCGGGTATGAACTCCAAGTGAGGAAGCGGGAAATAAATGGGGTTGAACAGTCCAGGGATGTACGAAATAATGTAGACTTCAATATTGATATTCTTTCATTAAAGCTAGGACTGGCTTACTATTTTGGAGCCGGTAAAAAACGGGGCTAAATTTCGGGGAGATGAAAAAACATTTTCTGTATGTATTGGGATTGATGCTCCTTACCACTTCTTGTGTTGGGGAGGATTTCTTTGGATTGTCGGGTTTTGGCAATATCAAAGATATTTCGGTGAGTAACCAGGCGTCCAATGCGCAAATCACCAATGATAGTTTAAGCGTCCGCGTTGAAATCCCGGCAGGGGTCGATCTATCGACCATTAAGATCGAAAAACTCGAACTTTCCTCTTTCGCCTCAGCGGATAAAAATGTGGGAGACCTACTGGATTTAAACACCCCCCAGAGTATTACGGTAACTGCGGAAGACGGGAGCACCTATCAATGGAAAATAGCGTCTTTTGTCGCTGCCGAAAACCCCCAATTAGACAATTTTGACCTGAATCTATGGTATAAGACCAGTACGGACTATTTCGAACCCGGGGCGGATGCCGCCTCAACGATTTGGGGTACGGGAAACCCGGGCACTCAAATCCTCAATAAATTGGCTACAACCCCTTTTGACCTGGGCATTGACAACCTTGCCGCTAAAATGGAAACCCTGGACAATGGCCGACTTGCTGGCACTTTTGGGGCGCCGATTTCGGCAGGATCGATTTTTACCGGTGTCTTTAATTCAGACAATATAGACCCTACAAATCCTGAGGCAGCTATTGAGTTTGGAACCCCCTTTGCGGGAAGGCCCCAAAAAATCAGGTTCAAATTCTCCTATGTGCCCGGCCCTGAAAACAAGGACAAAAGCGGCACACTTCTCGATTATGGCGATGCCTGTGATATCTATGCCCTGCTGGAAGTCCGGGCGGGCGGAAAGACGGAAAGGCTGGCGACGGCCTGGTTCCGCAGTGATGCGACTGCAGCCGAATTGAGCGAAAAAGAAATTCCATTTACCTATGGGGAACTCGATAGCAGTTTCCCGGACTATACCCGTCCGGCGGATGAAGCCTATGTAAGCAGGGATTCGGCAAATTTTGTGCTTCCCACCCATATCACCTTTGTTGCCTCCTCAAGCTTCGACGGCGCTAATTTTGCCGGGGCCATCGGGAGCGTCCTGATCATCGACGACGTTGAGATGGTCTATGAGTAGTGCGCACAGGGCGCCTTATCAACCATTGGGATGCGACACCACAGTGCAGTGAGTTCTCCCCTGATGGTTCCAAAAAGCTTTCTTTTACTTAGCTTTAGGCTCGATAAATTCATACCGATGCAAAAGCAAATCTTATTCCTTTTAGTATTTCTGTCCCTTCCGGGTCTTTTCGCCCAGGACCGTCTCACAGGGGAAACCTTCACCACGCGCTCAGAGGTACTCGCCCGTAATGGCATGGCGGCAACAAGCCAGCCCCTGGCCACCCAGGCCGCGCTGGATATTCTAAAAAAGGGAGGCAGTGCCATGGATGCCGCCATAGCGGCCAATGCTGTGCTTGGACTTGTAGAGCCTGCCAGTTGCGGTATTGGCGGGGATATTTTCGCCATCGTCTGGGATGCAAAGCAGAAAAAACTCTTCGGATTCAACGGGAGTGGGCGGGCTCCCAAATCCCTGAATATCGAATATTTTATAGAGCGGGAGATGGCTTATGTCCCCCTCTATGGGCCGCTGCCGGTCTCGGTTCCGGGCTGCGTGGATGGCTGGTTTGAACTCCATAAAAAATTCGGGAAGCTCCCTATGAACGACATCCTGCAGCCCGCTATTGGGTATGGACGCGACGGGTTTCCGGTATCGGAAGTGATCGCCTATGAAATGGCCTCAAACTATGATGGCCTGAAGGATCAGCCCGGGTTTGCCCGGACGTATATGCCGAATGGTCAAATCCCGGCCAAAGGAGAGGTTTTTAAAAACCCCGATCTCGCCAACACCTATGCTGAAATCGCCAAAGGGGGACGGGACGCCTTTTACAAAGGGGATATCGCACGTACCATCGACACCTATATGAAAAAACACGGCGGCTTTCTCTCCTACGAGGATTTGGCGAGCCATACCTCGGATTGGGTGGAACCTGTTTCGGCAAACTACCGCGGGTACGACGTTTGGGAATTACCTCCCAACGGTCAGGGAACAGCCGCCCTGCAAATGCTCAATATCCTGGAGGGATATGATCTGGCATCCATGGGTTTTGGCAGTGCCGATTACGTCCATGTTCTTACTGAAGCAAAAAAACTGGCCTATGAGGATCGTGCCAAATTTTACGCAGACCCCGCATTTAATCAAATTCCACTGACAGAACTCCTCTCTGAAGAATATGCGGCTACGCGAAGGGGGCTGATACAGCCGGATCTGGCAGCGCGCTCCTACCCCGCAGGGGATATGGAAATCGAATCCGGAAATACCACCTACCTGACCGTGGCAGATAAGGACGGCAATGTGGTCTCTCTAATCCAAAGTATTTATTCAGAATTTGCCTCCGGCATGGTGCCCGATGGATTGGGATTTGTACTTCAGAACCGCGGACAGATGTTTAATGTACAGGACAAGACCCATGCCAATGCCCTGGAACCTGGAAAAAGACCTTTTCACACGATTATTCCAGCCTTTATCACCAAAGATGGAAAACCCTTTGTGAGTTTTGGACTGATGGGTGGGGCCGTCCAACCCCAGGGTCATGCACAAATTGTAGTGAACCTGATCGATTTTGGAATGAACCTGCAAGAGGCCGGGGATGCCCCGCGGATAAGGCATGCGGGGAGTTCACAACCCACAGGATCGAAGATGACCAACGGAGGGACACTGAACATGGAGAGCGGCTTTGACTATAAGACCATCCGGGAATTGCGTAAAAAAGGGCACCGCATTTCCTTTGGCGTTGGAATTTATGGAGGCTATCAGGCCATCGGCATCGATCTGGAAAATCGGGTGTATACAGGTGCTTCTGAGTCCCGAAAAGACGGACAGGCCGCGGGATACTAAACCCTGGGAATGGATCGTGATACTCAACAACTGTTTGCTTCTTTTCCGTTGAAAATGCCTTCACCGTCTACGGAATTATTTCCTACTTTTAGGCGAACCCAAACTTAAAACCCATTACCTATGAAGTCCATTTTCACGCTGCTTTTTCTCAGTGTTATCCTCCTCTCCTGTACACCAGAAAACAAGGAGATGGCCTATCAACCCATAGAATACAATCTCTTTTTCGGCGGCAACAAGGCGGGGTATTTTATAAGCGGGATGACGGAGGATGGCGCTTACCGGTATGAGATGGAATACAACGACCGGGGAAGAGGACCGCATTTGGAAGAAACCATTCGATTAAATAGTGAGGGGTTCCCGGAAAGTATCGAGATTCTGGGGCACAACTACCTGAAAGATACCGTGAGCGAAACCTTCGGGAGAACTGGAGATAAAGTACAGTGGAAAAGCACCTCTGAGCAGGGCAGCGCGACTTCGGAACCTCCCGCCTTTTATGTAGGGGCCAATAGCAGCTATGGAAATGCAGAACTATTGGTGCGGAAAATGCTGGCTTCCCCGGAGCAGTCTACTGCCATTTACCCCAGCGGCAAACTCCATATTTCGTCTGCTACACCGATGAGCATCGGGGATACCCTGAATTTGAAGCTTATCGAGGTTGTGGGTTATGGTTTTTCACCCACCTATTACTGGTTTGATACTGACAATCGCTTCTTTGCAGCTCCTTCCTCATGGCTTACGGCCATACGCACGGGATACGAATCCCTTTCAGAAGAGCTTCTGGCCCTTCAACTGACTCGTGAAAAGGCGTATTACGCCAAGACGGCTGCCGAACTCACCCAAACCCCTGCAGGGACTCTGGTCATTTCCAACGTGACTCTTTTTGATCCTAAGTCAGGGGACAACCTCAGCAATCGGCATGTTGTGGTAAAGGGCAATACTATAGAAGCCGTACTGAATGCACAGGCGGAACTCCCCGAAGGTGCGGAAGTGATCGATGGGACGGGAAAAACCCTGCTCCCGGGCCTTTTCGACATGCACACCCATTTGGGCCGCTCAGACGGAATCCTGAACCTCGCTGCCGGAGTAACCTCAGTGCGCGATCTGGCGAATTCTTTTGACCTGCCCGATATCCGAAATGAGTTTAATGAGAACTCCGTCATCGGACCGCGTATTTTAGTGATGAGTGGGTTTATCGATCAGGCAGGTCCTTATGCGGGGCCTATTGGTAAAATCATTTCCTCCCTGGAAGAAGGTCTGGAAGCGATCGACTTTTACAAAGAAAGGGGCTACCACCAGATTAAGCTCTATAGTTCCATAGATCCGGCCTGGGTAAAGCCACTGGCGGAAAAAGCCCATAGTCTTGGCCTTAGAGTGAGTGGGCATATTCCGGCCCACATGCTGGCCGGGCAGGCCGTAGCCGATGGGTATGACGAAATTCAACACATCAATATGATCGCCCTGAACTTTATGTCGGATACTATTGATACCCGTACCCCCTTAAGGTTTTCTATGATTGGGAAGCACGCCCATGAAATTGATGTGGAGGGCGCTGCCTTTCAAGACTTTGTGAAGCTCCTGAAATCGCGGAATACAGTGATCGACCCGACGGTTTCCATCTTCGAAGGTATGCTGACCACCAGGGCCGGGGAACCTGACCCCATGTTTGTCGAGATCCTGGATCGCCTCCCGGTGCAGGTGAGCCGAGGATTTTACTCCGGAGGTTTACCCATCCCCGAAGGGCAGGAAATGCAGTATAAAGAATCCTATGCCAGTCTGCTGGAGATGATCCGAGCCCTCCATGAGGCCGGGATTACCCTGGTCCCGGGAACAGACGCCATGTCTGGCTTCTCACTTCACAATGAACTGGAAAACTATGTGAAGGCCGGGATTTCCAATGCAGATGTGCTGAAGATGGCCACCATCACCTCTGCGGAAGTCTCAGGCTACGGGGAGCAACTCGGCTCCATAGAAGCGGGTAAATGGGCAGACCTGATCCTTATCGATGGGAACCCCCTGAATGATATCTCCGATATCCGGCGGGTAATACTCACCATAAAGGATGGTAAAATTTATACCTCAAAGGAATTATACGAGGCTATCGGCGTAAGACATTTTGAGTAAAAAGGTGTTTGTTTTATGAGTACATTCCCCCGCGCAAACGGATAGCTCAGGACGGCCTGAATACCTGTCCTCCGGATGGCGAATGGCAAAAGGAATCCCGCGAGGCTCCTTGTGCTTCCGAAAAAAAATTACATTAAAAAAGTTATATCCCGCAAGAAAGGATGATCGAAAACATAGAAAACATAGAGCTCCAATACCTGACGCTTGACGATTATACCGCCTTAAAGCAAACCATGATACAGGTATATTCCAATATTCCCAACGCTTATTGGAAAGAGGCCCATATCAAATCCCTCATCGATAAGTTTCCCGAGGGGCAGGTAGTGATCAAAATCAATGATGAACTGGCCGGGTGTGCCCTGTCCATAGTTGTCAATTACCAGGATTTTGACCAGCACCACACCTACAGGGAGATCACCGGGAACTACACCTTCAACACCCATAACAATAGCGGGAACGTCCTCTACGGTATTGACGTTTTTATCAAACCGGAATACCGGGGTTTGCGCCTGGGGCGAAGGCTCTACGATTATCGCAAGGAGTTGGCAGAGCGGCTCAACCTCAGGGGTATTGCCTTTGGAGGTCGTATTCCCAATTACCACAAGTACGCACACGAGCTTTCACCCAAGGAGTATATTGAAAAAGTGAAGCGGAAGGAGATTCAAGACCCTGTACTGAATTTTCAGATGTCCAATGACTTCCACCCGTCCAAAGTCCTCAAAGGCTATCTGGAAGGCGATGAAGCGTCCAATGAATACGCCGTCCTCCTCGAATGGGACAATATTTACTACGAAAAACCCTCGGTACAGGCGGCTACACAGAAAAAAATAATCCGCCTGGGGCTGATCCAGTGGCAAATGCGCTTGTATAAAGACCTGACCGAGCTCATGCAACAGGCCGAATATTTTATTGATGCCGTTTCGGCTTATCGTTCGGATTTTGCGCTATTTCCTGAATTCTTTAATGCGCCGCTCATGGCGGATGACAACCACCTCCCGGAATCCGAGGCCATCCGGGAACTCGCAAAATACACCCCCCAGATCGTTCAGAAATTCTCGGAATTGGCCATTTCCTATAACATTAACGTCATCACAGGAAGCATGCCGGAACTGCGGGACGAACTCCTTTATAATGTCGGGTATATCTGTAAGCGCGACGGGACTACAGAACGGTATGAAAAATTACACGTGACCCCGGACGAGGCCAAGGTCTGGGGTATGCAGGGAGGTAATGAACTGCGCACTTATGAAACGGATTGCGGGAAAATCGGGGTTTTAATCTGTTATGACTCCGAATTTCCGGAACTCAGCAGACTGCTGGCCGATGAAGGCATGGACATCCTTTTTATTCCCTTCCTGACCGACACCCAAAACGGGTATTCCAGGGTACGGCATTGTGCACAGGCCCGGGCTATTGAAAATGAGTGCTATGTGGCCATCGCAGGCAGTGTCGGTAACCTGCCCAAAGTCCATAATATGGATATACAGTTTGCCCAGTCCATGGTCTTTACCCCATGCGATTTTTCATTCCCCGCCAATGGCATAAAAGCAGAAGCCACGACGAACACAGAGATGATTCTTATCGCCGATCTTGACATCGACTTGCTGCGGGAGCTCAATCAATTTGGAAGCGTGCGTAACCTGAAAGACCGAAGGAAGGATATTTTTAATTTAAGTAAGGTCAATTCAAAAAGTACTTAAAAGTCAATTGCTCCAGAGGGTTTTCAAGGGCTGCCCTTCTTTTGCTGGAAAACTGGATTTCGAGGGTGGGCTCAAGGCCATTCACCGATTGATTTTGTCGTACACCGTGAAGCAAAACTCAATGTGAGTATCCGAATTCGATGTTCTTCTAAAAAAAGCAGGTCAACGGACTTTCGCCCCAGGGTATTGCCATTTTTCCAATTAACTCCCGTATTTTTGAAGGAGAACCTCTATGAAAATTAACATGTCTGAAAATAATTCCTGCATCAGGAGCAGTTTCCTGTGCAGCCTGTGTTTGGTGCTCTTCCTATCCACACCCCTGGCCTATGGTCAAATTGGCGAGGTCATACAGGAAAACAAAATGATTGTCGGCTCTGCCAGGGCTACCACATTGGAGCTTCCCTTTATTGAATACGCTGAGGTAACAGACATGCCTCCCTATTACACGCTTTGGTATTGGGATGACACGACTTCGGACCGGAAGGTCAGGTCCCTGGAATTTCACGCTACCGATCTCGAACTCGATTATTTATACAACGTCTTAAAAGAGGGATTTGACGTCAGTATGCAGCGAATAGAAATAGGCGAATCCCGTCTGGTTACCCGCCGTCCTTTGCGACCCGGACAACCCTTGAAAATTAATATTTACTACGAAGATGATTCCGTCGGCACCCTTTATCTTAAACAGGAAGCCCTCGAAACCCTTCTCGGGAATACCCGTAATCCGGTTCATTCAAAAGCTGATCTGGCAGGGACCATCATCGAATAAGTCCCGATCACTTCCCCGTCCAACCTGGTGGCCTCCACAAATTTTATCCTATTTGGAGTTCATTATCGCATTCTCCTGGTGAACTCCTTAAAATCCGTTTAGCGATATCTGTTATTAATTCCCTACCTTGATTTTTGTACTCTTCAAAACAAGGTCATGGCGGAAGCGAATCGGAATAAATGGGTGGTTCTCGCCTTACTGACCCTGGTGTATACCTTCAGTTTTATTGACCGCCAACTACTGGTAATCCTGGCCGAACCTGTAAAGGCAGACCTCGACCTGAGCGATACCCAACTCGGGCTCTTAACCGGCCTGGCTTTTGCCGCCCTGTACGTTACTCTGGGCCTTCCCATAGCACGTCTGGCAGACAAAGGCAATCGTAAAAATGTGGTGAGTGCCAGCCTGGCCATCTGGTCTGCGATGACCGTTCTCTCCGGAATGGTCACCAGTTTTACCCAGATGCTTTTGGCACGAATCGGGGTAGGAATTGGGGAGGCGGGTGGCAGTCCTCCCTCCCACTCCATTATCTCCGATTACTTCCTGCCTGAAAAGCGGGCAACCGCCCTCTCGATTTATTCCGTGGGAATCTATATTGGGATTTTCCTGGGCTTTACCATCGGGGGCGTCCTGGCACAGAATTACGGCTGGCGCGTTGCATTTTATGCCGTCGGGATTCCCGGCATCCTGCTGGCCGCCGTAATCTATTATTTTATCAAAGAACCCGTAAAGGGCAGGTATGATCCACAAGGCGTCAGCCGTGAAATCCCCACACTTTCTAACGTGATCAAAACCTTGCTGGGTAAAAAAACGTTTATTTTCATCGCCCTGGGCTCCGGTTTTATCGCTTTCGGATCCTATGGGGCCGGGAATTTCCTTCCTTCCTTCCTCCAGCGTGTACACGGGGTGGAAGTTTCCAAAGCGGGATATCTGCTGGGTGTCGCCTTCGGAATAGGTGGCGGCATAGGTACATTTCTGGGAGGCTTCCTCGCCGACCGGCTCAGGATCTCGGATATGCGATGGTATATCTGGCTTCCAATGGTAGCGGCTATTATAGCCCTGATTCCCTTTGCCGTGTACGTGTTTTCACCCCAACTCAATGTAGTGGTTACTATGGTATTCCTGGTCTCGGCCTTATTGGGGATTTACCTTGGGCCTGCCATCGCAGTGAGTCACAGCCTTGTGAGTGCCAAAATGCGTGCTTTTACTTCGGCAGTGTTGTTTTTAATCCTCAATATAATAGGCCTGGGTTTTGGCCCCTTAACTATAGGATTTGTAAGCGATATGCTACAGCCTGAATACGGAGATTTAAGTCTTCGGTGGGCCTTTTGTTGCATCTTTTTATCCCAGTTTCTCGCCATCCTCTTCTTCGCACTGGCCTCCAGAACCTATCTCAGGGAATTAAAAGAGACCCTGCGGTAAATGGTTTCGGGCTTCACTTCTTTTCAATACACAATTAGTTAAGAAGATCGCTTTGCCAGTAAAGTACGGCAAGATTCACGGGCCCTTCCCGGCGGCGACAAGGACTTCGGGGGAAGTACAGAAATGAGCCTCGGAGGCGGCATAGGCGGTAGCGCTGGCTGCCGATTCGGCCTCGTGAATCGCAGCAAGGGCTTTCTGCAGATAGTTCTGCATGCCCGCCAGGCTGCGCGATGCATAGGCCCGTTTTGAATATCCGAAAGCCCGGTCAGCCAGATCTTTGACCTTTTCCGCACTTCCTGCCGCACTGGAAAGGTACCGGTCTATCTCGGCTGCCCCGCAGTTTTCAGCCCGTTTTCGGGCTTCTGCCGTTTTGGCTACCGCCCGGTAGGCGGCTGCCAGGATTTCACCAGAGTAAATCTGGGCCTTTCGGGTATTGGAACGCGCAGTGCGGTATTGCCTGGTCCGGTCCACGGCACTGACAAAAACTTCCAGGGTGTCTGAGAGTTGCAGTACTTCAATTGCTGTACTACGGACATTCTCGATATCCCTTTTTATCAGTTCACATTGACCCGAGGCAGATAGTGGAATCAACAGGATAAAGCAAATCAGGCACTGGCCCAACTGCGAAAGAGTTATTGGTTTCATGTTTCGAAGTGTTCTCTTCTGGACTTCAAGAAACCAAATTTCAGACACTATTTCAAATTACACAGGATGAAATGTTCAATAAAAAGACCAGGTGCACCCGATGACACATTGTATTTTTTTTAGTACACTTGAGGGATTGTAAACACTTGTTATCATGAAAGCAGTATTGAGTCTTGTACTTGTCCTGGGATCCCTAACGACATTTGCACAGGAGGATCAATGGACCCCGGAGGAAATTATAGGCACCGTATACGTCAACAGTCCTGAATTCTCCCGGGATGGGCAGAAAGTGGTCTGGATGCAGCGCAAAGGCATGGAGAAAGAGGACAAATTCGTAAACCACCTCTACCTGGCCAGGCTTGACCATGATGTGGATACACTTAAAGTGGTGCAGCTCACCCGATCCAAAGAAAGCGAATCGAACCCTGTTTTCAGTGCCGATGGGGAAAGCCTGTACTTCAGTTCAACCCGTAAAAAGGGTAAAACACTTTGGAAACTGAATCTCCAGGGTGGGGAGGCCGAAGAAGTTAAAAAATTCGATAACGCTTTCAGCTCCCTTTCCCGATTAGGAGACAGTGCCCTGGTGTTTATTGGGGAAGAAGGGAAAACCTTTTACGATATCACCTATGAAAAAGACGACACAAAAATTGTCGAAGATACTGCCCACTGGAACCCGCGCCGGCTTTTTACCCTCGAGCTGAAAACCAAAAAAATTAAGCGCCTTACGGAAAATAAATATCGCATTTCCAGCTATGCCGTATCCGAAGATGGCCACTACCTCATTTATCAGGAAATCACTTCCCCGGATTATGCTACCGACGGCAACCCCAAACCCAATTACGTCCTTCTAAACCTGAAGGCAGGTTCATCCCTGCCCATCCTCAAAGGACTCCAGAACCCGGGGGGCTACAGCTTTACCCCGGACGGCAAGGGATTCTATTTTTCTGCTGAAACCTCATCTGATCCACAGTGGAATGGCGCCGGTATCCGCGAGTTGTATTACTTTGATTTTATGACAAAAGACCACGTAAAAGTCCCCCTGGACTGGGAAAACGGCCTCTCGGGATCCTATTACCTCAACGGTTCTGATGTGCTGGCTCAACTTGCGAATGGCCCCCTTCAGAAATTGCGCTACTACCAAAAAGAGGGCAAGGGATGGAACTGGAAGGATTTTGAACTGGGGGAACTGGAAGGGCACGTAAATGTTTTGGCTTTTAACCATAAAACAGATAAGGTCATTTACAGGCATTCCACCGCTGCAAAATTACCGGAGTACAAACTGGCTAAATTACAAGTAAACCGAAAGAATGTTGCGCTGGAAAACCCGGCGACCCTGACATCGCTCAATAACAAACTCAAAAAGAAACCTGTTGCAAAATCCGAAATCATCTACTGGACCGGGGCGAATGAGGAAGAAGTCAACGGTATTCTATACTATCCAAAGAATTATGTAGCAGGCAAGACCTACCCCCTTGTCCTGAGCATACACGGGGGCCCCACAGGGGTGGATCAGGACGAGTGGTCCGAGCGGTGGTCTACCTATCCGCAAATCTTTACGGACATGGGTGCCTTCGTACTAAAACCGAACTACCACGGATCCGGGAATCACAGCCTCGCCTTTATCGAATCCATAAAAAACGGAAAGTATTACTCCCTGGAAGAGGTAGACCTTTACAACGGGATACAGCACCTGAAAAATGAGGGATTGATAGACATGGATAAACTCGGGATTATGGGTTGGTCCAATGGAGCGATCCTCACCACATGGATGACCCTGAAATACCCGGATATGTTTAAAGTGGCCGCTGCAGGAGCGGGGGATATCAACTGGACTTCAGACTACGGGACCTGCCGGTTTGGGGTCACTTTCGACCAGAGTTACTTCGGGGGGGCACCCTGGGATGACACCAACGGAAAACACTACAATGAATGGTACATTGAGAACTCCCCTCTCTTTGAGATCGAAAAAATAAAAACCCCCACCATTATCTTTCACGGCAGCGAGGACCGCGCCGTTCCAAGGGATCAGGGATGGGAGTATTACAGAGGCCTGCAACAGGTAGGACAGGCTCCTGTTAAATTCCTCTGGTTTCCAGGACAGCCTCATGGATTGCAAAAAATCACCCATCAACTCCGGAAAATGAAAGAAGAGCTGGACTGGTTTAACACCTACCTGTTTAAGGATAAAAAACCGGAGAACGAAGCTTTTAAAAAGGACAGTCCGTTGGCTGCATTGGTGACCATGCAAAAAAACCTCTCGGAAGACGGGTTGATCGGGAGCCTGCAAAATGGGGTCCTGCTGCCGCCCACGGTATCCATGGGAAAAGACACCATCGCCATAGGAACCCATGAGGTCACCCAGGCGCAGTACCACGCTTTCACCGGGAACTCCTTTGATCGCCTCTATGCCAATTCCCCGATTACCGGGTTGGACGCATCTGAAATCAAGGCCTATCTCGACTGGCTGAATGAAAAAACCGGTGCAACCTATCGGCTGCCAAATGCCAAAGAGGCAAAAAACCTGCATAAAAAAGCCCGGGAATCCTACAAAGAACAGAACAACCTGAACCACTGGGCCGGGTATGAGCTCACGGCCCTGGACGTCCCGGAACTTCAGGAAAAACTGCAGGAGATCCGTACGCCCCTTATCCGCAATGCGGGGCTGCATCCCATGTTGAAATTAAAAAAAGAGGTGATGGTGTACGACCTGGGAGGAAATGCAGCAGAGTACTATCAAACCCGCTCCGGGCTGAAGACATATGACTATAGCGCTTACGATTTCGTGGACCCTGCAAACGAGGAGGTTACCAGTACCCCGGAACATACCGGGTTTCGGGTGGTAAAGGAATAACCTCTTATCTTAGGGGGAAATTTCAAATGTATTTTCGTGTCGAAACCGCCCAGTTATCCTTCTAAAGTTTTTCTCAACGGAGAAATCCTTAACGCCGCCGACGCTAAAATATCGGTCTTTGACCGGGGGTTTATTTTCGGGGATGGCATCTACGAGGTAATGGCCCGTATCGGGGGGCGCTTTTTCTACAGGGAAGCACACCTGGACCGCCTGAGGACCTGCCTGGAGAAAATTGATATTTCTTTTGACTTGGATACCCTAGAGCCCGAAATACCCAGGCTACTAAAACTCTCAGGCCTTGAAACCGCAGATTGCCTTCTGTATATTCAGGTCACCCGGGGGATCGCACCACGGCAGCACTCTTATCCCAAAGATATTCAACCTACTGTAATGATGTACGCCTGGGCGAAGACCCTGCCGGACATCAATGAAACCCCAGCCTCGGTAGTGCTGCAAAAAGACTTTCGATGGTCCCGCTGTGATATCAAAATGACCTCCCTTTTGGGTAATGTGATGGCCAACGAGTTCGCCATGGCCCACGACTGTTATGAAACGGTCTTTGAGCGGGACGGCATCCTTACGGAGGCCTCACATTCGAACGTGTTTTTTGTAAAAAATAAGGTTGTTTATACCCATCCGGCAGATTACTTTATCCTCGATGGAATCACGCGCCAGGTGGTATTGGAACTATGTGAAAAACTCGGGATCGACGTCCGGCTGGAAGGCCTCCCGGTAAAGGATATCCCAAAAGTGGACGAGGCTTTTTTAACCGGAACCAGCACGCAGATTCTGGCGATCCGAAACATCGATAATCATGTGATCTCGGGAGGTCAGGTGGGTCCGGTCACCCGGAAGTTGCAAGAGGCCTTCCGGGAACTTAAAAACTCTGGAACCTGACTCCACGTTTAAGGGCGCCAAACCTGACGAGCAGTTTATCCCGAAATTAAAAGCCCGTCAAAACCCCCACAACGATACCTGTGGCGGCTACAACAAACAACAAGAGCAGGGGCTTCCATATAAAACGAACCCATTTGTTAAATGGAATCCCGGCCACTGCAATGATCGCCATTAACGCCCCGTTGGTAGGTACTATAAAATCCATGGTTACGGCCCCATACTGATAAGCGAGTACACAAACCTGCCTTGAGACCCCGACAAGGTCAGCCAAAGGAGTTAAAATTGGCATGGTCAGCAAAGCCTGCCCGGAATAGCTCGATACGGGAAAGTGCAACACGGCCTGGGCCAGCATCATTCCCAGGGCAGAAACGCTGGGTGGCAGGCTTTCTATAGGGGTAAAAAGCCCAAATACAATACTATCCAGGATTTGCCCTTTCTCCAAAAGAAGCGGGATGGCACTGGCCATACCCATTATGACAGCGGCAAAGGTCATTTCCTTCATACCTTCTACGTACATCAAACCTGTACGGTCTATCCCCATCTTACCAATGAGCCCTGAAATGATTCCGAGGGCGAAAAAACAGGCTGAAATCTCATTGAAACCCCAATCCAGTGACACCAGTCCGTAGGTGACTACGGCAAAGGTCAGGCAGAGCAGTACCAGGATTAACGCCATGCGCCAGGTCAGGCTGTTACCCTGAGTCTCCATGGGCACTGCCGGAATCCGGTTTTTGTTGGCATAACGCCACAGATAGACGATCCAAAGGACAAGGGCTATTCCAAAAATAACCATGCGATATCCGCTACCTGAAAGCAAGGGCAGTTGCGCTTCCTTTTGAGCAATAACCACTGCAAAAGGATTCATCGGACTGAAAGCGGACCCCAAAACAGCGGCCCCATAGCTACTACCCAGGGCTACAAACGAATTGAAGCCCATGGACCGGCAAAACAGGATCAGGATGGGAGCCAGGGCAATGATCTCCTCCTGCAGCCCTATGGTGGCTCCCGCGGCTGCAAAAAGTACAGATAAAATCACAATAGCCAGTGATTCCTTTCCCTTTAGCCGGTCTACAAGGACTTGTAAACCCTGTCCCAGGGCCCCGGTTTTTTCGATGACATAAAAACTTCCGCCCATCAGAAGAATGAGCACAATGAGGTCTGCCCTGCTCGCCAGACCCTGGGGGATTGCCAGCATCAAATCAAAAAAACTGAGGGATTCCAGCGAAATTTCCTTAAAGGACCCCCCGATGACCGTAGTTTGTCCGCTTTCGACATCCGTTACCCGCTCGTATGAGCCCTGTGGGATGATATAAGTCAGGATCCAGGATAAAATAATCACCCCGAGCAGGATGACAAAGGCGTTGGGAAATCTCTTCATAAAAAGCATGGGTTTACCGGTGTCCGAGGCACCGGGGTTGCTCCGTGTACTGTCCGAGTCCTAAATGTACTGTTTTTTGGGATGTCTGTAATTCGAAACCACCCAGGCGAAATTGCCATAGCGTACCGGGATGTGCATGCAATGGATTAAGGCGGCAATAATGGGTTAAGCCGACAATACGCAGAGGTGGCCGGGAGTCCGGAATTTATTCCTTATACACGTTTAGACAGGATACGTCCAAAGGCTGCTCCGGATGATCCATAAAACGCACGATCACCTGGTCTTTACAATCCTGGTTCCCGCCCCCGTGTCCTCCCTCGTCTAAGATGAGTAAAGTACCCTGGCTCAGTCGCTCCTGAAACAGCCTTCCGTTCTCGGGCGGGGTTACCGGATCATAGCGATTGACAAAGATGAGGGAAGGGATGTCTGAATCCTGAAAATGACGTTCCCCGAGGGGCATATGCCCGGAATGCCAGTCCATACCCGCCTGATAGAAAGCATCGAAAAAACCGAGTTCAACAGGGACCAGGGGGTGCTGCTGATAAGCCTCCCCGATCTTTTCGGCGGTATTCGCAGGGTTGAAATTCTCGTATTTCTCTACGGATAACAACATGGTAAGGTTTAAGCCGCCGGTAAGGCGATACTCAAAATCGAGGACCTCCTGAAGCACCTCGCCCGACCCATTGAGAAAAGCGTGAATGAGTTCCGGGGCTTTCTCGCGGGAATTGGCCTGATATAACAAGCGACGGATAAGATACACTCCGTCCTGAGCATTGATCACAAAAGGAATGGAATCCCTCAGGGTCACTTCCAGGGGGGATTCCCCCAGGCGGGCAATGGCCTTAAAATAATCCGCTTTAAGCTCCGGGTACTCCGCATTACACTCAGGGGTATTGGCACAATACTCAAATATTCTTGAAAGGGAAAGGGAATAACTATCCAGGCGATTCAGTAGAAAATCTCCGCTTAGAGGCGCGGGTGAATCGAGCACCGAGGTGTGAACCATCTCCGGGAAAAAATCCTGAACCACCCGGGCCAGGCGCGTCCCGTAGGACCCTCCAAAGAGATTGTATTTGGCATATCCCAAATGTTTAAAGAGCATCCCAACATCCCGGGCGCTCTGCCGGGTATTATAGTGGGCGGGTTCTATCTGGCCCTCCTCGCATTTGAGCCTGTATTCTGAGATCATTTTCCGGGTCAGTGCCAGCTCTATTTCAGGGTCGGCGTCCGTAGCGAGGATATCAAAGGAATCGAAAGACATATCCGGAAGGGCCGAGGACAAGCCGATCCCCCGCTGATCGAACAGGATAACATCGCGGTCCTGCCGGAAAGGATGTTCTATAAGGTATCCCAGAAGCCCCTCGTCAAGGGTTTCCCCACCCGGTCCTCCGGAAAAAAAGATCAACGGATAAGCCCCCTCAACAGGTTCTTTCGCCTTCATCACGGCATAGGCAATATGGATCTGCCTGCCGTTGGGTTCATCGTGGTTTTCGGGAACCTGTAAAACCCCCGTGGTCAGTGCTTTGTTTTGTGTCAGCCAATCGGGAAGGGTGTTTTCCTGTACAATTTGGGCGTGGGTGGTATCCGTAGTCCCAAAAAAGCAGAGGAGTACGATAAAAAAGAAGAACCTGTACATCGGGTGCATCTTAAAGGTTGGTATACATTAAAGACGATCTTTGGGGTAATTCGTTACAGTTATAATACTGAAGATTATGGGAGAAAGAGCCCTGAAATCGAGTTGTGGGAAAGGCGCGTGTTTAAGAAATCGTTCCGCAGGTAAATTTCAGGTCTCTGAACTAATTTGAAGCCGGGTGGGTGGGTACGCCTCCCGGGTTTAAAAGTCCTTCCTATACCAACAAATCGGCAACTTCAGCCCAGCTATCAGCCCTTTCATAGCCCGTGGTATGGATATTATGGGGGGAGGTGAAAAGTATGCTCCGTCCTTGAAACGTTTCCAGGTTATGGCTCCGGTCATCGATAAGCACATCGCCCCTAAGGATGTGTTTGTCCCCCAGAAGAATGCGATTTCTCCAATGGATAAAGGGGAAGTGTTCATCGAGCCACTGGTGTTTTTCAATAAGCGAATTGGGGAATTGCATGGCGGCTGAAGCGATATAGACCTGGTACTTGTCAGCCAGCTCCCGAAGGACTTCCTGACTCCCTGCAATGGGGTCGAGATTGCGAAAAAAACCGGGTTCGAAATAATGCTCCCATATGCGCTCCCGATGTTCAGGGACTTGTTGCCAAACCTCCCCGCCCATACATTGCTCTTTGGTCAGGGATGCCCCGAATCTGCTATTATACCGGCTGATATGAGCCCCGTAGGTGTCCGCTAACACCTCATCCATGTCTACAAATAACGTCATTGCTCTTTTTAAACGAAGTACTTAAAAAAGAAGCTGAATATCAAATGATACCTCGTTAAGCATTAGCCAAAAATGCCTGTTCCCTCTCCTTTTCGCCCGAAACCGGAACCACTTCTATTTTTGGACCTTGAGATTAGCAGTGTCATATCCTACCTTGTTGAGCATGTAATAATTACCTATCTTAACCCCTTCAATCAGCAAATTCAACCTAATCCTATCCAATGAAAAAAATTTTTATTGTCTTTACTGTATTCGCATTATTTTCCTGCTCAGATGACGACGGCGGTACGGAGACCAATCCCAACAGCGATCTGGTCGTAGGAACCTGGAACCTGACGGAACTGACCATTTCCCCGGCTCAGGATATCAACCAGGACGGGACCCCAACTACCAATGTACTCTCGGAAATAGACTGCTCGATTACCGGGAGGATTACAATAAACGACAACAATACCTGGGCTTTTACCGGAAACGACCTGGTGATTACCACCATTACGGGGGGGCTGTTTATTTTCCAGTGTTCCGAAAATACCCGAAACGAGGGCGGCAACTGGGATATTGAAGGGAACATCCTTCGTCTGGCAGACGGGACCGGTGCCATTACCTTCTTTACTTTCAGTAGTTCGCAGGAAACCCTTACCAATACTATCGGGGATGTTCTCCCGGGGTTACAGGCAGAGGTTTATACCAAACAGTAATCCAGTTCAATCATATAGCACCGGGGTTATCTTCGATTTATTTAAAGCTGAAATTATATGAAGCCCATGCGGAAAATTCTGCGAGCTCAAATTGGAAATCAAAGCTGTACCTGCAGGGTCGTGTAAAAAGTCCTGGGCTCAGCGGGGATAATTCCCGGGCCCGGATAGCCGGTAGCACGCCTGGTGAAATAGGAATTGTCAAGCAGGTTATTGATCCCGGCTTCAAGTCTGAACTTCCCGAGCGTGTAGGACAAAGAAAGATCCATGATATCATAGGCCGGAATGCTTCCTTCAATCCCCCTTTGATTGTCGTCCGGGTCCTGAGGGGCGTTGGTCGCATCTGTGAATTGTTCGGATAAATAGGTATACTGAAGGCTTCCCAAAAGGTTACCGTAACCAAACCTCAGACCGGTTTTAAGATTCACAAGGGGAATAAACTCGACTTGGTTGCCCTCTACGTTATTCTGTTCCGACCTGGTGTATTCAGATTGGGTAAGTGCCAGGTTGATAAAGTAGTTTAACCGGAATTTTTCGGCTCCCCGAAAGGCAATTTCAGCGAGATCCAAATCTGTAAACCCCTCGAGGCCATAAATGAATGCTGTGCCTATATTGCCGCGGAAACGGACGACCCTGCCGGTTTCAATTTCCTCCCCGTTGGCATTAATCCGGGTTTCGTTCCGAAGCACTTCTCCCAGGCGGTCATCGTAGAGCAAAGCAAAGGCACTAACGTCATAGGTAAGCATTTCCGACACCGTACCCCTTATACCGAGATCTGCCGTAAATCCATTTTCATCCGAGATATCCGGGTCTATCTGGAAGGATGGATTCACTACGCGGATGTCGTTAAAGGTCACCGACCGGTAGTTCTGGGAAATATTTCCATAGACTTCTGCCCCCCGCCCTATTCTATAAGTGCTACCCACTCCGAGAAGTAAGAAACTTCGCTCAAATTTCCGATTGTCCTCCACTTCCTCGTTAAGCAGGGGATTCCCAGCAAGGTCAAGCACGATATTACGGTAACTACCCTCGCTTTGTGTCCGGATAAATTCATAACGGAATCCCGGGGTGATGGAAAATCGGTCGGAAAGGTTAAATATATTCTCCCCGAAAAAAGCCAGGTTCAGGTTCGGGAATTCAAACTGAGACTGCCTTTCGTAATTGGGGAAGCTCTCTGTGGCAAAGGTAAAATCCGCATTCTCCCCCGCGCTGCCGGGACCCTGTTGCTGGAAATTATCGGTCTGGTAATACTTCATGCCCAGGAGCAAAACCGCATCTGTTTCCCGCAGATTGTAACGGGTAAGTACCCGGGCCTCTGCAGCGATATTGTTGAATTCATCCACAAGCAATTCCCGGGGCGCCTCCGGATCGTCCGGTTGGGAGACCCTGTTGGTGCGAAAACCCAGGGCATTCCTTTCGGCGTTCAGGGAGGACACGTAGAGGCTGAAATCCGTCTTATCCGAAAAGCGGTGTTCCAGTCGGACGGTAAAGAGTTTCCAGTCTACCTCAAACCAGTTCCGCGCCCGGTTGCTAAAGGTAGGGTCCTCATAAAACTGTGCATCCGTGAGCCCTCCGGGCTGCTGGGCGAGGTAATTCAGGAAGGTTCCTTCAAAAGTCAACCGTGTCTTTTCCGAGACCTGGTAATTGAACTGCCCGAAAAAATTGCGGCTGGAAAAGTCTGAATTGGGTCGAAAACCACTGCCTTGCTTATAATTAAAATACGTGTAGTAACTCAATTTACCAAGGGTTCCCGAAAGGCTGTTAAAACTGCTAAAAAAGTCAAATGACCCCAGGGTTTGACGCGAGACCAGGCCCACCTTTTTATCGGGATCGGGTTTCCGGAAACTAAAGTCGACCAATCCCCCGAACTGCGGCCCATACTGCAAAGAAGCAGCCCCCCGTACTACCTGGATCCGTTCAAGCGCCTCTGCCGGGGGGGTATAGTAGCTCTCTGGATAACCAAGGGCATCTGCACTGATATCATACCCGTTCTGTCGGACATTAAAGTTGGCCGTCCGGTTGGGGTCCAATCCCCGGCCGCCAATATTGAGTTGCAGGCCCCCGTCTCCATAATCGAAAATGTTCAGCCCGACCACCTGGTTATAGATTTGCCTGGGATTGTTGGCCGCGAGATTCCCCGTAAGGTTGTCCAAAAGTACAACCTCACTTTTCTTCCCGGCAAAAATGGCAGTACCTTCTACCTTTTGAAGGCGTTCCAGGGCAAAGCGCTGCTCCCGCTGCTCCAGCAATACCACCTCCGAAAGCTCCATATTCAAGGGTTGCAGAACAATTTGCACCTCTCGGTTCTGAGCCAGGCCCACCTCCTCTTCATATACCTGGAATTCATACGCAAAAGCAACCAGTGTATACGTTTTGGGAGGTAACTCTTTAAATTCAAATAATCCATCAGGCCCGGTAACAAACCTCAACCCGGGGCCTTTGATGTAAACTTCGGCCCCTCCCAAAGGGTTACCCTGGTCTGAGGTGACCTTTCCCTTCAGAGTGACCTGGGCCGCAGCAGGTGTAAAAAAAAGCAATAAGACGAGTAATCTAAAGTCCTTTAATTTCATCCTCAAATGGTAAAATCCATGTTTTATGGCGAAACGATTCCCTTTCCTCCGCCAGGTTGACATCAGGGTCGATATACGGTTTGCTCAAGCGGCCGTTCAGGGCGACGGAGCATTGAACATAAACCTGCACATCCCGCTTCCCGGTGGTTTCAAAATGCCTTCTCAAAAAATGGGCGTATTCCAGGATAAAGTCGGGCTGGAAACTCATTTGTTTCTCTTGCAGGGGTGTTAAAAAATCACTATTATCCACATAGAACCAACGTCCTGTTTCTCCCTCGACGATTCGAAACTGGGCGTAACCCGCTTTTTCCATCAACATGACCCGCCACGAAAACCGGTAGCCCTCCTCGGTCCAGAAAAGCTCCCCCGGATACAGCACATACCGCCATGGGAAGAGCAGTTGGAAGGCAAAAAAAAGGCCAAGGAACCCGAGCTTCAGGCGGGAGGCCACCTTGCTGCTTACACGAAGTACGGCCCAATTGTCAAAAACGCCCGCGTCGATGCGCAGGAGCCTGCTGAAAAACCCCAGGATCCGATAGTGTACCCGGGGCTCAAAAAAAACCAGGGTCCCCACGATCATGATATAGGGGAACATCCCGATGGGGAACAGTACCCGTGTGAGGGTGTGGAATACCACCACCAGGGCAAAGGCAACCCAGCGCGTGGGCCTGTACAACAACAGGAAGGGAATCACCAGATCGTACAGTGCCCCGCCCCAGCTAAAGGCGTAATGCACCCATTCCCGGCCCATGAGCGGCCCGATCAGCGGGACGTCGAATTTGGAGGGCAGCCAGATCTTCAAGGGCATGGCGTGCACCAGCCAGTCCGAATTGAGCTTGGCCAGGCCGGCATAGACATAGACGATCCCCAGCAGCAGCCGCAGGCTGTCGACAGTCCATTTGGGGACGAACTGAAACCGCTTATCCGCATCCTTCCAGGCATCCACCGAAAAATAGGTCCCGGCCGGGAGGAAAATCATCAGGAAGGAGAGGATACTGATAAAATAATAGTGGTTCAGGTAGGTGGTCTTGTCCATCAATTCGATGTAGGTAAATGAGAGGAAGAAAACCACCATGCTCAGCCTATACCTGTATCCCAAAGCGACCATCAGTGCAGACAGTCCACACACCCCAAAAAGCAAGTAGGTCCAAACCCCCAAAGGCCGGACCCACTCAAATCCATAATACGAAAAATGGAACTCAGGTTCCAAATACAACTTTTCAATCCAACCGTATGCCCAAAACCGAATGATACTGATCAGCATCATCAATCCAAAAAAGATGCGAAAGACCGCCAAAGGGGCGGTCTCTGTACTTCGGTTCAGGTATGTCTTTATGGCTGGAATCATTTAGTCGCCATCGGCGTCCACAAAATCGATGGCAATGCTCATGGCGGAGACCATATCTACTTTCATCAAGGGTACCACCCGTTGTACTTCATCATAGGCCAGCAACATGTCCGTGGGCGGGTTGTTTTCTTCGATCTCGGTTTTAAAGGCCTGCAGGGATCTCACCATGTCGCGGGCCATGTTAAGCTGACTATTGATCACCTCATCCAGGGCTTCACCTCCCTTTACGGTATTCAATGCCCTGAGGTAAGAGGCGAGACTTTCACCTGTCCCTGAACCATCAATGGCTTTACCATTAAAAAAATCCTGAACGGCCTGGAGGCCCTGTAGGAAAAGGTCATTGCCTATGCCGGGGAGGTAATAGGCCTCCAGGGTGTTGGGCGCCGGGGTACCGGTGAAAACCCCCAGCGGTATGCCCATCTTGCCTGCACGGAGGAATTTTTCGTAGTAAAATATATAATCATTCACAAATCGGTCCACGGAAGCCGTGGAGGAGGCCCCGTCATTGGCCACAAAGATATCCCGGTACTCCCTTACCCATGCATCGGCTACCCTTTGCACACGGGTTTCGATATCTGTCAGGACATCCTCAAAATAGTCAAAATACCGCGGGCCCGAGGTACCGTCGGTGTAGGCCATAAGGATGGCCTCCTCCGTATCCCCGAGGCCGTTGAGAAGGAAATCCAGGGCCGGAAAGCCCTTGGCGTCCCTATTGGAGGGCAGGTCGAGGTCATACGATCCGGATGCGGCATTTTGTTCCAGCAGGTCTGTATCCGTGGGATAGGTATTGACGTTCAGGCGGAGTCCCTCCTGCTCGGCAGGGCCGATTTCGTACATGGATATCCACTGCCAGCGCTTGTAGCTCTCCAACCAGGCAGCCCTCAGGTTCTCCAGGGATGTGGCATCCGGCTGCCCCCTGAAGGTGTCAAAAGCCGCGTTCACGTCAGCGAAATCGTCGAGGAAGCCGACATAGGACGGTATAATGATAAAATCTGCCCAATGTGCCAACATGGCGCCCCGGTCGAATTCAACCGCGCCGCCACCACCGCCGTTCCCACCCCCATCGGGTATTTCAGGCCTCATCTCGTCATCCGAACTGTCCCCGCTACAACCTGCTACGGTAAATCCGAGAACCACTACTATTAGGTACAAAAATTGCTTCATGTGTATCCTTATTTTACTAATATTAACTTCCTGCCTCAGCTACTGTAAAATCAAACCGATCTGCAATCTGATCTGATAAACTATCCAGGGTAGCCGGGGAAACATCCCAAAGTCCATTGGGCCCGTCATCCAATAAATCGGTTATAAGCGAATCTGCTTCGGCCTTGGTAAAATAGGGGTCCTGAGACCCGGGCTTCCTTGTGAATTGCAGGCTGTAAATAAAACCGTATCCTTCGGAAAGGTCGTGGAAGGCAGCCCCGAAGTCCGGGGTAGGTTGTTCAAGAACCAGTTTGGCTTGTTGCAGGTAATAAACGGCCCGAATTCCTATAATTTCAGAGATCAGCCGACGCAAAAGTTCAGCCTGCTGATCCCGGACTTCGTAGTCTCCCGCCACGATTGCGGCCCGTCCGAGCTTAAAGGCCTGGAAAATTTCATCGGTGATGCCGGCAAAATCGGGATCTCCTTCTACCCGCCCGATATACTTGTTGAGGAAACTATCATCCAGACCGATAGTAGGCCTGGGGTCTGCGAGGTCCTCAGCCGTCCCGAAAGCATACCCATAGGCCTCATCCCAGTCGTGCTCCATGGCCGTATAATTCTTGTCTCCCTCCATAACACCATTGTCATTGTCGATACGCTGGCTGCCAGCATCGATAAAATCAGTACTGACATAGTTGTTCAGGATTTGGTCTACCATTAAAGCACCTATTAAAGACTTGTTGAACAATTGATTCATCTCCAGCCCCCGACCATCTACATAACGCGTAGCCGATCCATCGGCGATCTGACCGGCCGCGCCCGGCGAAGCCGCCGCATTCCAGTTCGGAAATACCTCATTTACCTGAATGCCGATCCAGGTGTCGAAATCTGCACGAATCAGGGCCTGGTCTGTTGCGTTCCCGGAAAAAAAATCAAAAGAGGCCGCTGTCTTGCCCCGAACATTTTTGTCGGAGGCATTCAGGGCAGGATTCGAAAAATTATCTGCGCCTTCCGAATGTGCAAACATGGCATCCAGAGCATCGGCCGTTGTAGTTTCAACCATCATGGCACTGATAATTTCCTCAGCCATAAGAATGCGCGTGGTTTGCCCACTAAAATTGACAGAACTCGCTCCATCCCTCACAAATGAATAGGTCGTGGGATTTTCGATAGAACTTCCGAGATCATCGTCTTCCTGATCTTCGGAACAATTGACCAATAATAAGCTAAAAGCCAACAAGGGAATCAGACGAAACTGTTTCATGGTTTTATTTAGATTGGTTAAAAATAACACTGCGAAAATAGAAAAGGAAGCCAATTCAGGCAAGTCTTATTTATATTAAATCTAATTAACCTGAGAATTTAACATTTAGGGGCATTGTAAGCTCCAGGAAAGTACGATCGTGAAAGGTTCAGCTGCAGTACCTGACCGCTTAGAAGCAACCGCCCTCCCGAAATTGTCCCTCCGGGCATTTAAAAATCCGGATGTAATCGATTACAAACTCCTGCGGGAAGATAGAATCGTCTATTTGGGGGCCACCAAAATTCCCTCCTACAGCAAGATTGATCAGTAAATAAAAGGGTTGGTCAAAGGGCCATATTTCAGGGGTGCGTTCCCCGGGGGAAAAGGTATAGATCAACACCCCATCTGTGTAGAATCGAATCGATTTCGGTTCCCATTCCATCGCGAAAAGGTGAAAGCCGTCCTCAATATCGGCAACCGGGGTTTTCCGGGTATTGATTGTGTTGCCGTGGCTATCCGGGGTATGAAGCGAGGTATATACCATCCCAGGATCTTTCCCGACATACTCGAGGATATCGATCTCCCCGCAGCGGGGCCAGCCAACTTCCCCAATATTGGAACCGAGCATCCAGATCGCAGGCCATACCCCTGTGCCTGTAGGGAGTTTGGCACGGGCTTCTACCCGGCCGTACTGGAATTCCACCTTGTCTTTGGTGGTAATGCGGGCTGAGGTGTATCCTCCTTCTTCTTTTCGGGCCGAAATAACCAGTTTTCCGTCTTCCAGGCGGTGGTTTTGGCGCGTATACACCTGGGCTTCATTATTTCCCCATCCACAAATCTCCGGGCACCCGTCCCCCAATTCGTAGTTCCAGGTATCCCCGGAGAGTTCGGTTCCCTCAAATTCATCCGACCAATAGAGTTCCGGCGGGGAAGGGCAACCAGCCAGTAAAAAAAGTAACAGGGGCAACCCGACACATGCGCTGTACATCTCTAATGCCTTTTTTCCAATCATAGGCCCTTTATTTAAAATCAGCTGGTGCCAGTCGGACCCGGATACTTTCAATAGTACCACTCCGCTTGAAAAGCGCGGCGCTCAAAGAGGGGTCCAGGGCGTACGTTTCCCAGGATTTGGTGCTGCCATCCGAAAACCGGACCTCCACACCCTCTTTCTCGCCTAAAGTATACACAACGGGGACCTGGCACACGGTAAAGGCCAGCGCCTGCCCCGGAACCTCCAGGGACTGCAGGGCATTGTGTACATCCCGGTATTCAAAGTTGTGTGATGTGGTCAGGAATTCATCCCTCAGGAGTAACCCCGGGCCAAAATGCAGGCGTCCATCCAAAACCCTTACCCCGAGTTCCCCCTGCCGAACCAGGATATCCTCCTTGACCTGCCCGGTCATTCCCGGCTGTTGTGCCCCCCGGTGTGCCGGGGTATGCGAATACGGGTCGGTGGGAAAGGCCCCATACACCTGAGGGGGTTTATGCACCCCTATACCTTCATTGATCTGGTGGTAATGCGCCAAAAGGCCCGCCTGGGTTTTCGCGTCTGCCTGGGAATTCAACCCCTGGAAACAGCACTCCTGGGCCGCCAAAGAAAGTTTGGAAACCATATGCCAGTATATAGACCCAAGCCCCTCATAGCCAAAGAAGGTTCCGGATCTTCCGGTAAAGGATTTATGGTCAAAAACGGCCTCAAAAATATCCAGAATTTCCCCTCGCTCCCGAACCACCAGGTCCTCATACTTGGTGGGCAATTCGGTCAGGGCTTTCTTGAGACTCCCGGAATTATTAAAATCCCCGTTAAAATGATAGTTTCCGTTAACATCCTGCTCCACAACCTGCCGATTCCCATCTTCTAAGAGCTTCCGAAGGAGTGAAGATTTTTTTACACGATCCCCCGGAATACGGTTTTTATCCACAAAGCGGGGCAGGTCTTTATCCGGATAAAGGATATAACTGTTCTGATCCTCCCGGTAAAGGGCACTACTGCGAAGGGCATCCAATACTTCCAGGGCCTGTTCCGGGCTCAGGCTTCCCGAACTCAGCACGGCTACCTGCCCTTCCAGCATTTCACTCAAATGAGAAACCGCAATGCTATCTGCTCCGGTAACGGTCATCAGGTTATAGGAATGATACAGCTTATCCGGACGTTGGTTCGCGCCAATCGCATGATCGGCCCAGGCCGACATAATCCCTATAAATTCCCCGAGGTCTGCGGAAGAGACCTCCTTTTTTTCTCCTGAAAAGCCCCCGGTATAAATCCGGGTGCGATATTGGCTTGCGGCATTTCCCAAAGCGTCGACGACGTTCTTGCGAACGGTATCTGAAATGGAACTGCTGAGCGCCTCCCTATGTTGCTGTAATCCCTTGGTTATGGCCTTGAAAAACTGTTCCAGCTCCTCAGAAATACGAACTGTTTCAGGCTGATAGGTGTCCAGTAAGTCCCCGAAATAGCTCAGAAAACGTTTCATATAGCAAAGGGTAACCATAGAGACCCCATTGCCCACCAGGGCATTGTTGGCATCATTCCACTCCGGGCGTTGGGTGTTCAGCCATATCCCGGCTTCCGGAATAAAATTCGAGGCCTTGGCCAGCAGGGTCGCGAGGAGTTTTTCGACCAGGTTCACCCGGTAAGGTGCATCCCGGAATTGAATCAGTGCCCCGTCGGCCCCGATCTTTTCTTTCCGCCTGCTGATCTCCTGTTCGAGCTCGTGATCAAAATCAATAGTGTCTTTGGGGTTGCTGAGGATTTGGGAATACGGCTTTATCTTGTAGGGTACATTGGCATAAACGAAGAGGTCCTGACCCCAGAAGGAAAGCAAGCGGCCCGGATAGTAGGCTTCGATAAACTCAAGAAACTTCAGCAGGTAAATGAGCTGGTGATCCCCCCAATAGCCGATATAAGACCAGGGATCCTCCGGTTCAATAACCTCCCAATCTATCCCGGATTTGGTAATGCGGTATGGGTTGTAACCGTCGAAAGTGGACGCATTGAGGAACTTGTGGATCATCCCATCGATAAACTCCGGGTAGGAATGGGCTAAGGCCTCCCAGTTCTGGAAAATATCCCTCCAGTTCCCTTCATAATCAAGGATTTTAGACCCGTCCTTTTCACTTTGGGTATTGATTGAAAACCGGTTCCAGGGACGGCTGGGATCCCCATGGCGCCTGCTGAATTTGAGCGGCAGGTATTCATAGGCCAACCTCAGGAAATCAGCATCCGCCGATTTTGCCAGTTCCCTCAGTTCAAAGAGCGTAAAGGTCTCAGGCAACTGACCAATTAAGGCCTTATTCATTTCGTATACTTTTGAATTGGCCTGTTTCAGGTAGGTGTCAAAATCAGCTTTCTCCAGATCGTAATTGTTGTCAAAAATCCCCCCCCGCATAATATTGTACATGGTATTGGCATAGTGGCGGGTGATTCGAAGCCGATCTTGCGTTAATTGCAACCCATCCGCAGCCGCCGTCAACCCAATCAACCGGCGGGTTCCCACCTCTATATCCTCCAAAACCAGCTGCTGTAAAGCCTCGGGATCCTCTAGTTTCATTTGCAGGGCCTCAACATCCGAAGGGCCTTGGTTGACGTTGGCCACAAGCATCCAGCGATGCTCTTGTCCTGGCTCGAGCGCCAATTCCGAACCTACAAAATACGCGCCCTTTTCCCCCCGGATGTCCGTTTCTGGCCTTAGGGGGGCGCCCGTTCTGAAAGCATCGAGTTGGAGGGATGAAATGAGATAGTGTGGGTTATTTATTCCGGCAGACCAGGCTACATTGGCCTTGAGGGATTCACTGGGTTCGGCCTTATCCACGATAATGGCACTCAGGCTGAATATACCCAGGCCTGTTTCGGGCTGCAATTCATTCTTCTTATAGGCATCCACCAGGTTACTCCGGCTGTTCTGCAGGTCTGTATTCACCCCATAGGGCAGGATATTCTGCAACCCATCAAGTACCTCTGCCTTCACCGTTGATTTCCCGTTATAGGTCAGGCTCGATCTTTTGGCAAAGCCGAAAAGGCTGGATGAATTCCATTGGTAGCGAAAGGTGAGTTCGAGGTCCGAATTGACTTCTTCAAAAATAACCCGGTTGCAATAGGCATTTTTATAAAGGTTTCTATGGATGGTGTAAGCCCCTTTCTGCCGCTCGGAAAATGGCTCCCACAAGTACTGCTGTCCGTCTTTGAAAAGTCGGATTACGGTTTTGCCCCCGGTTATTTCAGCAGACTCGGTGATCTTGTCATCCGTGTAATAAGGGAAAAGGGCAAATTCGCTGTTCTTCCGCCCTGCGGTAAGGCCCCCGTTGCTCGATATAAACATCCAGTGGTTCGCATCGCTGACGATACTCATAAAAAAAGGCCGCATCAAATCACTGTTGCTGATTTTATAATACACCTCCCCTTCCAGTTCCAACTGGCTTCCCGTGACTTCCCCCATATTGGGGTTATACTGATTCTGACCTACAAAGATTTCTTTACTCATACTTATATATTTAATAAACCTACCATCTCCAAAATCCCTGATAACAATGGAGGTATTCAGGCTCGAAATGGTACCCCTTATTTCGGCATTTGCCCTTAAGGGGTATGCACAAACTTATTATTTCCGTATTAACAATTCCTCCACTTCTTCCAGGGTCTTTCCCTTGGTTTCTATGACATAGCGCTTCACAAATAAGACGGCGCAGAAGGAAAGGATTGCATAGATCAGAAACGTCAGGGTCGGGCCCAGATTGGAAAGCTCCCAGGGAAATACCTGTGTTACTGAAAAACTCACGAGGGAATTAAAAAACCCTACCACCGATATGGCAATCCCTTTAATCTTACTCGGAAAGATTTCTGAAATCAGCGTCCACATAACTGGTCCCAGTGAAATTGCAAAAGAGGCCACATATAAAAGGATGGCAATCAAAACCAGGGTGGCATTAATATCGATAAAATTGGTGATTTCATTCCTTCTGAAGGCTAAAAACTGTTCGGAATCGAGCCGCGCTTCCACGGCCTCAAACAATTCGGCCTGGCCGCTGTAGGTGGTCCCTTTCATATCAGCTAATGCACTGCCGATTTCAGTGTCCCCAACCTTCGACAGGGTCTTCTCATTGAAGACATAGGTGGCATTGTTAAAGGCGAGGGTAGCCATCAGCAGGGCGATGGTCATACATGTCGTCCCGATCAGCAAAAGGGGTTTTCGCCCCAGTTTATCGATGAGCCAGATCGCTACCAGGGTAAAGACCAAATTGGTCAGCCCCACGACGATAGCCTGCAAAAAAGAGGAATCCGTACTGCCCCCGGCCTGTTCAAAAATTGTGGGAGCATAATAAAATATAGCATTGATACCGGTGATTTGCTGGAAAAAGGCAATCCCCAATGCAATGATCATGATGGTGGTGTATTTGGACTTGAGAATATCGGAGAGCCTGCCCTTGGATTCCTTTTTGTCCACACCGCGTTGTATTTCCTCAATGGTCGTATCCGCGTAGGCCTCACCTCCAATTTTAATGAGGATCTTTCGGGCCAGCGGAATATTATTTACCTTTTGAATCAGCCATCTGGGGCTCTTGGGAACCGTAAAAAGGGCCAGGAAATAGATCAAAGCCGGAATGGCCTCCACCCCCAACATCCAGCGCCAGCTTTCACCACCCGTGTTTACGAGGAAATAATTTGAGAAATACGCGACTGAGATTCCAATAACAATATTCAGTTGGTTGAAAGACACGAGGCTTCCCCTTAATTTGGGCGGGGCGATTTCCGCTATATACACCGGGGCGATTAAAATAGCGCCGCCGATGCCCACACCCCCAATAATCCGTGCGATAATAAACTCTGTATAACCCGTAGCCAGTGCGGACCAGGTTGCTGAAATTGTAAACAATGCCGCGACGATTATCAAAACGCGTTTGCGGCCAAAACGATCGCTTACCGGGCCTGCCATCAGGTTCCCGGCCATGGCCCCAAAGACCACGCAGCCCACGGAAAAGCCCAGCATCCATTCCGTCATTTCAAAATAAACCGTTATCCCGCGTACAGCTCCTGAGATAACAGCACTGTCAAAACCCAGTAAAAACCCACCCAGAGCCACAATCAGGCTGATGAGCACCGTATAGGATTTATTCATTTTTACCACTGTTTCTTTTTGCATGGGATATTGGGCTATTTATGGCTTAGGTGTTCTGTTTTTTCTCATTTTTTTCAAGCCCGATAAGGCATAAAAAAAGCATGCGCTTTCCACATGCTTCACTCTGGTGAATCTCGGATTCGCCTAAGGATTCAGTGCTGTTCAATTACAGGATTTCAGCACTCAGACCAGCCTGTAAAAGTCGCGTACAACGCGGTTTCAGGTCCGTGATTTCGCCTGTTTTGACCGTGCATTTCCCGTTGTAATGTACAATAAGGGAACATTGCTCTGCCTGCTCCGGGGTATGTTCACATACATCGATCAGGGTCTGGATCACATGGTCAAAAGTATTGACATCGTCATTAAAGAGGACAATCTCGTTGAGGTCCTGTTCTTTTTCATCTACTAAAAGGGATTCTTCTAAGCGTTCTTTCGTACTCATAATGAAAGGCTTTGTTACGAATATAGTAAAATTTTTTTGGCATCCACACCCGTGAAATAGAGTGTTTAACTGTCCGCTCGTATCAGTGATTATCCATTGGTGTCACGAAAGAAGCACTTGCTTTTCAAAGGACGCCGCAGTCCATAAATCCGATACCCGATAGCTCTTGTACTCCAAACTGTGGCCTGCAGCCTCTTCTTTTAAATAAGGCAGGTCTTCCTTATAAAATCCGCTGATCAGCAGCTTGCCCCCTTCCCTGAGCGCCCCGGTAAAGGCTGGCATCAGTTCTGTAAGGGCATTCCTGTTGATATTTGCCAGAACCACATCGAACTTACGGCCGGCCACCCGGTCCATGGAGCCTTCCAAAACCTCAATCCCATTTTGTCCGTTTCGCTCCGCATTTTCAAGGGCATTTTCAACAGACCATGGATCGATATCAATACCTGTTATGCCCTGGGCCCCTTTAAGTCCGCAAAGGATGGCCAAAACACCCGTACCCGTTCCCACATCGAGAACCGAGGCCCCGGCAACCTCCAGGTCCAGGAGGTAATCCAGCATCAGGCGGGTTGTTTGATGGTGCCCTGTTCCAAAACTCATTTTAGGGGAAATGACAATATCGTATTCGGTATCCCGCGATTCTTTGTGGAAAGGGGCCCGGACCACGCATTTGCCCCGGACGTCAATGGGTTTATAGTCGCGTTCCCATACGGCATTCCAGTTCTCAGGCTCCACAACTTCCCAACGGGTATTGACCTCCCAGGCCTCGCTATGTAAAAACGGAATCCCCAGAAAAGCTGCTTCATCCCAATGGGGCTCTTGAATATAAGCTTTCAAACCCCTTTCCGTTTCTTCGAAACTCTCGAAGCCCAACTCGGAAAGGGCGGCGATAAAAATATCGGTAGCCGGTTGCAGGGGTTTTAGTTCCAGGATACACCGGACGTATTTCATAGGTGTTTCGTTTTAATCGAAGGCTGTTACGATAGCGATAAAATCTTCCGCCCTGAGGGAAGCCCCTCCGATCAGCCCACCGTCAACATCGGGTTTGGAAAAGATCTCCCGGGCATTCCCGGGTTTTACACTTCCTCCATAGAGGATGGATACGGAATCTGCGGTTTTATCAGAAAAAGCTTCGGCTACAATTTTGCGAATAAAGGCGTGCATTTCCTGGGCCTGTTCAGGGGAAGCCGTTTCTCCGGTTCCAATGGCCCAAACCGGTTCATAGGCCAGGATAATATGTTCCCAGGCGCCTTCAGGAAGGTTGAACAGGGCTTTGCTCAGCTGCCGTTGGACTACTTCAAAATGTTTTCCCGCCTTTCTGTCGGCCAGCTCCTCGCCAAAACAAAAGATGATCCGCATATCCTTTTCAAGGGCTTTGCGCACCTTTTTTTCAAGGAGTTCATCCGTTTCATGAAAATATGCCCTCCGCTCTGAATGGCCGAGGATGACTGTTTGAACGCCGATAGAACGGAGCATATCTGCTGAAATCTCCCCAGTATACGCCCCACTGTCTTCAAAGTGCATGTTTTGTGCCACGGCCTCCACGGGTAATCCACTGAGTTGGTTTACAGCGGACTCGAGGTTTACAAATGTCGGAGCCACCATAACGAGTGTTGCGGTCCGGGGTAGCTTTCCGACCAAGTCGGTCAACAGAGCTTTAGTCCCTTCCTTGTCCATATTCATTTTCCAGTTTCCCGCAACGATTTTTGTCCTCATGGTTCTCTAATATTTAGTTTTATTTTGTTTTGCTTCAATTTCCGCGACCTCTTCCAGCGTATACAGACGGTATTCGACACCTTCCCCAAAGAGTTCTGCTGCAGACTCCTCAACAGTCTGTTTAAAACCTGCTGCCTTCCGCCGGGCATTGACATTCTCCGGGTTTTCAATAGGCCAGATAAGGTTGATCTCCTCCGGGGTATTTATAAAATAAGAACTGCCCTGGGTGCCGTATTTCTGTGGCAAGCCCTTTTGCATCAAGGCACGGTCCAGCATCATGGCATAGAGGCGGTACGGGAGTTCCCCGGTCTCTGCGGCTACCTCGATCTGGGGCAGGAACTGGTCAATCCGGTCCGAATGCTGAATGACGTACCAGGCCGCCCTGTCTGTGTCAGGCCCCACAAGGCTGGTGCCCGGATATCCATATTTCCCAATGATTGAATCTACAGCCACAATATTCTGCTGGTCGATTTGTAATTGCTTTCCCCATGTATCCATACTGAAGTTGGCCCGGTATTTCTGATCGAGGACCATAATACTGTCCAGATAAGATTTCAATTCCTGGGGGTATTTCTCGGCATCTGAGAGTTTTGGCAAACTCAGGGCCTCCAAATCGTTGTAATGCAACTTTTGCACTATGGTCCCCTCCTGTAATCTCAGCACCCCGGGATTGGAGCGGACAATGGTCTTAAGGGCTGTCATATCCGTAAAATAAAATGGAAAATTCAACCCGTAGCGCTGTCTCAGGTTTCCGGTTTCCTCCGCAGAGGAGGCCGATAGCCCGGCCACGGAATACCCCAGGGAAAGGGCGGAATCAGTCAGGGTTTTTACCGCCTGAAAGGCGTCTTCATGGCTCTTGTTTAAATCGTAAGCCACCACCAAAAGCACATTTTTTCTCTGAAGCACGGAGTGGGCCAGGTCAATACCGTTGTACTCCACAGTAAAGTCATGGATAGGAGGTTCATACCCCGCCTGTATCTCCCGTGTCCCTTCCAGGCCCACAAATTCCCCATCCACCTCCGGGTAGTCGCCCAGTGTGGTAATAATTTTTTCGTTCCCGTCGATATTGAATTTCCAGTCGTACTCGTATACTGGCCTTGGCGCGTCCTCAGGGATTTCCATGCCCTCTTTGATGTTTGCACCCACGTGATACGGCCGGAAATCAACGACCGGCAGGTGATTCAACACATGGTTGCCGAACCAGATGCATGCCAGAAGTGCTATTGCGGTACTACCCAGGCGAAAGGCCGGGGAACCCAGGGGTTTCAGATATTTCCGGCCCCAGATCAGGATCAGGATCAACACCAGCAGGATCACATCCTTACTAAAAGACTCCCAGGGCGTGAGTTTAACGGCATCCCCGAAACACCCGCAATCTGTAACTTTATTGAAGTAGGCGGAATAAAATGTGAGGAATGTAAAAAAGAGGATTGTCCCCAGGAGCGTCCAAAGGGTCAGCCGGATCTGGTACCCCAGCAAAAGGGTAATCCCAAGGATCACCTCGAGGATAACCACAAATAATGCTATGGCCAGGGCATAAGGTTCCAGAAAAGGCAGATCTAGGACCGCCGGGCTGAAATATTCTTCCAGTTTGAAAGAGAAACCCAGGGGATCATTGAGTTTGATCAGGCCGCTTAGGATAAAAAGCACCCCTACCACAATCCGGCATAATTGTACGAAATACTTCACAGTGTCTTGTTTTCAGCTTCTTCTGTCGCTCCTGCAGCCCCTTCTTCCCCCAGGTGGATCAGGGCAAAAACAGCATAATTAATCATATCCTGGTAATTGGCATCCACACCTTCACTCACCCGGGTAACCCCCTGGTTGTTCTCGATTTGCTTCACCCGAAGAAGTTTCTGGAGGATCAGGTCGGTGAGCGAACTCACCCGCATATCGCGCCAGGCCTCTCCGTAATCGTGATTTTTTGCCTCCATAAGTGCACGTGTACGGCCAATATGGCGATCGTACAATGCAATAGCCTCAGAGGGGCTTAAATCCGGCATATCTACAACACCTTTTTCTATTTGAATAAGTGCCATGGCAGAATAATTGATAATTCCGATAAATTCAGACTGCTCCCCTTCATCCACCTTGCGGGTGGCGTTCTCCTGCAGGCTGCGGATGCGCTGGGCTTTGATAAAAATCTGATCGGTAAGCGAAGGGAGCCGAAGGATGCGCCATGCCGCTCCATAATCCTTAAGTTTGGCGACAAAGAGTTCACGACACTTTTCGATGACCTCATCATAGGCGCGGAGTGTTTCCTTCATAGATTTTGTGTAATTTTCCGGCGGGGAGGACCCCGGCCAAAAGTACCATTTTATGTGGTCAAAACAACAGGACAAAGGTACCGATTTATGACGATTTGCTGCAAAGGAGCATTGGTAGACCTCAGCCATCCAAAGGTAATGGGGGTTCTAAACTCCACCCCGGATTCTTTTTTTGACGGGGGAAAATTCTGGGACCCCTACCTGGGTCTCAAACAGGTGGAGGTTATGCTCAGGGATGGGGCAGACTTTATCGATGTTGGGGGTTACAGTTCCCGACCCGGGGCACCGGATGTGCCCGAAACGGAAGAGCTCAAGCGGGTCATCCCGATGGTTGAGGGGTTGCTGGAGGAGTTCCCTGAGGCCCTGATCTCCATAGATACCTTCAGGGCAGAAGTAGCCCGGCAAGCGCTCGATGCGGGGGCGGCCATGGTCAACGATATCAGCGCGGGGCTTCGGGATACCGCCATGCTTCCGCTCATTGCTAAGCGACAGGTGCCCTATGTAATGATGCATATGAGGGGGACCCCCCAAACGATGGGGTCACAGACTGAATATGAAAACCTGGTCATGGATATCCTTTATTATTTTTCCGAAAGGCTCGCGGAGGCACGCAAACTGGGGATCACAGATTGTATTGCCGATCCCGGGTTCGGGTTTGCGAAAACAAGGGAACAGAATTTTGAGCTCCTGTCTGCCCTCAGTGCCTTTAAAACACTTAACACACCGCTGCTGATCGGGCTGAGCCGGAAGTCAATGATCCACAAGACGCTGGGGATTTCCCCGGATGAAGCGCTCAATGGAACAACAGCCCTGCATATGATAGCCCTGAAGGAAGGTGCTAACATTCTTCGGGTACACGATGTCCGTGAGGCCCGGGAGTGTGTTCAGCTCTGGGAAGCCCTCTCTGAGTACAGTTAGGTTCAGGTTGTGTTTAATTTTCTAATTTTACCAAAAACCCGAAGGGATTGGATTTTCTTAATTTTCTGGACATAGGGGTTGCAGACCTCATCGATATCCTTTTGGTCGCTGTCCTGCTATATTACCTCTACCGCCTGGTACGGGGGACGGTAGCCATCAATATTTTCCTGGGAATCGTGATTATCTGGGCATTCTGGAAAGGCACCGAATTACTGGACATGCGAATGACCAGCAGCATGGTCGGGGGGTTTATGCAGGTGGGCCTGATTGCCCTGATTATTGTCTTTCAGCAGGAGATCCGGAAATTCCTGCTGGTGGTCGGCTCTACAAATTTTGCCAAAAAACGCCGTTTTACGAAGCACTTTAAGTTTCTCAGGGAAGAGGGCATGACTACCGACCTCAATGTGGGGGCCCTATTGGCTGCCTGTGAAAATATGGGCAAAAACCGCACCGGGGCGCTCCTGGTTGTGGAGCGGGACACATCCCTGGATTTTATCACCTCTTCCGGAGATGAAATGCAGATTGAAGTAAACCAACCCATCCTGGAGAGTATTTTTTTCAAAAACAGTCCGCTCCACGACGGGGCCGCAATAATTAAGGGGAACAATATTGTAGCCACCCGCGTAATCCTCCCGGTTTCACGGGAACACAATATCCCCAATCGCTTTGGTCTGCGCCACCGCGCTGCTGTGGGAATTACAGAGCGCACTGATGCCCTGACCCTGGTGGTCAGCGAGGAGACCGGAACGATTTCATACATCAAAAACGGGGAATTCGTCCCCTTTAAGGATATGAAGGACCTCGAGCGTTTGCTCAGAAAAGACCTCAACACATGACCTGTAAGAATTGCGAGAACCCCCTCAGGACAGACTATGTTTATTGTCCCTCTTGCGGGGCAAAAATCACCCAGGTACGCCTCACTTTCAAAGGTTTGTTCACAGATATCCTGGAGCGGTTTTTTGATTTTGATAATTCATTCTATCGCACCGTAATTCAATTGACTGTTCGACCAGAATTAGTAATTGGAAGCTATGTAGATGGAGTTCGAAGGCGATTCCTGAACCCGATGACTTATCTTGGATTTGCCCTGGGTATTTCGGGATTTCTATACTTCGTGATGCAGAAATACGGTATGGATGCTATTGACCTCGATATCCTCGGCACTGGTACTTCATCTCCCGTACAGGAGAAGGTAATGGATTTTACACTGGAGTACAATAACTTTATATACCTCACATTTATCCCCCTTATCGCAATTTCCGGGATTCTCAGTTTCAATAGCCGGGGCTACAATTTACCCGAACATCTGGTATCGGCCATTTATACCCTCGCACACCTGGCCATAATCACTTTCCCGTTTAGTTTATTGGTCATGCTGGTCATTCCCGAATACTATATGGGGTATTCCCTGTTTACTTTTATAATTATGTTTTTATATTCCGCCTTTGTTCTGATTCGATTGCATCCCTACAGCAAAGGTATTGTCGTTGTCCGGACGGGGTTGTTTCTTATTCTATTTTTGGTGGGATATTTCGCAGTATCCATTGGAATTCACATATTACTACTTCTTACCGGGGTGTTGGAATTTTCTGACTATCTGCCACCACAGGCCTAAACAACCTCTTCAGCCATAAATTGGGCCTCGTAGAGTTTGCTGTAAAAACCTTTTTGCCCAAGCAAAGACTGGTGGGTTCCCATCTCCACAACTTCCCCTTTTTCCAGGACCAGGATTTTATCTGCCTTTTTTACGGTAGCTAAACGGTGGGCAATGATAATGGAAGTTCTTCCTTCAGTAACTTTCTCAGAAGCCTGTTGAATGAGTTGCTCGGAATACGTATCCACAGAAGAGGTAGCCTCATCGAGGACCAGGATACTCGGGTTTCGCATATACGCCCTAAGAAAAGCGATGAGCTGTCGCTGGCCGCTGGAGAGCATACTCCCCCGTTCCTTCACGTTGTAATCATATCCCCCGGGCAGGCTGCTGATAAACTCGTGGACTCCTATCTGTTTGGCCGCTGTTTCA